>Ga0163217_1017922_pt1 | contig 14789 bp, 18 predicted proteins | sample SynspAceP_FD_185933 | JGI IMG/M metagenome (GOLD analysis project Ga0163217, IMG submission 185933) | Saline lake microbial communities from Ace Lake in Antarctica - Synechococcus sp. Ace-P (PacBio error correction) | ecosystem: Environmental > Aquatic > Non-marine Saline and Alkaline > Saline ... | reverse complement strand
AGTGGTGGTACAGCCAAGGGAGCGTGGAGGGCACAGTTCGAAAGCGCAGTTCGCGCAGCAAACGGGAAGTGGTTTGCGGACTAGACGATGCGGCTGCGCCGGTGCATGTATCTCGATTTTTTTCGCGCGCCGACTTGAATCTCAAACGCCCACGGCGGTCCTTTCCTGGAAAATGCGAGGGGACCGGTCTGAACCGCGGTCGGGGTGCGCCGTTCGGGCCCGCTTTTTTCGGCTTGTATGGTGGCGGTTGCCCGTCTCGGGCCACAGGTCGGCCGGAACAGACTTCAATCCGGGCCACGGCGCCGCCCTGTAGACAATTTCTCAGAATCAACAAGCTACCAAACTTTCCGCAGCGGGACCATGCAGGGGCCATGGCAGGACTTGCTGGCGCTGGACGACGGCCTGTTTAAGCCCCCGTTCTGGGGCTGGCATACCAACTGTTCTTCGAGCCCTGACCTCCAGCGGCATGGCGTTACCGCCTGACTGTTACCACACGATACCGTCACACGCTATCTACTTCTGACTGGGAGGCCTGACCAGGGGGGACCAGGCCCACGTCGGCGATGTGCTGCAGAGGGTCGCGAACTGGCTCGGGAGTCGCCAATAAGGCGAATACGGTTTCATGTGGCCTCTATGGCGCTGGGGCGCCTCTCTGGGATGCTGGGCGACCGGGCTCGGCTGGCGGATTGCGCCAGCCACGACATGCGCTCCGGCCATTACACAGGCAACGCAGCGCAGAACGTGGGATCGGTCCACAGGAGACGTCGAGCCATGCAGAGAGAAGTGATGTGCGAACGATGCCCACTCCTGTGGAACGGAAGTTGTTGTTTGGCCAGGAAAGAACCAACAGGTGAAACGAACCTGCGCCAGAGCTGGGATGGACAGGGCGCGGAGAAGGCCGATCCCAACGAAACCCCGAGTTGCAAACGAAGGGCCAAGGCCTGACCGACGCATGACGGCCGCGAGACAGCTCCACGAGGCTAAGACCCAGAGGCTGCCAAGACCGGCTGGCCCCCGAAGCTTTGCGCCTATGACCTGCATTAAGGCCTTGAAGCCGAGCAGACTCAAAGGAGCGATCCTGCCTGACTTATGTGGGCGACCCGTTCGCGTGGCTGTTGCGTGCGATCAGTGAGGGAACAAGGAGCGGGTTCAGCCTTTACGCAGGGGCGTGGTGATTGCCAAGCGCCACTGCGGCATGAACGAAACGATCACCGTCCGGCGAATCTTCAGGGCATCGTGTGGAGCGGGTGTTCATGCTGCAAGCCCGCAAGGTGGCCACGGTCAAGTGGAAGTCGGCGCGGTAAGGTTTCGCCGTCCAAAGCTCTTCTACCTGCGCGATCGGGTTGTAAGGCCACCCCGTTCAAACAGCGTTTCGGATCTGCTGAAGTTTCGTTCCAACGTTTTTTTCGTCGTTTCAATTTTAACCGGTGCTTTTGCCCTTGTGGCACCGGGCGAAAGGGCCTCCTTCTTGCGCCGTTAGTCAGTTGGTAGAACGCAGGTCTCCAAAACCTGATGTCGGGGGTTCAAGTTTCCTCCACGGCGCGCTCGAGCACCTTTTCCTGCACTTTCCTGCGTTTCCGGACATGGAGTTGGATTACTAGCCCGGTGATCGGGGTCAAAAGTTCTGGAGTCTGCGCTCTTGGCTGGGTCCGTGACCCGGGCTGGATTCGGGTCAAATCCGGTGGTCGTGTTGTTGTCCAAAGCGACCCAGGGTCGTGAGTTCACCCGCCCGTGGTAAAACCAGGTGCGCTGATCGAACCCGGCCGGGCTTTCCGTCCCCAGGCCTCCCTTGCAGCTTTGCGCTCATTGCTCATCCTGGGCGGCCAGCAATGCGCCGATAAACCTCGTCTTGCGCGACGCGTCAGCTCCGATGCGCGGAGCAGGGTGCACGGGCGTTGGCTGATCGATCTGTCGCCCTGGGTCGTCGCTCTACACCCCGGCGGCCAAAGCAGGGGGGAACCAGGAAGCGAATCTGGATCGGCTCGCCACTGAACCTGCCGCCTGCACCAGCGCTGTGTGGATCTCGTGCGCCTGAGTACAACGGCTCGCTGCCCCCCAGCTCTCCAGTGCCCTGCCTGGCTTTCGCGGACCACCAGCGATTCCGCAGCCTCTTCACGGCCTGCCGGTGGCGCTCTCCAGACCACAGCGGCGGCAAGCGGCCAGAAGGCCCTTGAGCGAACGATGCGGCTCCAGTTCTCCCACCCTCGGCTCCACGGTGCTGGGGCGCGAGCTGAGCGTGCAGCGACGAACGGGCGGCCAATCCGAGAGCATCGCGGCCGATGTTGGTGGATGGTTCTGCACCGCCCTGCCCACTCCTGGTTGACGGCGGGGACAGGGCGGCGGTGATACTGCCGTGGTCGCTCATGGCGGCGACCGATAGCGCACCGGCGCCGGCGTATTATTCCCGTCGGCCAGTACCTGCCGCGTTCGGCCATCATCTGGGGACTGTAGTTCAACCGGTTAGAGCACCGCCCTGTCACGGCGGAAGTTGCCGGTTCGAATCCCGTCAGGGTCCCGTTTGGCTCTTTGAGCCCTTGTCATCAAGGAGAACGTTGTTGTGACGGTGCGGGTACGCCTGGCTCCCGCCCCACCGGCACGCTTCATATCGGGCACGGCCGAACCCGCTGTTTCAACTGGCGTTCGCCCCCATCACGGCGGTGCGTTCTGCTGCGGATCGAGGACACCGACAAGGAACGCTCCAAGCCGGAATTCACGCCAACATCCTCAGATGGCCTTCTCCTGCGCTCGGCCTGGGCTGGACGGCGGCCGGTGAATCCAGAGCGAGCAGATCGAAAGCCCACCGCGGCCGCCATTGCCCAGTTGCTCGCCAGCGCCACGCCACGCTGCTTCATGAGCCGAGGCGGAACTTCGAGCAGATGCGCCAGGAGCAGAAGACCTCAACGCACCGCCCACGCCACAACAGATGCCCACCGCGAATCCTACAGCGCTGCCCAGCAGGCAGCCTTTGCCGCCGAAGGCCGCGAGGCGTGATCCGTTCCGCATCGACGACCAGGCCACGATCGGCTGAGTGAATTGCGTGCGGGTGGAGATCGTGGAGCGCAACGACCTCGGCGGTGAACTGGTATTGCCCGCCCGCGCCCCGGCAGCGGACATCGGCGATCACCCTCTACACCCTAGGTGGTGGTCGTCGACGATGCCGCCATGGCCGATCAGCCATTGTATCCGCGGGCGAAGACCACATCGCCAAACACCGCCCAAAGCAGCTGCTGATCTACGAGGCGCTGGGGCTGCCCCTGGCCGGTGTTGCCCACACCTGCTGATCCTCAATGGCGAAGGGCGCAAGCTCTCCAAGGCGCGATGGGGGTCACCTCGGTGGCTGATTTCCGCGACCGCGGCTACACCGCCGAGGCGCTGGTCAATTACATGACCCTGTGGGTTGGTCCCGCCCCGAAGGCATGGCTGGAACGTTTCGCCTGGCGAGGGCGGGGCGGCGGCCTTGGTTTTGAGCGGAGTCAACGGGCCGAGAGCCCGCTTCGACTGGACAAGCTCAACTGGCCTCAACAGCCAGGTGCTGATGAGCGCAGCCCTGCCGGTTCTGTTGGCTGAACTGGCTGCCGCGTCTGGCAGGCCTGCAGGCTGGTGGGATTCGAGTGCTGATGCGGGCCGGAGGCGAGCAACTCGCCGCCCTGGCTTCAGGCCCGTCGCTGGTGACCCCTGCAAGACGGGCCTCGACCAGGCCCGTCCACGTTTTTTGATGGGCCCGGCTACGGACGCGACCGCGACGGACAGCTGGCTTCGGCGGAGGCCCGCCGGCGCTCGCTGCCCTGCTGGAGGCGCTGCCGCTAGCGATCAAACCGCTGGCCGACGCCCACGGCCCGGGAGCGTTGGCTTGTAAGCCGCCAGTGGGGCTGCGTCTAAGAAAGGTGCGTTGGTGAGTTGAAAGAGGCCTGCGGCGGGCACTGCTCGGCAGCCTGCAGGGCCCGGATTCTGATCACCACCGGGGTGCCTGGCTGCACCCAAGCGGCGAGATCGCTCAACGCCTTGAGCGCAGGCCTCGCACCTGAGCAAGCGAATCTTCGCTGTCTCTTCGCCGTCACCTTCGTTTTCGCTGGGGCGGGCCGGCACCAGGCCGAGCAGTATTCGCCAATGGGGCCGCCGTCAGCCCCGGATGCCCACCTCCATCAGGATCGTCAGGGAAGACCAGCCCTGCAGCTGGCCGGCCCCGGGAACCCGGCTTCATCGAGCCGCAGGCGAACAGGCTGGCCCAACCGCAGCGGTGACATGCCGACGGTGGGGCCAGCCAGGCCAGGCAAGACCTTCTGGGCAGGCTGAGCGGTAAGCCGGCTGTGGCGATCCCCATGGCCAGGGGCCTTCACCACCAAGCATTCAGGGCCAGCACTGCAGGGCCACGCCACCGAAACCGAGCCTGGGCTTGAGCTCCGCCCAAGGAGAACATCGGCGGCCAGCAGGGGAACAAAATGCTGACCGCCCAGCTTTGAAGCCAGCTGGCGGATCAGGGTTCAGCCTGGGCGGAATCGAGCTGGTCACGGCGACCCACCATTCCAGCCAGCAGCACGGAGGCGGCAAGCCCGACTCGGGCAGCAGCACTTCCGCAGCGGTGAACATACAGAAGAGGATGCCCCAGGGTGAGGCTGCAGGGCGCAGGCCAGCTGGTTGGATCCACGGCAGCGGCGCAGCAGCTCGCAGAGCAAACAGGCCATGAGGAGGCCGGATCACCACACCGCCACCGAGGCGAATCACCAGTCGATACGAGTTGCTTCCAGCCGCCAGACCACCGGAGTACCAGCTTCCAGCAGCAAGCAGCGCCAGACGGCCGCGAATGGTTTCGGTTACCAGGCCCGCCTTCAAGCACCTCTCCGAGGGGCGGGCGCGAGGCGGCATCTGCTGCACCAAGGGGTGGGACAAACCGTGGGCCGGTGCCCAGCACGATGCGCGCTGAAAACACCGCAAACGCCAACGGGCCAGTTCAGCCCCGCCAGGCCAGTGGGCCCGCAGCAGGGCCGCAGGCAGGGCCAGCAGGCAAGCGCACCCAGCACGATCCGCAGCACCGGCCAGCCGTGCCACCTGCTGGGGCAGGTTGAGCTTTGAGGCCGCCAATCAAAAAGAGCACCAGGCTGACCAGCAAGCCCCCACCACGTTTCGAGTCCTGCCGCCGATCTGAAAGCGGTTGACCAGGCCAAGGCTCGGAGCGGCGATCACCAGGCCGGCGGAGAGCAGCAGCACCACGCCGGAGGCCCGTGAGCACGGCCTCAAGGGGCTGGGCCAGAGCGCCAGCAAAAAACAGTGACTCCCCGAGCAGTTTCAGCGTGGAGCAATCGTGATCGAAAGATTCAAGGACGTTTATCGAGGTTCTTGGGGGGTTCTTTCGCGTTCGATCTCAATGGTGCTCAAACCAGAGCTGAAAGAAAACGATGGTAGGCAAGGGAATCTGCTCGCTCAACATGCCCCCAGGAAGTGGCAGGCGGCGCGAATGAAGGCAGCCCCAGTCCCAGGGCCCGGTCCGCCTCAGCAGGCCCCTGAATGTTGGGCTGCTGGTGGATGCCACTCGCTGGCCTTCCCAGCTTCTATGCCTTCGCCAAGGGCGGGTGAGGGGGGTCTGGCCACCAAGGAGGGGTGCCCACCAGCGTCACCTATTGCTTCCTCAAGGCGGTGCTGACACGTCAAGGCCTTCAACCCCCCAGGGGAGTGGTGATACGCCTTTGGACACCGCCGGAGCCCACTTTCCGCCACGAGGCCGACGCAGCTACAAAGGCCCACCGCGATGTGCCCCCGGAGCACTCTCAGCGATCTGGCCAACCTGCAGGAATCTCTCGGGCCATTGATCTGCCCCTGTTGCATGGCACCGGGTTTCGAGGCCGACGACGTGCTCGGCCACCCTGGCCAACCGGGCGGCGAACGCCAGGCGGGCGGGTGCGCATTCCTCTCGGTGATCGCGAACCTGTTCAGCTCGTCGAGGACGCGCGGCGACATTGCCGTTGCTCTACATGGGTGGTGCCCGTACGCAAGAGTCAGGGCGCTGCTGAATCCGGAGTGAGGGAGTGTGGCCAAGGCTCGGCGTGACGCGGAGAGGTGGTGGACCTCAAGGCCCTCACCGCGATGCCAGCGACAACATCCCCGCGTCAAGGGGGTTGGGCCAAAGACCGCCATCACCCTGCTCAACGCCCCACCTCAACCTCGATGGCATCTTTACGCGCCCTCGCATCAGCACAAAGGTGCCCTCAAAACAAGGCTCGAAACCGACCGTGAGAACGCCTATCGGCTCGCGCATGGCTCGCCGAGATCTGATCTTACATCCCCCTGCCGGCCGAACCGCGGCTGACGCTCGGCGCGCGTGGATGGGCCGCCGGCCTGCGCTTAGAAGAGCTGGACTGTTCAGCCTGGCCCCGGCAAGGCGGCGCCTTTGAGGAAGGCTTCTCGGCCGTCACCAAGCTGAGGGGCTCGCCGCGATTCCGCAGCGGCCAGAACCGTCGTCTTGCAGCATCAACGGCCGCCAGCACAGAGGAAACCGCACAGGCCCCCTGACCAAGTGCGCCCAGCCTGCAGCCCAGATCATCCAGACCCAGAGCAGCTCGAAGCCTTGCTGGTTGCGGCTGATGGCGGCCAGCAGATCCCGCCCGGCCGATCGCCCTCGACACCGAAACCACTTCCTGAATCCCTTCAGGCGGAGCTGGGGGAGTGGGCCTCTGCTGGGTGAGGCCCCGCCGATCGGCCTACATCCCGATCGCCCACCAAGTTCGGGGGAAAGCCACTGATCTGCGTGGAGCAGGCACCGGTTGCCACCCCGGCAGTTGGCCCCTCGATGGTGTGCTCACGGCCCTGGCCCCCTGGGCTGGAGAGTGCCCAGCAACCCCAAAACCCTCGCCAGAACGCCAAGTACGACCGGCTGATTCCTGCTGCGCCATGGCCTGAACCTGGAGGCGGGTGGTGATGGACACCCTGTTGGCCGATTACCTGCGCGATGCCAATGCCAAAGCCACGGGCTGAGGTGCTGGCCGAAGCGCAATTTCCGGTTTCGCGCCGAGGCTTCAGCGCGGCTGTGGCCAAGGGCGCACCTGTCGCAGGTTTGCGAATCGAAGCCGCCGCCGCTACTGCGCCATGGATGTGCACCTCACCTGGGCGGCTGACGCCGCTGCTGCGCGGGCCAGCTGCAGCCAGCTGGGGGAAAGCCCTGCCGCCAGTTTGCATCGATCAGCTGGAGTTGCGCTGGAGCGGTGCTGGGCCCGCATTGGAGGCCACCGGCATTCGCAGTCGACAAGCCCTATCTGGCGACCCTGAGCGAAGAAACTGGGCCCGGCGCTCTCGCCAGCTCGAGGCCGGTGCCCGCGAAGCCGCTGGTGTGGAGTTCAACCTGGCCTCACCCAAACAACGGGACGAGTGCTGTTCGACACCCTGGCTGGAGCGCAAAAAATCGCGCAAGACAAAAACGGGCTGGAGGCACCGACGCGGCCGTGCTCGAAAAAACTCGAGGGCCGATCACCCGGTGGTGCGGCTGGGGCTGGAAGCACCGCCACCTTTGAGCCAAGCTCAAAAAGCACCTATGTGGATGGCGCTGCCAGCCCTGGTGAGCCAAGAACCGCCGCGTTGCACACCGACTTCAAACCAGGCGGTGACGCCACCGGACGGCTCTCCAGCAAGCCATTCCCAACCTTGCAAGAAACATCCCCATCCGCAACGCAGTTCAGCCGCCGCATTCCGCAAGCCTTCCCTGCCCAGGAGGGCTGGCAGCTGATCAGCGCCGATTTACTCCCAGATCGAGCTGGCGCCATTCCTCACGCCACTCTCAGGCGAAGAGGTGCTGCTGGAGGCCTTCGCCAACGGCGACGGACGTGCAATGCCCTCACCGCCGCCTGCTACTCGACAAAACCGAAGGTTGACAGCAGAGGAGCGCCGCCTGGGCAAAACAATCAACTTGCGCTGATCTACGGCATGGGCGCCCAAGCGCTTCGCACGCGCGAAACAGGCGTGAGCCAGCGTGCAGCCAAGGAGGTTTCTCTCGAAAATACAAAGAGCGCTACCCCAGGGTTTTCGGTTTTCTGGAGCTGCAGGAGCGGCTGGCCCTCATCGCGGCTATTTGTGGGGGACATCCTGGGGCGTCGCCGCCCCTTCGGCCTTTTGACCCCGGGCCTCGCCGGCTGAAAGGCAAGGCCACCAGAAGAGATCGAGCTGGAGGTGGCCCCGGCCGCGCGGGGAATGGAAGCTCAGCAAACTGCGGGCGGCGGCCAATGCACCGATCCAAGGCTCATCGGCCACATCATCAAGCTGGCGATGGCAGCTCGATCAGGAGCTTGCGCGCCTCAGGCTGCCGCCCGACTGTGTTGCTGCAGTTGCACGGGACGAACTGGTGCTGGAGGCGGCCCCCGACGCCTCGGGACACCGTTCTGGCCACGGTGAAAACGGGGTGATGGAGAACGCCGTTCGCCTCCGCGTCCCCTGGTGGTGGACACCGGCTGGGGATGCGGAACTGGGATGGAGACAAAGTGATTGAAGAAGTGATCGAAGCGGCAGTCAGAGCGACCCTGCCAAGTTCAGAATTGATCCCTATTCGTGCCGCTGAGCACAACCTGGTCTTGAACGCGCCTCCTTCCTGCCACCAGCTGAAACGCGCGTCGCAACCGCCGACCACGCAAGCGGGAGTTGTTCTGCCCCAAGCCCACCCTGAGCAGCAGGTTGGATGGGGGCAACGGGCCGCAAGTGATTTTTTGCAATTCTGCTCACCCCCGAATGAGCTCAAGCAACGGGGCATGAGCGACAAGCAAGGCGCGCCTGCTGATCCAGCCTACCCGGGCTGTGCTCAGCAACGAATGGCTGGAGCAAAACTGTTCGTCCTGAGTCGGCTGCAGCCGCTGGTGCCATGTGGGCACCGGCTGGATCGGGTGGAGCACACTGCGCTGCGGCACCGCGCGAACGTCTGGGACAGTGGCCCATGTGGATCCGGTGCGGTGGCCAACCCGAGGCGTGAAGCAGTCGAAGCCGCCGGAAGCAGGGCGCCAGCGTCAAGAAGCGTGCCGACAACAGCCGGCTACTTCGATCCTGCGCTAGGGGTGATTGCGGGCTCATTAATTCGGCAGTATTCGGCCCGTACTCGGGCACCAGTTGCTGCAGAAACGCCACAGCAGGCTTGTCATCCAGACCGCCAGAGCCTGTTCCATCTGGTCTCCATCAGCTCGGAGGAGGCGATCGCGGCTTAGGAGCGCTCTCGTTGGCCCAGTATGAATCAGCGGATGGGCGGTTGGGACATCTGAGTCCCCCGATCAGCAGCTCCTCATAGAGGCTTCTCGCCGCGTCGTAGGCCCGTGAACTGGGATCGAGAGTTCGCCGTCGGGATGCGTTGGGGCGTCGCGGAGTCGAACCGGAGAGGCCGAACCATCTGGCGCGCAGGTCAACGATGCGCAACGGTTCGCCCAGTCGGCAGAAACCCTCACCGCCCTGGGCGAGGCCGCGGCCTGCAGCACCAGCTGGGGCCGCCTCGGAATGCGTCATGAAGTAGCGGGTGATCCGCGGGGTGGGTCACGGTTGAGCGCCCCGCCGCTGGCCGATTTGCTCACGAAACAAGGCACCACCGAACCGGAAGACCCGAGCACTTTGCGAAGCGAAACCATCGAGCAGACCGGACCCGCTCGGTGGCGTGATCCTGGCCGCCGGCAGCCATGAACAGCAGTTCACAAGGCGCGCTTGCTGGCCCCCATCACATTGTGGGCGCACGGCTTTGGTCGGGTGGAAAGCAGGATGAAAGCGTTCGAGATCGCAGGCCATGGCGGCCCTCCAGGACCCGAAGCGGGCCCAGGAGGTGTTGCCACAGCCCCCGCACAGATGTGCCCATCACCAAGGCACGTGTTTGTAGGCCGCTGCGTGGAACAGCGCATTCAACGTTGTGCTCCAGCAGGAGTTGTTGGAGCGCGATTGATCCCGGCACATCGCCACAGCAAGAGGAATCAGGCAAACGGATGCTGTGCAGCCGCGGTTCCGTCGCCAGCGATCGAGGTAACTCCTGCTCGATGGCGTAGAGGGCCGGCTTCGCTCTTGTCAGCAACACCAAGCCGGGCGGCTGCTGGCGCAGGATCTGGCGGCAGAGGTTTCCGAAACGATCGAGCCGGCCGGCCACCAGGGACCAAAAACCGAGCGCCCGCAGGACCGGAAGCCGCAGCAAGACAGGTTCAGGCGGGCGGGTCGCGCCGAGCAGCTCCTCGATCGCCACGGGGCGGAGATCGGTCACGGCCCTGTTCGCCCGTGAACGATTCCGGGACAGGGAGTGCATCAAGAGCACGGTCAAGCCGCATCCCACGGGAGCTTGCAGCGCCAATTTCGCGTCGCCTGACCAATGGAAGCTTGAGGGATGGCCAGCAGTAACCTGGCGGATGCCGTAGCGATCAATCAGCGCCGCCAATCACGCTGGAATGGACCGGGCATGCTGCTGCAGCTGCCTGCCCGCTGAGCGTGGGTCATCACCACCGCCGCACGAGCTCGAAAGCGCGGGTGGGGCGCAACTCAGAGAGCAGCAATGAGGGCGGCCTGGCCAGCGCCGAACACCAGGGTGGGAATTTTTGGGGCTCGCTGGACGAGAGGCCAACGCCACAGCCGCTGGGCGTCGCCGCGGACTGCGCAGCATAACGGCAACAGATCACGCCAACACAATCCGGCTGGCGATCAGGGGCACCTTGAACAGGAACAGCAGACCAAGCGGCCAGAAGGCACGGTAAGGGCGGGATCTCATGCCAACCAGGGTGCTCACCAGCAGCACCAGCAAGAGATCAAGCCGTCGAGGCAGCAGGGGCATAAAGAGCGCATGACTTTACCCGTTGTAACGCGTCAGACCCGTATACCAGCCACTGATCCCCAAGCACGGCGATGCCGATGGCCACCGCCAAGGGCAACAGGAACAGATTTTGCTGCGCAACATCGGCCGAGAACGGTTGATTCAGCCGGCAGGGCGAAAGGCAGCCAGAAGCTGAAACACGAAAACAGGGCCGAAATCAAGGCGATCGAGCATTCAGGCGCCGGCTCAGCACCTCGGGGAAGGCCAGCGCCTCCAGCAGCGCAGAACAAGCCGATCAGGCCGGTCATCGGGGCAGGCTTTCCCACAGGCAAGTGTTTGGCGCGGTAAGGGCCGCAGGCCGGCCAGCCAGGTCCAATCTTCCTGTGGGCTGGGCCGTTGGGGGGGGCCTTCCAGGCGCTTGCCAGGCCGCGTCGTTAGGCTGCTCGCTCAGGATCGTTTCCATTCCTATTCCAGCAACGACGCAGCGCCCTTTGCTGCCGGTCCGATCAGGCCGGCCGATCGCCTCGACAAGGCATTTTTCGGGACGCCGGTTGCCGCTTGCTGGCCAAGAGTGAGCAGACCCGCAAGCCGAATCGGTGCCCCCCCGGCCAGCGCCGGCGGGCTGGAGTGCTGCTGCCCACCAAGGGTGAGTGGCTGGGCGGGGTCGCCAGGATCGTCGCAGCCGCCGGCCCGCTGCGTAGGAGGACGGCCCTGACGCTCGGTTGAATTCGGCAAGGCTGGCCACGGCCGGCCCCGGCGAGCGAACCAGGTTTCCAGTGGAGAGGCAGCGTCGGCCCACGGCCAGGGCGAAGAGAGCCCACGGTGCCCCAGTCATGCTTTGTGCCCTGCATCAGGCGGGTGTGGCGCAGATTCAGCTCCAGCACCAGCCACCCACAGCAGGCAGGTCAGGCCATGGCCGCCAGGCGAGAAAAGAGATTCGGCGCCCAGCCCCTCATAGCCAGAAAGCTGAAGCTGCGCCACTGGTTCCAGGCCTTCGAGGGCGGGGCTGAAGATGCGGTGTAGGCCCAGCAAGACGATACGCCAGCGTATGACAACGAACGCCATCACAACCAAGCCGAGGCAGGCCCAGAACGATTCCGGCTGCCAGGAGAACGCCATCGCGCAGGGAAGGGCGGACGGCAGGAGGTGGCAGCAGAATCACCAAGACCAATGCCGCCGCCAGCAGAGCGCCAGTGTTGGTGTTCACGGCCCGTTGCAGCATGGCAGTCCACCACAGAAACTTTGTCATTCAGAGATGTTTCTGGCCCTCGGAAAGGCAGGACGACCCAGCAACCCAGAGCAGCAGCGAGGAGATCCAGCGGTGAGCGAGGGCCAGAGCATCGGTGGGAGGAAAGCCGATTGATCAACACCTGGCCCGCAGCAAGCGCCAATCAGGCCCATGGCTGGCCAGTCAGTGGAGCGCCAGGCCAGGCCGCTTGAAGAGGCCCCAGCCCCAGCAGGGAAGCAGGGGCAGCAGATGCAAAGCAAGGGGTCGTAGAGGCGAGCCACGCGGCTGAGCACCAGCAGGCTCGAGCAAGGCACAGCAGGCAGCACCACCCTGTAGCCCGAACAACTTGCTGCAGGGGACGGGTTGGAACCCTGCTCTTCGCGCTCCAACAGCAGCAAGCCCCCCCGCCAAGCCAGGAGAGGCTGGCCATGAGGCGAAATCAGCCAAAGCCCGAGCGGACCAGCAAGGTGAAGCTGGGGCTGCCGCAAGGAGCAGAGCAGGGGTGACCGAGCCCAGCCTTCCGCGAGGCCCGGATCATGCGGGCAGTCTGCCCGAATCTGATTTCGGGGCTCCAGTCGTCGTCTTCAAAGGCCTGCCTTGAGGCCGGCGGGGCTCAAGCACCCGGCTCCACGGTTGGGTCTTGCAACGACCGCGGCAGATTGAACGCCGCAGCGAGTAATAAAGAAAGAACAGTTGCTGTGAGGCCAAGCTCTCGACCATTTCTGGCTGGGCCAGCTGACCGAGCATTTGGCGCGACGCACCTGGCGTCTGGCGCGCAGGTTTGCCTCGGCCCTGGTGGCAGCCGTTCCACGTTGCTGTCGCAAGCTCCGGCAGCGTGCCTGTTCGATCCAGGGGGTGTTTCCTCCTGTTGCAGGCCTGCAGGATCTCTGGGGCTGGCCGGCCACCACCCGGCCGCAGCCGTCACGCTGGTTTCCCCATCCAGCTTGCCTGCGGAACTCGCTCGGCCTCCTGGAGGTGGCGCACCTGAACCCTCAAATGAAGCCGACCGCGTTTAGTGCGAGATCTGTTGCCCCACCCCGACCACCGCCACGGCACCGTGACAAGTAAAAGCAGGGCTGCCAGGCGCAGCAGAGCCCGCAGCCAAACGCGCCCAGCCAGCATTCCCGAGGGCCGGCAGGGCGTCGCCGCTGAAACCCAAAAACAGAAACAACAGCGCCACCGCTGGGCAGGGTGTTGGAGCGCTTCCAGCACCTCACCATCACCGCCAACAGTCGCTGGGAATCACCGAACGGGAGCGGCAGCAGCGTTGTCAGCAAACACGGCCAGGAACACCAACAACAAGTGTAGGAGCAGAGGCGTCCGAGGCTGCGAGCTTTTGGCGACGGCTGAAGTCGTCCTGCAAACTCAATTGTCATGGAGGGTTGGACGAACCTCAACCTGCCGCGACGTTACGACGCATGCCTGCGAATTGAAGCGCGTGCGTCGTGCGGTGGAAAAGACTTCAGGCGCCATGGCCTGTCCCCTGACTGATTCCCATAACACTCAGCTCCAAAGGGCTCCAGAAAATGGCTTCCAGCACACCGGACACCCAGCGCCAACCGCCTAGCGCTGCTGCCGGCGGCCACGCCCCGAGAGAAGAAGTGGCGGGACATTGGCCTTAATGGGCGATGTTCGGATGCTGCGGCGTCGCCGCCGGGCATTTTCTGATTCACGCGTTGGGCCGTCCACGCTTGTTCGGGGTCTGCGCGCGGTCTATTTGCGCATCAAACAATCCGGTGTTCTTGGGCGGCTCAGCCTGCTGGATCTCCGATCCGATTCAATGAGAGGCGGGGGCCGGCGGGGAAAAGGCCGGTGCCGGTTACTGGCGCCATCGCTTCGTGGCCCGCAACGTCAGCCGCAACGACGTTGCCCACCGTGATCGGGTGCATGGAGAGCCCGCGGTTGCTGGAGCCAGGGTTCAGGCGAACTGCAGAGCCGTTATCCGATCAGGCGATTCCCCAGGTTGGACCGTGAGCCTGGTGGCCGCCCGATCCCCAACCAGGGCCAATCCAATCCTTGGCGGCGGGTGTGCTCTCCGTGGCAAGCCAGAGGTGGCAGCCCTGAGATAGTGAGAAGCGAGGACCGCCTTGCTCACAGAGCCAGGCCACCTGAACTGGGCCCTGCAAGCAGCGCCGGAGAAGCTTCAAACGAAGGGGCAAATTGCCTTGATAAACAGGCTCCTGAATCTTGCAGGCCGCGCAGCACTGAGCTCCAGGGCGACTTCGAGCGCTTCCGAAACCAGCAAACAACGTGTTGGCGCCTGATGGCGAAGCGGCGCTCGGTACGGCCGGCCTGGCCCGAAAACGCTGCGCAGTCGTGGAGAACCAGCTTGGCGAGCGTCGCCGTCTGCAGCAGGTGCGCGCCGATGGGGCCGCCGGGCGGTGACAGCCCCGCACCTTCAGCAAGCCACCGCTTGGAGATGGAGGTGGCAGCGGAATTCCAGGCCCGATCCGGGCACGAGCGTGACCTTTGATGTGCCAAAACCAACCTCTTTGCTCAGCGAACCTCAAACGCTTAGACGCCGAGAATCAGCCACGGCCGCCGATCTACACCCGCCCAATTCCCGCCTTTCCTGGTCAACTTGATCAAAGCGCTTCGCGAGAAGCTGCAGGGGCCAGCGCTTTGCAAGCGGCAAGGAACGAAGCCGGTGGAATGCCCAACCCCTGCAAGCAAGCTGGACGGGGGGTCGATCGCGGGCACTTGCGCTTCCAGGATTGGGCGGCCAACGACGCCCGTTTTCCGGGCAGGCCCCAAAACCAAGCGCTGCTGCGCCCGAAAATACCGAAGGGGGCCCTTCCAGGTCCCCAAATCTCCCTCCTTTTCTAT
>Ga0163217_1036957_pt1 | contig 14790 bp, 19 predicted proteins | sample SynspAceP_FD_185933 | JGI IMG/M metagenome (GOLD analysis project Ga0163217, IMG submission 185933) | Saline lake microbial communities from Ace Lake in Antarctica - Synechococcus sp. Ace-P (PacBio error correction) | ecosystem: Environmental > Aquatic > Non-marine Saline and Alkaline > Saline ... | reverse complement strand
AGCAACGGGCCAAACCGCTGGTCGGGCGGCAAGCAAGAACGGCAAGCTGCTTAACGGTGACAGCACGCCTAAGACAGGGGGCCCCTAGGACAGAGGCCCGCCTGACGCTGCGCCAGCTTTGCTGCGCCTTGTGCCCGGCTTTGCGCAAGCGGGTAAGCGGATGCGGCCGGGCTGGGGTGGCTCTGGCTGGGGGGCATCCGCTGTCTTCGGGGGCGGCATTGGCGTTGACGTGATGAACCACATTGCCCGCCGCCGAAAGAAAGAAACACGAAGAATAGATTGCTGGTCCAGACGTGCACGGTGCCACAGGTTAAGCTGAGGCAAGAAAGGTGAACACCCAGGGCCAGCCGGGAACTGGGGTCAGGGCACGTTGCGAGTCAAAAAATCGCGGCGCATTGATCTTTGGCCACGCCAAGGATATTAGCCCAGCGTTGACTGCTTGGGCAAACCGGGGGATGCCGAGCGCACGGCCATGCACCAGGCCAGAAAGTTATCCATGCTGCCCGAATACATTGTAATAGGGTCTGGATCCCACTCTTTTCAGAGCCGATGCCAAAGAGCGGGCTGCCTGCGATGGCCTTTTTCCGTGCTGCCAATTGACGTTATGCCACGCCCCATTCAAAGATTTGCTGCCGCCAGTAGGCGGTATGGGCGGAAAAGGGTTGCGTAGCCTCATGAAGATTTGCAGCCGGGGTGCGGTTCGACAGGATGTCGATTGCGACATAGGCCAAGCTGCGAACAGGCCACCAGCACACCAGCGCGCCTTGCCTGGGGGGGTAAAGATCGTGCCCAAGCGATCAGGGCCGATTTGCAGGAAAATCGCCAGCAGCGCGCCGCGGACAGCGCCAGAAAGCCGCAGCCCGCGAAATGATTGCTGGCGATGGATGCGCCATGTGCCCCTAACCAGTCCTTCAGGCCGACATAGGACCATGGAAAAACGCGACAAAGCAGAAAACAGGCCATAGTGGATCGGGTGGGCAAAGCGAACTGAACCCGTTCGAGGTTTAAAAGCGCTTGTCTTGCGTTGTTAAAAGGCGACGGTTGCTGACGCCGGCAATTTGCGCAGCGCCTCGAAGGCAGGATGGGGCGGCCCGGAGCGTCTCGGACAAGGGCGAAGGGGGCAGAGCAGAGCACGAGGATCATCAGCGCGCGGCAAGGTGCGCGGAAATCCTCCAATTGCTGCGGATAATAGGCGCGGCCGACGATTATAGCCGCCAAGGAATTCAATCGCGGGCGGCACCATGTTTTTCCACACCGCCGGTCGGGGTTGTTCACCGGCCATGGCGAGCGTCGCCAGATGATATGGGCGATGAATAGCATGTCGATCAGCATCACCTTGCCGAGCGGTCCCATCACCAAGCCGCACCAGCAGCGCACGGTCCATCACCAGCAGCGCCGCGCAGGCAGTCATCGCCAGGGGCGGGCCGGACGTTGAAATCCACTGGGATGACCACGGCCAGCAGATAAAGCCAGACAAGCAGCGGCAGCTTGCCGTGGCGGATTCCTGGGGCGATTGCGGCCACGGACGCGGCAGATGCGCGGTCTGCCCGCTGGCGCGGCATATGATGGGCGATTGGGTCAACGGGCCGGTGTTGCGTTCCTGCTGGGAAAAACAAGCTTTTGCCTTGACAGATCGTTCCCAAATTTCAAGCACAATTATGGCGCAAGGGGCAGGGATTAATCGGTGAAATCTGCGTTTTTGCAGCCGCGCCGAGGCAGCCTTCGGTAGCCTTCATCAAAGCGGGCATGTTCAATTGCGCAGAAGCGTTGTTGATCGGCTTTGCCAACAGCTCCTTGTACCTTGAATGCCGTGATGGTGCCTCAGCTCACTAAAACGAGACCAAGTTCAGTGCCCCAAATTCGCGACAGAAGTGTTAGAGTTTTAGCAAGAAGTGTTAGAGGTGCGGATATGTGTCTTGTCGCACCAATTCGCTTTAAGGTTCTTTCATGCCCAAAATTTTTTACGACCAAGGAACAAGAAACAGCCGCGTTGGAATTGCTGCTGGAAGGGCGCATCAGTTCAGGCTGTGTTCGCGACCAAGTTCGGGGTCCATGTTTCCACGAATCTACGCCTTGCGAAAGGATCGCGGGCACGGGCGACGGCTTCACCAAACAGCGCATGCCGAATGTGATGTGCGGCTTTACGGACGAATGAGTTCGCTGCTTTGGGACGATTCATAGCTGCTGCAGGATTTGCCTCGCGACTGCGGCCCTTGCGATCCTTGATTCCCGCGGTGCCACAGGTTTTTGGAACTGCCCCGCGAGGGATTATCTTAATCTCAAAGCGCTATGCTCTGAGATTGTCAGCGCAACGGCCGCAAACCTCAACCAGATTCTCTGGCGATGAACAGCGCCGCGTTTAAGGGGCAAGCTTTCATCAGGACCTAGAAGACAAGATTTTCCTGTCCGATCTTGAGCAGGCGCATACAACCTTGGACAAAACGCTTGTTCGGATGCCTTTCCAAGATGTCCGTCAGCTTGGCAGGGATGCCTTACAACGGCAGAGCCACCCAAAGGCGCGTAGGGGTCATCGAAGCCTTAAGCGGATAGCGCAGTCTTTTTTTGGTGCAACGTGCTGCCTGCGGAAGGTTTCATTAAGCCGAGCGTTGCGGCAGAGGCGCGCCTCCGGCACCCAGTGCCAGGTATCGGTTAGTGTCCCGGCCTGCCCTGCACTGGGCGCTATCTTTGCAAAAAAAAGGTTTCCCTTATGTCCGCATTTGATCGTTTTAAAATACTATGCTTCCAGGCCGAAAGCCCGGATGTCCCATGGGCCTTTTGCCATCACCCCCTGACGACAGCGTCGATCTGACCCAATGTAACCGCGCGGCTTTATGTCGGCGGCGGCGGGCGATCTGCGCTGCCGTTGTCATGGCGGACGTTGCCACCGCTGACCTGCCTGCCCTGCGCCGGGCTGGCATTTCCGGTGCGGATGCGCCGCGTGCTGGGCGACGGCGGGACGTCGGCGACGCTGCATTACTGGGTGCCACTGATTGATCTGGGTCGGCCTTGGCCTAAGCGCGCTGGCGCGCAGGGCCGGAGGGGCGGTGCCGATTGCGCCGCCCCCTCCCCAATTCCCGATTCCGGGCCTGTTCCGGACCCTGGATTCCCATTCCAGGATCCGGCACCTGACCCTGATCCAACGCCAGATTTCCGGTGCAGACCCCGATCCCGCACCTGACCGACACCTGCATCCGGGGCCCGCTTTGGCCGGCATTGTCGGTGGCCCTGCCGCGCCGTTGCATCCGGGGTTTTCGCAGGTTCACGGTTGCAGGATTGGCGCGTTGGCGGCCGCAACTGAATCTGCAAGGGCTGGCCGGCGTCATGTCCCGTGGGCGCGGGCCTTGGGCCGCAAGCGCTCAGCGACGGGCAAAGGCCGCGCGTTCTGGCGCTTTGCCGGATCGCAAGCGGCTGGAGTCCGCGGCAGGGCTGCGTTGCGATACGCGGGCGGATCTCTCGTTCTTTATGTGGCGCGGGTGCCCCCGGCATCCGGCGTCGTAATAACCGCTATTCTCGCTTGGGCGCCGCAGGGGCAAGGCAGTCAGGTCAACACCCTTGGCGCGCGCTGGAGAGCCGGGTCATCAGCCCGCAGCGCCAGCTTTAGCGCAAGCTTTCGGCAGGTGGCATCATCGGCACCGTCGGAGTGCAGAGTGGCTGGTCACAGGGGCGCAAAAGCAGGTCATCGCGCGGTCTGCGGCGCGGCGGCGTGACGCGGTGTCGCTGAATGAACGCAGCCGCCAGCGTGGTGGCGGCGGCCTATAAGGTGACGGGCGTCTCAGGCGCTGAAATCGGCCGCTATTGCGGGGTCGCCGGGGGCTGCGGGGCAGTTGGGGCGTGTTCGATCTGTATGACATGGTGGTTTATGATCGCACCCTGACCGAGGGCCGAGGGGCGCAGGGCCGTTGTCAGAGGCCCTCATGCAGGGGCTCATGACATCGGCCTGTTACCACCAGTTGGGCTAGAGGGCGACAGCATCACCAAGCACCGGCGATGTGACCGATGCGCTGTCTTGCGCTGCGTGCTGACAGGAGCCGGGATCAAACCACGTTGCCGCCGGGGCTGGCGGGGTGTGCAATCTGGACCCTGGCAATAAGGTTGCCAGACCTTGGTGCCAAGCGCGATGCAGTGAACGGCTGGGGCGCAGGTTCTGCCGGGGCAGAACCGTTATGGCGTTCGAGTCGGGACGCACGACTGTTGGCCGCAAGGGGTCAGCCGGCGGCGCTTTTAGCGGTGTCGTGGCCCTATCTGAACACCGCAGCACCGGAGGTGTTGCAGCGCGGTTGGGAGTGTGCGGCGATGGCGAATTATCGCGTTTATCCCCTGCCCTTATTGCCGCAGCACGAGGCGGCAGCGCAGGCGCGTTACGCGCGTCGCATTCCTCAGCGATACGGGCGCGGCAGGCAGGCGGGCCTTTTGCGGGCGAGTCAGCACGGTGTCCACCGATCTTATTGAGCACGCTGGCGCGCAGCGGCTTTGCGACGCCCGACGCCGCGGCAGATACGGCCTATTACGCGGGCGACCAAGCACCCACCCCAGCGTGCTGGGCGCACAGGTGCGCGTCCGGGCGGTGATACGCCTGCCTACGGCTGGTGGCGGGGCTGGGCGAACCCGTCGTAGCGCGCAAATCCAAGGGTGGGCGACGATCTGTGCCAGCCTTTGATTGCTAATCCGCAAACGCCCCCTTGACGCTGTCCCGGACGTGGTCCGACACCGGTTCTAGCGCCCGGACAGCAGCCCGCCAGCGGCGCCCGCTTCAGCCGCATAGCCCGCAAGGCGGTACGCCCCTTGCCGGCGTGCCGGCCAAAGCTGACGATCGAAGCGGGTTCAGGCGTGCTACCGCTGCAACCATGGTTAATCCGCCGCAGCACTGTGCTGGCATATTCGGCATAGGCTGGCACCACGACCTGCCGCGCCGCATCGGTCAGGACCCGCAAAGGCATCATTCTGCCGTAAAAAATCCCGCCAGTTGCCTGCGCCGCGCCGTCCATATCCCGCTGCATGGCTTCCTGCGTCATTGACATGACGTTTTGGGTGCCAAATAGGCTCTGATTTAGCGGGCAACAAGCCGGTCATAGGGCGAAATGCTGCGGCGCAAATCCGATAGCCGAACTTCATTCCGTGCCCGCAAAGAACTGTACTGGTGTCATCCGTGCCCGCCGCGCCAGCAGGTATTGCATATAAAACGGACGGCAGGATGCGTTGCTGGTGCGGATCGAGATCCAAACGATCCGCGGCTCAGGTGCAGATCTGGGGCATAGGCGGGCGGGCATAGGCTCGCTTTCCCTTCCGCCAAACAGCGGATTTGCCGACAGGATTCGGAAGAAGATTGATAGGTGTCCCTTCGCATCGCGCGCGGCGGGCGGCGTCAGAATCGCGGCATCGGCGCAGGGTCGAAATCCAGCCCATTGCGGCCACGATTATGGCTATAAGACATCCGCATGATCCGCAATCTGCAACATTAGCCGTTTGGTCTGCGACCAAAACAGCTTGCGCCTGATCCAGCTGGTGGCGGTTTTATGATAACCGATGTGCAGGAGTGAGGGGGCGTGCTCATAGCGCAGCGGCTCATGTGTTTTCCTTGACGTAGCGGCGCAGGTCGCCGCAAGGACCAGAGCATCAGTGCGCCTCAGTACCGCGAAGGCGGCGATCTGAGCTGTGATTCTTGCATGCGGCATACAGAAAACCGCCGTCCCAGGCAAAGGTGACAGCATCACGCCCAAGCGGGGCGGCCACCGCCCGCCAACGGCCCACGGCGGATCGCCAGTGGATCAGCGCAAGCGCGGCTGTCAGGCCAGCGCCTCTCCTGCGATTTACCAAGCGCATAATTGGTGTACAGATTTTGCAGGTGCTTGACGCGACCATACCAGCACAGTGCAAGGGTTGGCGAATGCGCGCAGATGGCCACCATCGGCATTTACCCGTCTGCCCGGCCCGCCAGCGCGACGATGGGCAGGGGCCCGGCCTTGCCATGCGCAGCGCCTGCATCACGCCAGCCAAGATCAGATTAGGGCAGCAAGGCGGCGTACTTTATTCGCCCAACAGGAACCGTCACGACGGGGATACGCAAGAGGGACACGCCGATGACCAGCGCCATGCCCCATCAGCAAAATGCTTTGCAGGGGCGCTCATTGCCAGATGGAATGAACCGCCGGGCCTCCCCTGCGGGGTGTGCTTCGGTGTCCACGGCGACAGCTGCGCCAGAAAAGGAAATTTTGCGCCGATTTTGCCATGACCAGCGTTTCGGCGTCAGGGTCAGGTAAAGGCCCAGGCAAAGATCGCCCAGCCACCTCATCCCCAGCTCCTCCTTCGACCAATCAGCTTATCGCCGTTTTGAAGAACGCCGAATAGCCAGGGATGCCGTTCAACCAAGTAGTGGCAGCCAAAGCGCGAGGATGGGCCATCACCGGCGCGGTCCAGCACCCAAAGCGGTAGGGGCCGCTGCCGCCACGAGGTGAGAGATTCAGGCACTGTCGCAACGCCTGCACGACGAGGCGTAGAGCATCACCGGGTAGTCGCCAAATGCAGCGCCAGCGGCCAGACTGCCAGCACCGACAGCAATGCGGGGACCGCGCCGGTCAGGATCACCGGCCAGAATTACCATCGTTGCGTTCAGGCGGTGGATGTCGAAATGCAACAGGCGCATTCAGCACCGGCACCAGCGCCATTTCACGCGGTAGGCCCAAGCCGCTTGCGGCAGTTCAGGCATCAGCATCAGCCCGGCGCAGACGAACAGCACCGCGGCCGGACAGGGACGCCGCGCAGCACTTGGAACCCCTGCAAGGCGGCCTGAAAACCGCGGATCATCACCGTTCCGGCGCCTGCACGATTCTGTTGCTTGCCAGCCCAAGGCGGAGGCCCAATTCGACCACCCCATCGCGATCGCAAAAGGTCGCAGCGACGCCGTAATCGGCCACGGGGAATCATCCGCGCCACGATCAGGTTGCGCGCAGCAGCAGCAAGCCGCGGCGGCATTGCCGGGAACAGGATCGCAAGGGGCGGATCGGACATGACTCGTAAGGCACCCTTCAAAGGGAGGAGAGGACGGTCGGGGTTTGTCCCGTTTTGCCATGCTTGCGTCAACAAGCGGGGCGGACAAGGCTATGCAATCGCACAGCAATGGGCAAGACCAGCCCAGCTTTTGCGAACATTTTATCTACGGGACCGGCAATTTTTTCATGGCCAGCGCATAACGATCATCCCCGCCAGCCCGGCGCTCGCCCGCGTGGCGCGCGGTTGATCTGTGCCTGGCTGCGGTGTTGTTGCGGCATTGGCAACCGGGGCGGATCGCCGATGGAAAACCGTCGCCCCCGGCTATCTGCGGCCCCGCGCCAACTTCGCGCCTTGGACGCAGGCAGACGGCGGCGCATTGCCGCGGTCTGCCCGGGCCTGGGCAAGACGTTCAGGCTGCTGGCCGCGCCGATCCGTGCTTTGGGGCCCTTATACGACATCAGACGGGTGGCGCCCGCGAACCCGCAGGTCGCTTTGCCGGATTCGTCGGGCGGGGCGCTTGTCGGCGATCTTGGATGCAGTCTTATCGCCAGCGGGCCTTCGTGCGTGGATGCGTGGTGCAAACGGGCGCCGCGCCCCGATCTGGCGATGGGCAAATGTGACGCATTGTCACCCGCCTCTGAATACCCGCGATCATCGCCCGCCGCAGGCACCATCGCGCTAAATGCGCCTCCGCCCGCTGGCGGATTGGCGGCGCAGGTTGCGTCGGGCAAACGCTTCGGCCTTTGTCGCAAGCCTTGGCGATGTGGCGGCCCGCTGCGGGGCGATGATGGCGCGCTGATCCCGGCCATTGGCCGCCGAGACCTTTCGGTGTGCGTCATTCTTTTGCGCAGGTCGTGCCGTCCCCTTATGCGGCGCGGGCGCCGCTGGTCCTATGCCGCGTTTGGCACCGATCTGGACCAGACCGCCCATTTCCGGTTCCAGGACGGCTGGCCGGGGAACCCCAGGCCACCCGGCGACCGATCACTTGCCCCCGGAAACCCGCACGATGCAGCTATCATGGACAGTTGCGGCAAAATACCTGTCCAAGCCACGTCCAGCAACCCGCTGCCAAAAATCTGCGCGATGGCACCCCGGCACCGCCCGCCGATATCGTCTGCGCGGACCGTGGCGAGAGTGACGCCGCCAGGCTATCCCGTTCGCCGAAGCGACAGCATTCAGCAACTGAATTTCGCTTCGCCCGCACAGCCCTGGGGCCGAGTTGATCGCTGCGGCGCGCAGGCCCCGGTCGGATTGAAAAACGCAGACCTTTTGACATCAGCGCCCTTGCGCGTCCAGCCGGACCAGCGCGAACCCGGCGCGGCGCCTTGCTGGCCCGCCTGAAACCGCCCTGCGCCTGTGGGGCGGCCCGTGCGCGATATCGATTGCAGATCCTCCGCTGCGCGCGGCCAGAACCGCTGCGGCGCAACATCAAAAACCTCCTTGGCACCATGCGGGGCGCGGCCCTGCGCCCGCGTGCCTGACTCAAGCATCAGGATCACCATGACCCCACGCGCCGCTTCGCATCTGGTTTGATCATTGCACTCGACCGGCTCCGACAACCTAGGCGTCGGCTTGCCCTGAACCGTGTCAGAGGTCGAGATTTTGCGCGATATTCCCGCCAGATTCGACACCCCCATCGACATCACGCGTGTTGGATTGGAAAGACCCCGCGCGCCTTATGTGACCGGCCGGACGTGACCGGTGCGCGATCTGGACGGGCGGGTGATGGTCAATCGCGCGGCTATTTCGCTGTCCGCGGCCAGTCGTCTGGTGAATCGACATTGGCGGCGGCGACAGCTTTGCCGATATCTATGGCAGCCGGCGCGCTGAACCGGATGTTTTCTGCTCAAAAATACCTGAACCCAATTTGGGCGGGCCGCCGCTGGTCATGCACCGCAGACCGTGGGGCCGTTCAGTCGCGCCAGTTCCCGCCGCCTTTGCCCCGCATCCTTGTAGGCGCTGCGCTTGGGCTGTGGTCGCCAGCCGGGACGCGATTTGTCCGACGGCAGGCGGCGCGGGATTGGGGCGCGCACGACGTGATCGAGATCGGATGTGGCGCTACGCCCTGCCCTATACGCCCCCTGCCCGCGCACCGGCGGGGCCGGTCAAGGTGGGCATCAACGTCTCTGGGCCTGGCTGATGGGCGGCGCTTACACGGGCCGCCAACGAGTTCGGGCTGACCATGGGATTAACCCCGCCCTGTCCGCGACCTTTGATTCCGCCACTTTCAAGGCCATCTGGACGGCTTGCGAGGTGCATCTGGCCCCCATGTCATCGTCCCAGCGGTGCGGCTGAGCGGCGAGGATGATCACCGCGCCAGCGCGGGCCCTTGCGGCAGAATTTCCCGGCACCGTGCTGCCCCGACGTTTGGAACACCCCGTTCAGGGCGAAGAGCTACATCGCCGGCCTCGATTCTTTATGGGCGCGCGGAATGCACGCCTGCATCGCCCGCGTTTTCTAGCGGCCGACGTGCCCGTGGTGCCGATGTGCCTATAGCCGCAAGTTCGCCAGGCTGTTCGGCACGCTGGGCTACGGACCGGCACCGTCGATTGCCACGACCCCAAGGGGCGGCTGACATCCAAGGCCGCGATCTTGCCGGATATGACGGGCCGCGATGCGCTGGGGCAGAGGCGAAGACCGGCCCTGACGAAGGTCTGCGCCAAGCTGCAAGTCTACGCAGGATGCCCTGCGCGATGTGCTGATTGCGCAGCCGCGATAAGCACAAAGCCTAAAACCCCGGTTTCCAGCGCCCTGCCAGCGTCTGTGCATCGGTTGGGTGCCGACCAGCAACCCCGTCATCCGCCGCGCGCGGGTTAGGGGGCCCTGATGCGCACCAACCCGGGCATAGGCCAAGGCGCGTTGCCGCAATCCGGTGATGCGTATCAAGAGGCGATGATCCGCGGCAGTCCGCCAAAGGCGAGGCTTCCCATCGCCAGCGTTTAGCCCCCCAGCGCAGCTGCACAAAGGCCGCCGTGCGGGCTGCGGGTGATGTCGTGGCTCATTGTTGGCGGTCCCCACTTGCACCAGCTGCGAAAACGCCTTTCGCGCGGGGTGATAGACCTTCCATTTGCCCGGATATAGCGGCATGACCCTTCTTTCCCATCGCCGTTGGCGCGCTTGCCCCCAGTCGGCGATCCTCTGCCACATTCAAGGCGGGCCGAAGGGGCCGACACGGTTCAGAACCGGCGCGGCGCCACCAGATTGCCGGTCCCGGTAAAGCCTTTCGCGGGCGATGTAGCGGTCCATACGGTTAGGCGAGATACTCTCATACGCCTCTAGCATGTAACGCGGGCCGGGTCCGCCAGTGCGATGTGCGCAACTCGCCGCCAAGGGATGGGCAAGCAGGTGGGGTCAAAGCCATGGCTGCGGCGCCTGCGCAGCCAGCTTTTCGTTCCGCCAGACCAATCGGCGTCGGATTAAGGCAAGGATCCGGGCGCGGTGGTCAGCGCTGCGCCAAGGTTGCGCGCGGGTCCCGGGCCGGGGTTTACGTTCCTGCACCAGCCGCACCATTGGGGTGGTTGGCGCAGACGGCATCCGGCATCTGATGCATCCGTTATCGACCACGGACGATTTCATCCGGCTGCCGTGTCATGCGCGCCAGCGAGGTCCAAACCACTCGCGCCAAGAAATCGGCTTGGTTCAGATTGCGGGTTCACGACGGGCCGATCGGCATCTGCCGGGCCTGTAAGGAAACCCGTCCAAAGAGGCGGTGGTCAGCAGAGGATCGTTCAACTTATCAAGGGCATCTGCGTTGCGCCGTCAAAAAACCTATGGCTGGTTTCGCGGCAAAGCCATCTCAATCGGGCGCGGGGGGTGTTTATCGCGACCTGCGGCATTGATGCCCGGGCGGCGTTCTGGCGTCCCTGAATTATCTAAAACGAATTTTGTTTTACACTCCCACATATCCTGCCTAGTGCTTGACCTAGTGCTGCACCTAGTGCTGCACCCCCCCATTCAAGGTTTTGCCTGTCGCGCAGCCCTCGCCGCCTCCCAACACACGCAGAGGGGTGTCTTGCCACAGTTGTCGCCTCGCCTTTTGCGCGGTTAACGGCGCGTTAAGTATGAGCTGCCCATGATGCCCCAAACATAGGGCAGGAGCATCGCATGGGACGGAAACGGGACATTTTGATCATGCAAGGCTTGCTGGCGGCCTTTGGCATCGTGTTTTCCACGCAGTTGCCCCCGGCGCGGCCAATCGGTTATTGCTGGGCTTGCCGTTTTTCCTGATCTGCTGGTGTTGCTGGCCTTGCCCGCCGGCAGAGTGATGTCGGTTCACGGATTTCGCGGCCCTGCGCGCGCGGCGCCTGCTACGGCCCTGTGATCTGGTCCGCCGTTCTATTGGCCGCCCTGAATGGCAGAGGTTGCGGTGACTGGCGCTCCGCTGCCACTGAATTTACCGATCCATGATCCTGGACCGAGCCCGGCGCTGCACCTTGTGTTCCTGCCTTCGCCTTTTGCGCCTCGCTTTGGGTCTATGGTTTGGGCCCGTTTGCGCACCTTGGGCTAACCGGTGCCGGTGCAGACACTCTGCGGCGGTCTTGCTTGCTTGGCGGCGCTCGCGCTGCTCAGTTGCATTCAAAACGCGGTCGGCTTGCCGGCGCTGCGCGGTGGCGCAATGGGTCCTTTCGGGACCTTGCGGTCTGCCTTTGGCTAGCATCTTTGCCCTGTGGCAGCAGTTCCTGACCATGCAGCAGGCCCCCCCCCCTGGGGGGGGGCTTGGGATGGGTTGGTGGTGGCGGGGCTGGTCGGGGCTGCGAATGCTTGATCAAGCGGGGCCGGGCGGCCGTGTTGCAAGATCGCCGTCGCGGGCACGGTCTTTGCCCTGTGCACCGCCTACTCCGAGGCCCGCGGACGCCCGTTATCCCGGTGGGCGGCGAGGCGGCGATGGGCGTCTAATCTGGTGCATCCGCTTGGTGCCTATCTTTGGCAGACCGGGCGGGCCATCGCAGAGCCGGGGGGACCCGTCCCCATGGCGCTGGCCGGATCGCCGGATCACTGGCATTGATGCTCGGGCTGGCAGGCAGCCTTGCGCTATGGCCCCGCTGCCGCGGGCACTTGGGTGAACACACAAAGGCCCTGATGATAGCCCCCAACTCTGGCATGAAATTGCCGGCCATGCGTTGCGCTATAATTGCAAAGTGTAACGCCCCGGGCCGCAGCCACGAAAGATGTGATGTCAGACAGCGGCCCACCCTTCTAGCTTTGGCGTCTTTTGGGCGTCTGCCTGTTGCATGCTGTGGCTGGTGCTGGACTTGCACTGGCGGCTGTTGCCGGTGTTCTGGCTGGGTTTGTGTCCCTTGGCCAAGCGTTTGGATGGACGCCCGAATATAGCCACGGCCCGTTGATCCGCTGATCTCTCCTTTTATCTGTTTCTGCGCGATTGCGCTATGCGCCCCCCGCGGCCCATTGGTGCGCCGGCACCAGCGCGCCCCCGGTATTGCGGTCATCGCGCTGGGGCTGGTGGGCGGCATTCTTTGGCAATCTGGTGCAGATCCCGATTATCGTCAACCTACGCCTTATCATCTGGGTGGGCGGGCATGGCTGCTAACCGGCTTTGGCTGGGCCGCAGGGGCGGCCGCATCCACTGCCGGTGCTGCATCTGGTGTTCATTGCTGCCACTGCCGCAGTTCATCTATTGGAAACTAACGATTTTTCTGCAGCTGGCATGTCGTCCGAAATTGGGCGATCTGGTTCATTCCAAATGGCGGGCATCCCGTGTTCCTGGACGGCATGTCATCGATCTGGGGCAGTCTATAACTGCAAGGGCAGGGCCTGTTTCTGGCCTGCGCTACCTGTCCGATCCTGTCGTTTTTCTGAACCTTTCGCGATCCGGTATCGCGGGCCCGTTCTGGCACAACGGCGTCATTGTTCGCGATGGCGGCGCCGCTGACAGTCTTGCATGAACGCGCTTCCGCATCGGCATGATCGGGCGTGCTGGGTGGACCGCTATGGTATCGGGCAGGCGATGGGTTTTGCATTTTTTCGAGGGCTGGGTGCATCTTTGGCCACCTGTATCGCGATCCTTGTTCGGCATGGCGGTACTGCTGCAACGCACCACTGCAAACCCCCTTAAGCCTGCGCGGAACGCTGGATATGGATACGAGGGTTGGGCGCGCAGGCGCGGCGCATCCTGTCCGTGCCCCTCCCGCGCGTGATGATTCGCGCGGGCCTTGAAGCCTACTGATCGCGCCGCCTTTGTGCTGACCCCCGCCGCCTGCGCGCATCACGCCGGACCGCGACGGGCTTTGTCCTGTTCCCGCGCGAGAATTGCCAGGCTGGCACGGCTATAACGTCCCGCTTGAGCCGACAGGTCGAGGCGGTGCTGAAGCATCCGACACCATCAAAACGCGGTCTATGCGGGATCCCCGCCTATCCGGGCCACTTTTCGCTTCTTCCGGCCTACTACGAACCGCCAGACCGAAGGCGCAGGCATCCATGTTCGCCCGAAGTCTGCTGCCCGTGGGCGGCTGGGAAATCTTCTCAATCGACGGCGAAGAGTTATCGTATCCCGGATACGGTTGCACGGGCACCTTCACCTGAACGCGGCGGTCATCGAAAGGGTCTGTCGCGGCAGCTGGTCTTATTACTGGTTCGAACGCGCGGCACCCGGATGACCAACGATTATCTGGCCAAGAATGCGATGTGGGTCTATGAACAGCCTGACCACGGGCGCACCGACGGCGCGTGGTCCGGCTGGTCACCGCGATTGCGGAAGGCGAGGATGTCGCCCTTTGCCGATGCGCGCCTGGGCAAGATTTCATGGGCACCTGCTGCCCCACCTGCCCCGCTATATTCCGCAGTAAAGGCGCCCTTAGCGGGCCAACCATACTGCGCGATCATCGCGGCAATCGCGGGTGTTCTTGCCTGGGGACAGGCCGACATTTGGTGGCTGCGCAGGTTCTGCGTCCTGCCCGCCGGGCCATTTCCAGCACACGGTTGCGGGCAAGGCAAGCATGCGGGGCCCACCGCGCTTAGGGCCGGTGCATCCAAATACAGCCAAACCATCATCGGCGTTGCGGGCACAGCTGCTGAACAAATCGCGGCGCGTGACGTCGGCGTGAAAGATGCGCGATCATTAAAGCACGGCCCATCACCCCCGTCGGAAAATAGCAGGGGGCGGGCCATATTTGCGGCCGGATGCCCCGCGTGCCAGCTGTTGTAAGGGCGCGGGCAGATTCCGCCGTTCATGCGGGATTTTATGGCCGCGGTGGCAGATTCACCGGATCGCCCGGTTTGGGTAATGGGCCTCGGTTAGCTTCCCTCTAGCCCACGTCGGACCAGTAATAGGACATCGTTCATCGGCCGGTGACGACCAAAGGCATCGGGGAAGGCCTTGCAAGCGTTGGGATAATCTTGGTGAAGGATCCGCAGATTTCATCTGTTGCAGCGGGAATATCCAGCCCCAGATCCGCGCAGGCAAGGGATCGCGGCGGGCAAGCTGGCCAAGTCGTCATGTCCCAGGGCCACAAGCCCCACATTGATTCGCGGGCCGCACGCTTTGCAGCAGCAAAAACAGTTCGGCGTCTTTTTTCCAGCACGCCCAAAAGCGCGGCGCAAAAGCTGGTCAGCGATACGACCAGGCGGACGCGGGGGCAGGACCGTGGGCCGTGGTCGGATCGTTCCGCCCCCGCGGCGAACCCTTTGGGGCGTGTAATCCCGCCAAACGCCCCGCGCCCCACTTTTTGCGTCTGGCTGTTTTGCTTTTCCCACTCACGGAAAAAAAACTTTTTTCAGTGGCGCCAAAGGGTAATCCATTTTTTTTTCTTTTGCCATTTTTCAAAACCCATTTTCCTTCCTTCTCTT
>Ga0163217_1029137_pt1 | contig 14792 bp, 16 predicted proteins | sample SynspAceP_FD_185933 | JGI IMG/M metagenome (GOLD analysis project Ga0163217, IMG submission 185933) | Saline lake microbial communities from Ace Lake in Antarctica - Synechococcus sp. Ace-P (PacBio error correction) | ecosystem: Environmental > Aquatic > Non-marine Saline and Alkaline > Saline ... | reverse complement strand
TCGGCTGGGTATTCTATTTAATCCTGTACGAGGCATGGACTGTTCCTGCTGGTTGCAACAAAGTGTCCAGTTTCTAACCCTCTTTACCTGAGCGGAACAGTGCTAGAGTTGGCGTGCAAGAACAAAAAACAGGATTCGCCATGTCATCCCAGGTACGTTACCCGGCTCTTACTTCCTCCTGGTAATACTGGCCGGCGCCGCATTCTTTACCCATTGGTGCAGTTTTATCGGCGGCATTACCAGCATACGATAAACGCATACGTCCACGCTTGAGATCGCTAGGGTCAGCAGCCAGCTCAGCGCTCAGGTGGACTGAAGTGTCTGGTCAAGATAACCAGCTCGTTGTCCGCGGAGACTCCTCTGGTACGCCTGGACCCAAGAGACTTCGAGATCGCGCTGAGCCACGCTCGCGGGCCAAATCTGGCCACGCGCCAGGCAGAAAAGGCCGAAAGGCGAATCGCGCTTCCTGCAGCAGGACAGCCTGATTGGCCGCAGCGCCAGGCAGACGTCGAGGCCCGCAGGCGGGAACAACGGCAGCATCGGGCTGGATATCGAAACGCATTTTACCCCTTTGCGCAAGGTCCGGCTTACGCCCTCGGAAGTAACAGTCAGCCAATTCCGCGCGCAGCTTGATTGGTAATTGACCAAAGCCCAGTGTTACGCCGCCGCCAATTGCCGATAGCAGAACGCAAACCCTGGCAAGGGATACCCTGCGTGGCCAGACAATCGACCGCCTCAGCGCGCTGCGTGGATGCAGCGCAGGCCGATATGTGCGCGGCCGAAACTGTACCTGCAACGCACCAGATCGTTGCGCCAGTGGCCGGCCGCTGTTCGGCCAGCGCTCGGTGCGCATCGGGCTGAATGTACAAAACCGGCGCCCACCTGCGGCACTGGATGCCGGCAGCAGCAGCTCTTTGCGGTACAGGGCCAATTTCAAGAACCCAGCTTCAGGAATCGCGTGAAGGCCTTAAAGCCACATTGATGCTTCGATGCCTTTCCCGGGCGAAGAGATTACCCGGCGTGATCGACAGTCTGTTCCCCGCCTCTGGGCGCCCAGTCAGGGCCTTGTGCCTCCGGACAACGCCACGGCAAACTTTCACCAGCGTTAGTGCAGGCGGATACCGGTTGAGATTTTGATCGATGACCAGCATCCGCCCTCAGCCCGCAGTTAGGCCTGGCATTGCGGTCAGCGTCAAGGACGATCTGCGTGGCCTGAGCGGTCGGCCGAAAACGTTATTTATTCCACGCCAACCCGGCGCGGACTGGGATAGCCCTGCTAATCGCCATTTCTTGGCGCCTTTATGGGCCTATTTCTGGACATCCAGATCATCAACTCGGTCGCTCAAGGACATACAGGCGCCTGTCCGCTTTACGTCGCAGGAAGGGTCCTGGATTTCGACCGCTTAATCTGCGTCGCGGAGATCATTATCATTCCATGGCCGCCTGGCTTTGCGGTCGCGTTCATGTCGCCGCGGCGCTTTGCGGTTGGACGATGTCAGCGTGTCGTTATCGCCTCACGTGCTCTGCTCCATGGCCTGGGAATACTGCAAGAGCTATGATTTTTTTCGGGTATTGCGAGGGCCTGGCTGGCGGGGCCCTGAATCCCCTCGCCTTTTATGTTGATCCTGACCAAGCTGCCAGCCCGCGACCGTCCCAAGGGTATGGGCCATGTTCCGCCATTACGGCCCGTGATGCGCGCCCTCGATCGGCCCCAAACCATTGGCGGCTGGCTAACGAGAATTACGGCTGGGAGTACATTTTCTACATCAACGTGGTGCCTGGGCTACTGATGATCAGCGGCCCTGCTCTACGGCCTTGGAAAAATCCGCTCCCCGCTGGGAACTTGCTTCCAAGCAGGGCGGACTATGCCGGCATCCTGAACCATGGGCCATGCGCCTCGGTTGCTGCAGGGTAAATTTCTCGAAGGAGGGCACCGGGAGGGACTGGCTGGAGGTTCACGCTGGATGGTCGAGTTACTGGCGGTCACGCCTTCGTCAGCCTTGCAGCTTCGTCATCTTGCAACTGTCCGGGAACACCCACTGATTCAACCTGAGCTAATTTCAAGGACCGCAATTTTTTCTGTTCGGTAGCCTGGCCAATATCGGGCTGGCGGCGTGGGGCCTGTATGGCACCAGGTCTTCGTTGCTGCCGGTCTTCTCCTCGCGCAAATTCGCAATACAACGCCCTTGCAGATAGGCCAGGGTGATTTCATGGGATGGCGCTTGCCGCAGCTTTCTGGATCATTCCGCTGGTGCGATTTCGATGCGCTACGTGGATGCCGTTTTATCTGCGCTACGGGCTTCTTTCTGTTGCCTTCGCCAGCTTCTTCAGCGCGTAAGCCGTGAGCCTGGGATTTTTGCCGGCGACCAATTTATCGGCATTTTTGCAGGATTTTCCGTGGCGCTGGGCCAACCGATGGTTCTGGTGCCCATTGTCGATTTCTGGGCACGGCGATGATTCCCCCCTCACAAGGGCCGGCTCCAGCCTCAGCCTGGTACACCATTTGCGCAACCTGGGTGGGCAGTTGGGATCGCCGCCCTGGCGACCATTTCCTGAATTAGCCGGGGCCGAAACATTATTTTGATTTTCTACGTTGAACATATTTCGTGACCCGGCACCCCGCCGTTCCGGAAGACGCTTTAGCCACTGACGAGCAGTTGGGCCCGACCCGCAGGCGGCGTTGATGATGCTCAACAATCAGGTTCATTCAGCAGGCCGCAGATCATGGAACCTACAACGATGCCCTTTCATCTGATCTGGCATTTACTGCTGGCCTCGGCTCCATGGTATTTATTCTGCTGGTACGCCCCCTTTGCCCAAAAAAATCACGGCTGCTGCAAAGTTAAGTCCTGTCATTTTTTTTTGATCAACCCTCTGGAATTAAACCCTGTGCTAGGGAAGGCCAATCAGCCCATCTTGTAAAATATATCAAAACATGGCAGGTGGCCTTATGGGCTATAATCGCATTACACGTCCTATTGCTTCGCTAATAACAGCGCGACTCGCCGGCACTTCAAGGCGCCCATGAACTCGTATGTGTGCGTTCTTTGGAGAGAGAGATACCCTCTCCCACCGGGCTTTCCACTGCCGCTGTTTTTTCTGCTGACACAAGGCGTGTGAGGAGTCACGGTACTGGAGGCAAGCAAGGGGGCTTTTGGTGTGTGATAGAGAATTACGCAACTGGAGGGGCAGATTCGTCAAACAGCTACAGCCAGAGCACATGGATAGATCATCGAGCGCAGTGGCCGTCGGCGGCACAGCAGGCACGCCTGCCTCGATGAGGAAATGGGCCTATTTGAAGGCGCACGTGATCATCGCCGGCGAACGGATTGCCAAATATCAGATTCAGTGTGACCTGAAAGACGGCGGGGCGTCTTTGCCGGCGTGACTGGACAAGCAAATGGAGCATTCTGGAGTCGCATAAAAAAGCTCTGGGAGCTGCTTACGGCCATACGGCAGATTGCAGCTACTGGATGCCAAAGAGATATACGCAAGGTGGTCAGACACGACCCTTTTTACGTAGGTGGGTCCCTTGGGACATGCAGTGGCGGGCATATCCACCCCGCTGAATCTCCAGATATTGGCGAGGGACCGAGGCGGGTGGATTTTGCAGGCCGCTCACTTTCACGAACCAGTCGCTGGTGACGCGGCTCGATTCAGGGGCGTGAAAAGGCCGTTGTGCATATATGCACAAGGCCGGGTCACTGCCCCCCGACTTTGTCGGTGGTCGCAGGGAACGCCTATCTCGGCGCGATCTGATGCCGCCCAACTGCGGCCAAGTCAATGCCCTGCGGCACCCAGGGTGATCACCACCGACCGCTAGGCGATGTTGATGGCTTCGCCCACTCCTGCTGCCCCAGGACTACTGTGTCGAGGATTGCAATTATCTGCTCGACTATATACCGATATCGGGCGGACAAGCGCATGATCTTTGCGCGGCGTTGTATATGGCGCGCCGACCGGCCAAGTTCGAGGCACTGGTACCGTGTCCGAGTGTGATCAAGGCACCGTGTGACGCAGCTCAGACGCTCCCAATCGATTACGCCTGGACCGCGGCACTTTCTGCTGAACCCTGTCGCGCCTTGCCTCAGGTCGGCCGCATTGGCCAAGCAATATCACCTCCAGGGTTGCAGCGACACGGCGTTAAACCTATACGCATCTGGCTGGCAAAAACTTGCTGAGGCCAATTTCGCGGACAGGACTGAACGTGCTTCGATGCCTTCGCCAATTCGCCCGCATTACCCTTCCCTGGCGGGCGCTTGACTGCGCATTCCTCTTCCACCGCCCTATGGGCGCTTTGTCCCCTCTACAGCCAGAGGGACAAACTAGGCTTGTAAATCAGTGTTGTGTGTACCAAATACTCTGCCGAAGAAAGTTCGCCGCCCGTGCTTTATGATTGTCGTATCCTGCAGTAGCGGCCCCGATAAGGCGCTATGCTACAACTGAGCGCCGGGCAAACCGGCTTTGCTGGGGCATAACCGTTAACGAGCCTCAAGATAAAAAAAATGAGGAGTAGGCCCTATGGACATTTATGAAATCTAACAAGCGTTACTGATAATCATGTTAGGACTTTGCTGCTGTTTCATTGCTGACCACCGTGACCAGCGTTGCATGCACCAAGGCTCCATGCTCCGGACGCAAAGATGTTGATTTCCCGAAGAGCAAAGTTAGTGTTGATCGCGGAAGCTCTAGCCCGCTCGCTTGTCTGACGAAGCTGTTCAAGAAAAAATGGGCGTCAATGGGCGTATCCTCTATCAGGTTGAAAGCAGCAGACAATCAACAGCCTGACCGCTGATGAGTTGGCCATTTCAATGCACAACTGGTGAAGCCCCTCGCTTCGGTAGCCGGATATCCTTGGTGTGATCGGCTTGTCCTGGTGATCTCATCATTACCGACCTGCTGTGTGCTACCCTCTCATAGTTCGTTCAACTGCATCAAACCGCTTAATCAGGTGCGTCGTTAACACACATGTTCGTACTGCGTCGGGGCTGGGCAGCTTTGCTGTCAGCCTTGTGACCGGCAGGGCGACCCACAGAACTCCCCTCCCCTGAATTTCCCTGGAAGCAGCTTCCATCAAGCAGTATCTGGATCGGTTCTTTCCATGGCGCGAGGACGCCGTGACCAATGCGGCCCCGCAGCGTTATCGATGATACTTCAACCACGAGGCTTGACACCGACACGCCGGGAGCCTCCTGAGCAGTTGGGCTCAGACGCGTCTACTCTCTCCCGAGCGCAAAGGGCACACTGCAGGTAGACCGCGCTCTCGCCGGCACCGCCGCTCGCGTTATTTGCGGGTGTATCCCGTAGCCCGTTGATCTGAGGCCTTGGTGATGACTGAACTGGATGCGGCGAGGCAACCCGGTGCTGGTCATGCAGAACCGGCATTCAACTTGGTACCCGCGTGGCACTATGCTGTAGTTGGTTGGGTACGATCTGGACAAAGCGCGAAATTGATCGTGCATTAGCGGGTGAAACAAGGCCCACGCGAGCCTTTCAAGGTGGTTCATGAACAACTGGGATCGCGCCGATCGCTGGGCCAGAGTTCATAGACATTACCGCCGCGCACCAGTTGTCCCGCTTACCCGCCGAAGCCACTGTCTACCTGCGCGCAGCCAGTGACCTTGAGCAAACCGGCCGGCTGGATTAAGCGCCAGACAGGCCTACGCAGCAGCCTTTGAGCGCGCGCCCTGAGGCACCTTACTGCTCGATTGGCCTGCAGGCAACGTGGCTGCCACAGCAGCGAACCCCCGAGGTCAGCGTGGAGCACATATATACGCGCGGAAAACACTGGTAGCTGACTTTCCAACTTCAAGCCCGGCTGGAAACAACTCTCCCCACGCGGAAACAACGCCCTGTGTACGCTGGATCTTCATTCATCGCCACTCGGAGTGGATCAACATCACATCCTTTCTTTACTCACCTCGCACCGCTTATCGGCGTATCGTGACACTCTTCAAGTCTTCGCCATGTTGTTCGGTTGCCCTTGAAGCTACTAAAACTGCCCTAAGAGCGCTGGCCATAGCCAAGGCCTGTTGCCAGCGAAGATGCCTGCCGGAAGAAGGAGCAAGGCACTACCGCCACTTCAGACACCTCTGGGCGACGGGACACGACGCTGCGCTAGCCCCGCTTGCACTCAGTAAACCCACATAATTAACGCCAAAGTAATAGCGCGTACGGGGCGGCTCGCCCCATACGCGCTTTCCACTGACAAGCAGCCCCCAGCCCCTAGCGAGGACTCAACAGCTATGATCCTCTCCCGCACTAACCCCATCTAAGTAAACCTGAAAACTCTCAAAGACGGAAGTTTACTTTAAGCTTTTCACCGCGACCTCCCTGAATGAACTGGAACATTTACGCACAAATTAATACTAATTTTGGCGATTACAGGTTCGCATTTTTTAACCAAAAGGTTCATAAAACAGCGTCTCATTTGCAGAACAATTTCAAGGCCAAACCCACCTGACAAAAAATATTGAAATTCATAAATATTCAGATATTATTATAGAATCATCTGAGGACAAGATATATCACGAAAAAATTTGTATGACTTTTCGTGCCGATACCTGAACAGGCATAAAATTCGTGACGATGATATTTCTGGACGTATCCCAATTATGCTGGAATTAACTAATTAGCCATAAAGCAAAACAGTTCACATTTTCCTGGCCTTGCCACTACTTTATCCGCACTAGGATACACCCCGTTCACCAGCCCTATTGCGGCAACTTGTTGCACATAGATAGTGCGCAATAAGATTGCGCACACAACTTACTGGCGTCATAGTTTGCTCTGCGCAGTTAGTAAAAGTTTCGCCGCTGTTATACAGTCATTATTCGCGCACTAGTTAGGCAACAACTTGGCAAAATCAGGGACCTGGATAGTGCTTTATGCTCGCAATCATTTACAGGGACTACTGGCGAAGAAAAAAAATGCCCATCAGTTGCCCGAGGATTTCTATGGCGATGACGTGCAGATTTACTCCGCCGAGTCGAGCATCTTGAGAGGAGCTGAGCAAGGCCAATTCGCTGGCATGCCAGACCAGGGGCCCGATTGGATAGTGCGTGGCGCGACGCTGCGAGCTGCTGTTGCAATTCCCAGGTCAAAAGATCTCAGGGCCGTGCGTGGCTGACAATGGGAGCCTTTATCAAATCCGATGTCGCTTGCCCGGGCCCTCGTAGGCAGGATGGGCGCCCTGCATTTATTTGTGTACCGAGCACTGGGACCGCCACTTCACCCGCGCAAACCTCGTACCCGACTTCGCCCGCTCTTTTAACCTGGCTGGTGTCCGCGGATTGATTCAGAAGGCCTCGTCGAGCTCCCGCCACGTCTTACCGAACCCGCCGTATTTGAGCGTACTGGCCCATCCAGCTACGGAGTGATATCTTGTCTGTTACCGGGCATTACGCCGACAGGCTCCCGCTGCTGCTACCCCTTTGCCGCCGCCTTGATACAGCTCGCCAGCAAACGCCCCGGCCGAGGCATCAACGGCCAGTGCGACACAGGTTCGGAACCCAACCCAGCAAGGCGCGGGTTATCCCGATTCAATCAGGCCAGCGGCCGATACACTGGGCAAATCAGCGATAGCCGCGACGCCCACAAATGCTTGCGCACCTCCAGGATTCAGGCCCGCCTGCTCAGCGCCTGTGGTTGCCAGGAATCGATTGTCGACCCAGGGCATATCGGCTGGCCCCCGCCACTTGTTATGGCTACCCATAGAAATCTGCCCGAACATGATGCACAACATGACACGGACCTTGCGCGCGGCTACCCCGCTTGACCGCCTGGCCAATTATCGCGATGCGCCTGGCCCAGGGGCCAGCCCGACGCCCTGCTTCAGGATGTGGAAAGCAGCCTGGGTCGCTCGCCATTCTGGCTCGACGGCCAATATATCGCTTGGCAATGCCTGCAAGCGCTGGAATGCTCAGCCAGCCATGTACGAGTCGAGATACAACTGGCCCTGTTACTGCGCAGGCTGCCAGGCCTGGAGCAGCTTTGCTTCCATTTGATCCACACGCCCTGCTTTGATGATTGAAAACACGTGCATAGGATGACGCGCAACATCTGCCTCACACCCCAAGTTCCCAGTGCTTCAGGCCGAGCGCAGCTCCGGTTAATTTCGGATTTCCGCTAACCGTCCATGGGACGAGGCTCTGACGAAGCCAGTGAACAACTGCGCAAGGGCTCTTTGAAGTCAGGCATTCAGCTTATCAAACAGGCCATGCAGCCGGTGCGGTGTGCAACGCGAGGCGCTTTCACTGGCAAACTGGCGCAGCGCGCCCTTTGCTTCCAAGCCAGACAAACGAAACTGGCGTTTCCAACTCGAATCCCTTTATTCAGGTTCTTCATGGCTCCGATCTGGAGCATTGGGAACCCGATCTTCGACGATGACCGAATGCTGCAAAAACTGCTGGCGTCGATCTGCAACAAGCTGCCCGGCGCGATCCAGATTCCTGCGACAGCGCAAGAGCGGATCTACCAGAGGCTGTGCCAACCTCGAACCTTGAAGCGGCACTTCGACCAGGGCCTAAGCGGCCATCACAGAACGGAGAAAAATCATGGCCAAAGGACGGGCTCAAGTAGGCCCCGAAAAGAACGTGTCCAATTTGTCCACTTTTCACACCCACCACCGGAGGGGTCAGGCAAAGAGGTCGAACTGCCACTGAAACTCATGGTTATCTCGGCGATTTCACCCAACGCCCTGATGACCGCCAGCATCGAACAGCGCAAACCGATTGCCATCGGACAAGGGGCAAACTTTGACGACGGTACTGCCAAGCAGGAACTGAGGCCTGGATTTCGGGGTACCCAACCGGTTGCACAACGATGAAACCGCCGACGGGACAGTCTGAATGTGCATCTGGAAGATCGATTCCATGAAGGACTTCACCCAGGCCAAGCCTGGTCAGCCAGGTGCCGGACTGCAGAAGCTGTGGACTGCGCGACGCACTGGTCCGCGTTTTGAAAGGGCCCGCTCGGGCAAATGCCCCGGCATTTCGCAAGGGCGATTGGGAAAGCGTTGCTCAGCGACGGATGACTCGCGCCGAGCGTGTTACTCGGCGAACTGCGGCCTGGATATTCAAGACCAGCCCGACGCCTGATTGCCCGCACTGATCACCGGAACACAAGGGACGCTTATTCATGAGTACCAGAGCAGCAGGCCCAGAGTGGCCAGAAGGCCGGAACAAGTCAGTATTCTCGACAGCATCATTGCTGAAACCCGTTCTGACACCCGATGACGAGGCCTACGGGCATTGCCCGGCGCGGCGTCTCGGCTTTTTATCGAAGAATGCTGAAAACCGCAGAACGTCAAGGAGCCCGTCAAGAAGGCCATGGTCAGATCGCATGATCGCCGGAGATCGACGCCAAACTCAGCCGGCAAGATGATTGAGATCCTCCCATCAAGCCGAGTTTCCGGCCGCTTTGGAGTCCTCCTGGCGCGGCCTGCACAAGATCGGTCGACGCACCAACTTCCGCGAGAAACATCAAGCTGGAGCTGATCAAACGCTTCCCAAGCAGGGATCGCTCGAAGATTTCGAAGACAGCCGGGAAATTGTCCAATCCGGCCTGTACAAGCACGTTTACAGCCGCTGAATACGGGCCAGTTCGGCGGCCAGGGGCCGGTCGGTTGCGCTGATCGCAGATACTATTTCGACCCCCCAGTTCCCAGGACATGAAAACGCTGGCAACACGTGGCCAGCGTCGCCAGCATGTCCCACGCGCCCTTTATCGGCGCCGCAGGTCCCAAGTTCTTGGCCTGGAAAGCTTTACCGGGGCTTACCTGGACATCAAGAGACCTGAAAAAAAGACCTTTCGAAGCCCGCAATTTGCCCAAATTGGGCAAGCCTCCGCGGAAAAAAAAGAAGACGCACGCTATTGTTGGGCCTTTTGGACGGTTGCCGCGTTTTTTGCTGCGCAAACCCCTTATGACCCGGCAGGACAATCTGGTCAAGAGCTTTCGTCTACAGAGGAAAAACGTCTCCAACAAATCCACGAAGGACTACCTGTGGGGCAACACCGCCTTTACCTCGCGACACGTCTGACTGACAGCTTCGCCAAATTCCCGCTTGGTGCCCGAAATATCATTGGTCCGCAGAGCGGCGGGCGCTGGGTCGAAGGAATCGCCTCCCCATGCTCACTTTGAAACATGGGCGAAATCGAGACCAAGATCCCCACGGAAGTTACTGGTGTCCGATCGCCGCGAATACGAATGGCGGACGAAGGGCTTTATCGCCTTTGACCATGCGCAAGGGTTTAGCGCAACGCTGCTTTCTTTTTCTGGCCAACTCAACACAGAAGGCCAAATTCTCTCGGCAAGTAGCGAAACAAGGAAGCAAAGCTGCCGAGTTGTGAGTAATTTTACCCGGCTCGGCAACCGCAGTGTGCCTTACCTGTTTATCGTTCAACGCCTGGCCCACTACCTCAAGGTGCTGCCCAACGTAAGCCCTCGGCTCCTCGCGCCGCCGAGTGCGTGTGCTGAATATATAACAGGTGGACTCCGCCAGTACGTTGCTGACCAGGACCTAATCCAAACGCCGAGAGGTTGCGCTGGCGCCACTACGCTGCGCCGCTTGCACAGAATTTACGTCAGCGATTATTGGCAAAGGCCAGCCAGGGCTATGTATCGCGTCGGGCTCAGCGCCGCCCACTTCAAATTGACATGGAGCGGGACTTCACCTTGTCGCTGGTCGGCAAGATGGGAGAAGGAATAAGCATGGGGTTACGGCAGCCTGTTTGAACGCTTTGCGGCCGGTGATTCGGCAAAGGCGCAAAGCAAACCTGAGTGCGGACAAGGCGATGGTCGCCTCGATGGCCGCCACATCTGGCTGAAAATGCTCAGCACCCGCGCCGGGTAGCGGTGCAGTCCACTACCGGACTACGGGCTGCCCGGACCTCCAATGATATGCGCCTGTCGCTGCACGGACTCGCACAGCAAGCCCGTACCCGCCATCGAAAGTTTTTATTCGAGAGCTACGAAACGCGTCTGTCCCAGGCAGGGTTATCGCCCTGCCCCGGAGCATGACCCGCTGAATCTGTTCATTTTGCGGGCTGGGAAGCATGTCGAGCTGGATGGCCAGGCGCCTGGAGTTGTCGCCCGGTCAAGCTTACCGCCCAGGCTCAGATGGTCTCTCTATGAGTTCAGGTGCAGGGTCCAGTAGGTCAGGGCCGCGGCTGATTTTCGAAATACGCGATTACCCAGAGACTTTACGAATGTTCATTCAATCACTCTCACTATCCAATAGTGGCGAGCTGGACCGCCCACATGCGCCAGTTGGGCAAACGTTTCCGAGCGCGAGCCCGTTGCTGGCCCCATTTTCTAGGGCCACCCAAGCGGGTGTGGTCCTATGTAGAACGTGCTGAGGGCTTTGCGTTCTGAACCGGGGCCGCTGCGTCAAAGCTTGATGGAATGAGCTCCCTCAGCGAGCTGACGCACTCATTGATGTATCTGTTGTGCCGAATTACAATGCGGCCTTTTGCCGGCATTCCAGCATGCTGCAGTTCGAGCCGCCTAAGGCACCACGCGCTGGCCGTTAGGTCAGTACCCGTGATACGCCAGTGGAAATCCAATTCCGATCAAAGGCCGTTGTTGCCGCTTCTCGGACACAGCCGCAAATACCGAGCTGACCGCCCTGGCCATGCCGTGGCGTTGGACTATTTCGGAATACAAGGGAGATGGCGCCTCTGCTCAAAGAGCCTGCGCCTGAGAGTGGGTCAACGGCGGGGACCTTGGCTTGACCTGGAGCCAACTGAAGCGTCTGCGCCTGCCATCTGCAGCCGCTGGTTGAACGGCTATATCAGCCAGACCCTCTATCTGAGCCTTGCTAAGGACATGCTCAAGGCTCTAAGAGGACAGTCCAACTGGTCCCGCTGGACGCCGGCCCGGCAAACCCTGAAAAGACCCTTTTGACGGCCGGTAGACCGCGTTTGAAGCTAAGACCGCGGGCACGGCTACCGCCCAGCCCCGGTTTCGCTGAAGACGAAGCGCTGGTAGCCCTACCCGAATTTCAATTACCTTCGCGGTAACGCTTAATCTAGACAGGGAATAACTTCGCCTTACAAGGAAGAAGTTTCTGATTGTCACATTTCGGTGGGCTGGCGGGCTTTGCAAAGCTTTGCACCGGAACCTGCCAAACGAGCCCATGGTTCGAGTTGCGATATCGAGCTCGAATCGCTCAGGTTAACGCAGCGCATCAACCCCACGCTGGTAAACATTCGGCCTGTTTATGCACCCCAGTGGTCAAACCTGTTATTTGCCCACGATGCCCCGACGCCCGATACCGCCTTGATGCCGTCAGGACAAATTACATGCTGCGCCCGGAGGCCTTGAGTACGAAAGTGACCATTAGGCTGGCCGGGGTGTTTTCGGTGGATCGCTCACGTCCACGGAGTGGAAACCGCGAGCGGGATGGGCTGATGAGGAGGTAACGTTGCCCCTTTTGAGTCCTGTCGAACATGAACGCCAGCTTTCGCGACTTTCCCGAAGCGCGGACCCTATTACAGGCCTCAGACAGAACCCGTTTCATTGTCGACGGCAGCATGGAACACACTACCTGAGCTTTGGCCTGCGGTAGCCGGGAAACAGCGATGAGGCTGTAAACCCTCTTCGTGTCGAGCCTGGACCTGGTACCAATCCAGGAACCCTGCCACTGCAAACTGCCACTGGGCCGCCATTCTGTCGCCTCCAGTGAAAGGGCACCCCGGAACTTCTGCGCTTTCGCCAACATCAGCGCCGTGACCGGCCAGTTAATCGGACACCACCCGTTGCAGCCAGGATTGTTTCTCATTGGAAACTTGATCAGCAACATGTCGCTGGAAACTATGTCGCTGGCACAATATCGAGGCCGCTCAAGGTCATTCTTTGAAACCTACGATCTGTCCACGCCACGTGGGATACGACCTTTTTGCGTCCTAAGGTGCAGCCAGGCGTCTGCTCAGTGATTGCAAAAGCATCGGAGCATAGGCAAGGCGTTGACCGTTTATATCGCGGCCTTGCCGGTTTATTCGCGGGTGCTTGCGCACCGAAAAGCTGGTCATGATACCGACGGCTATCTGGCGAGGTGACTAGTTTTCTTTCGATCCTCAACGAGTTTTTTTGCCGCTCTACGCAGCCTCAATTCCTACATGAATGGACTGTTACGCGAGCACACCAAGGGGAGATCTACCAATGGACACCACGCATGGCCAGGCAACAGTCCCCTGCTCTCGCTCTCGCCTGAGGTCGCAACATCCGCGAATTACAGCCTGTTTCAGGTGTTGTATTGCTCGTGCGGTGATGGAGGACTCCGTGAAGATACCCGAGGCCCCATTTAGCCGAAAACAGGCGCTCTAACAAACCTGTCGAATTCCAGGCCAAACCCGGAGGTTTCCGGGCAGCGACATCGACGGGCTCAGTTTTTCTGCCGCCGCGCCGGCGAACGCTCGAGCTGCGACCTGCGAGTGCCAATCCTGATCAGGCACTGTTCGGCGCCGGATCCACCAGCTCCTCTCGCGTTCTCTATTGGGCTTATACTCGGGAGCGCAGTGACCGTGGATAGGCAACCGACACGCGAGAATTTCTTGACCTCGCTTCAACAATCGGCCTGCAGCGGCTGCTGCTTACCGATATGGCCAGTAAGTATACGCTACTACGTCGCGCCGCTTCAACGGCGCGCTGGATCCCTATTTCCTCGCAAAACTGTTCTCGGCTTGATCGGGCTAGGCAGGAGCTCGATTCGGCAAGTGAGTCCGAACTGGAGACTGGGAAGCGCCCTTTTGCCCTACCCTGCGGTCTTTGCTCAGCCTGCGCGTTGGCAGTCGCTGCGGTGATCGGAGTCCGTGCTGCGCTACCTTACTTATCGCCATCAGGCGCTGCATAATCGAACAGTGCATGGGCGCCAGGGTCTCGCAGAGTGCCAGCGAGGATCAGCGCAACCGTCTTGGTCTGAGCCAACAGCGCCCTGGGCGAAAAGGCCTGGTGATCGCGATCAGAGTTGCGTGAACGCAGCGGCAATGTTCGTAGTGTTCCATATCCCAGGCAACTGGACTGGAGCGGTTCCACGAGGTTTTGACTCGCCCGAACGGGCAACCGGCTTTTCCGTTTCAACGCTCTGTTTGCGCTGGTGCGATTTGCCCTGGCGCGACCCCCTTGATTACGACATTCGACTTCAATTGGTGCCCGGCAACAGACGTTGCGCGAACCCCGCCTTGGAAGCATGGAGAAACTCCCCTGCCTACTGGGCTGGACCAGTGGCTTTTGAGACAGCGAGGCCGCCTCGTAGATTGCCTGCGCCGAATCCGCCGTCACGCTCGAAGCAGCAAAAGCTTAATTAAAGGGACTGATAGGCCCCATGATTCGATGGTTAGATCTGCAACAAACTGGTTCAAGGGCAAACTGGATTTGGCCGGCCAGGCGCCCAGAGACTCGGAAACGGCCAAGACGCGCTTGGTGTGGTGGCGGAACATGGGCAAGCAATAAGGTAACTGTGTAGAGGGACCTTGTTGGCTTGTGCCTTTGCTGGAGCGCAGCGACAGTTTTGCTGCACCGCGCGCTTGGGGACCGGTGCGGCTCGCAGGGTTGGGGAACGCCGTTGCGGGAATTTTGGCACACCGCGTGCTGCAAACCCTTCTAGCGAGGACAGCGCATTCGACGTAAAACCCAGAGACCTTTCCCTGCGCTCTCCAGTGCGGACAGGATGCATTTGCTGGTAGCCAGGCCTGAACTGAAACGCAGCCAGGTCGACCAGGCTTGCACTGATTCTTCCGCTCGCTCGTCACCGTAACGCTTTGGCTATGCAGGCAGCCAGATATCTCTCTTT
>Ga0163217_1018032_pt1 | contig 14793 bp, 10 predicted proteins | sample SynspAceP_FD_185933 | JGI IMG/M metagenome (GOLD analysis project Ga0163217, IMG submission 185933) | Saline lake microbial communities from Ace Lake in Antarctica - Synechococcus sp. Ace-P (PacBio error correction) | ecosystem: Environmental > Aquatic > Non-marine Saline and Alkaline > Saline ... | reverse complement strand
GCGGTGCAAATCGAATGGAGATTCGTTGCGTAGTGAAGAAAGAGATGCTTGATTTCTAACTGAGAGGTTTCACGTTAAGATTTACGGGAGAAATGGGAGAATTACAAGGGAAGCAGATTGCTTTTTTGGAGCACTTGCAACTGGTTTAGGTTATTGATTAGTTAATGTGTTTTTCAATTTAGTTCCATTCAAAACCTTCCTTTATGATGGCAATTTTCTTAAGTTTATCGGGAGTGATCTTAGGGTGTGGTTATCATGGTTGGAATTCTAATTATATGACAATGTTGGTATTATTTTTTCGCCGGATCGTTTAAACAATGTGGAGTGGTGCTGCTTGTATTATCGTATTTGACTCGAAGCGAAAAGAAGAAGAAAAAATGGCTTAGCAGGTTATCTATTTAAAAAAAATCATGGAAGCATTGGTTGGCGGATAAGCTGATTACGTCCAATTTATTTGGTACTGCTATTTCACAGTTTGGATTTAATTCATGGCATGGGTTGAATATTGATTTCTTCTCTTTGTTTACAGAATTTGATTACTCAATCTCAGGGTGGAGATAACGTTATTTTCTGGGTTCCTTGCCTAATGACAGTAATCTTCGGATTACGTTGGTGCAACATTCTTAACAACTTATTGTTGTACCAGTAATGACTTACTTAGTTGTAACGAATGAAGAAAGACTTGCTAAATAGCGAGTACTATAAGAATTTAGTAATACGAATATAAACATTCCAAAAAACAGGCGCGTTATTATAGCGGTTTTATAGAGGTTTAGTTGGTTGAATGGCGATAGTAACAGGCGGTTATTGTCCCCATTTCTTTTTGCAAAACTCACTTTCTGCTTATGTTGTGATTGATGTTCTGTGAGTATAATGTAGATTGTCGTTTCCACATCAGAAGGTTGCTGACGAATTGAAATAACGCTATAAGCCTTTAAAACAAAATATTAATTACTTTGTTTCATTAAAAATTTCATCCTTCTCACAGTATATCTTGAGTGATTTAAAGCAGGCGAATTACTAGAGTCAAATAAAGGTTACCGCTTGATTTAAGGAGTTTAGGAAGAAGATCTGCTTCAAATTTCAAGAAATTTTAGACAATATATTATTATATCGTCTCGGTTTAAAAGGATGGTCATTTTGGCGCCAGTTTGGGGTCTGGAAATGGGACAGTTGCTTTGGCACTATGTTTTTAATAGCCTTGATTGACCAGATTGTTGTGGGATTGTAGGTCCCATAAGCTTATGTCATAATTATAGGACCGGAGAAGAGAGGAATTTAATACAAAGACTTTACAAAGGGTTAAGTGGCGTTCTCCAACGTTCGGGAAGTGAGTAGTGATACGTTGGCGTAGGCACTTCGTTCCATTCATTTTCTGCTGCATTGGGAGTATGGCTGTTGCATCGCGATTAATGGTGTCAAAGATAGACAACACATCGCTTATCGGTGATGGCGCATGCGGCTGTTTGGCTGTTGATGATTTTGATTCACGTGAGTTGTAGAGGACCATTTATTAGTGATTTGAATGAACTATTGCATGTCATCGATCAAAATTTGGTGCATTGAAGGATATTTAACTGATTTTCACGTCTCAATTACTACAAATAAAGTAAAAATGATGTATGGACACTACTCGAAAGTGAGGAAGTCGTGTTCAAATGCTCAGGCCTTTGTTAAGAAATAAGAGAATGATGAAGGAGCTGTTGTTGAAGCAAGCAACTACTTTGAATCTTAATTTTAAGTATATTCGGGCCAATCGGACATGATTGAACACTATGACCAAGTTACAAGACTTAACAGACATTTCCTGAACCAAAATTTTTCATTGCATACACTAAGAAAGAAAGTATACCAACCTGCAGAAGATGGGGGAATAAGAAGGCCCCTACCATGGCACGCGCCGGGGTTATTCAAATAAGAGCAACATGGAGATAATTATAAAGGTGACTCCAAAAGAGTCACAGCACGAATTCCAAATGTTTTTGGACATACAACTATGACTGGTCTGAAAAAAGATGAAAAAATAGTAGGGTAACCCGCTAATGCCATAGGAAGTTATGACATATGATGGAAGCTATTCCTGATAGGCTTTTGATGTGATTGATTGCGACACATGATGTTACTTTTTCGGGATTAGCATCAAGGAATATTCCATTTCTGAACATTATTCCTCATTTATTGCAGCGTGGTGGAGCCAAGTGTGCACGATGTTGCTTGCAGATTGTTATTGTGGTTTTTTGTATACTGACCGGTTGCAGGATTTGCAGACGTCAGCCAACGCATACGGGCATCTGATATTTCTTTATTATGCGAATCTTACCAATTGATCTGTCGTTCTCGCGACGAAGAGAATTACGTGAACATGATGACATGCACAGAAAAAATATGGGCTTTCACGATCGATACAAGAGGAAATGGGGTGATGCCCAATGGTAAACCCTTGAAATCGATGAAAATGTGTCAAGAAAAAGCGAATTAAGAATGGTGGAGGATGTGGCTATTTTATCTTTTGACACATCGGAAAGATATGCCATCGAGCTTTCGAGCGTTTAGAGGAAAATAACATTATGCATGCACATTACGATTTCGATTTTGCAAAACCATTGATGAAATCTGTTGCACAAGATTCGGAAATTTGATACAAGTAAGCACGATTGAAAGACGTTGCTTAATGGTATAGAAGTGCATTTTAGAATTTGCATGCTGATCACATACAAAAACACGCTGAGTAAGATTGGTATTCTTGATGATTTATAGAACACGGTTCGCAAATGGAATTCATAGAGTGTGGTTTTGATCCTGAGGAATAGCACAGCTGCCTGAAATTGTTAGAGCTAAAAGAAAAAAAGCAGCAGAATTATAAAATAATAATGAGCAATTGGAAAATAAGTAAAAAAGGAGTGAGTTTATCCCGATTATTATTTATGAGATAAAGTCAAAAATACTGAAACAGCAATTTTTAATTGGTTCAGGAATGGATTTTGGCTTCCGCAAGTCGCTTAAATGCACAAGGGATTGAGGTAACGTTTTGACAGGAGGAGCTCAAATCTCGGTAAACTTGGTGTGCTTCGAAGAGTAGGGTTTTATCATGGGAACTTGTCGTCACTTAATTTACCCAGTGCGGCATATGTTGCATGAGTTACCGTATTCAATGAATATTTTCTGACTCTTTTTAGCTACCAACAGAAAGACGATTGTTGGTGTAACTTATTTTTGGGAGACGAACACGTTTTTCGCTAAATCATGAGTAATTTGGCTTCTAAAATGCTAGCAAGACATTCAATGAATCACAAAAAACATAGTTGTATTATTTAAAGTTAAGTAGTTGAAATATGAATTACGGCTCTTTGTTCTAGATAAATCATTAGCATAAATTCTTGGTAATTACACTCATTATGTCTTAATGCAATAACGTATATGGGGAATTGGATCTCAATTCCACATTAAAAGTGTAAATGAATCGATTTCAAAAGTCAAAGCGATTCATTATTTAACAGATATGCGCTATAATGGTTCTCTTCCTATAAAAACTCTGGATTATAGTCATGATTCCACTTAGATGATGCAGTTTGTACCTATTTTCCCCAACGAGGAAATGGAACATCTATAGGATCATTTATCAATTTAGTTTTTGAGGCAGGAGTCCAAAATATCGTTAATGAGAAAGTAACTTCCATTATTATAGGTAATAAAGTGACAGGGTTGTACAAATCCAAAAGACACTTATCAGGCAGATTTGTCGTTTGCTAAATATGGACTGTTTGTACAGTTTATGATCATTTATTGCTCATATTTAAACGACCAAATAAATTATTAGTGAGGCGAGATGATACGGAGTTCCGGCATTTATTTTTTTTTGGGAATTAAAAAGCAGTTTTTCCACAATTTTGATTTGCACAAATATTTCTTTGGAACACGTTCACCGAACACGATTTGACGCAACTATTTGATACAAAAGTTTAGCAAATATTCTACGTTATGTGCACTTAGCTCTAAAGCCTACTTTGATGCACCTGATGGAGGAGAAAACTGTTATTAATCGGTAATGCTCCCAACTCTTGTGGGGCAAATTGGCAAGCTATTGTTGCTGACCCCCCCCGGGGTATTTTTTTTCGTCAAATATTGCACTAGTAGTTGTTTGGGAAGTATCGCATTATATGAGGAGAAAGATGATGAGTGCTAGATCCAATAAAGTTGATGTTCGAACGGCCTCTCATCAAGGGTTCATTATACGAATATCAAGCAATTCTAATTTGCTGCTTTTTTAGGCAATCCTAACTTCAGCAAGCTTGATAGAATCTTATACTTTTGCGTGCGGATTGTTTCATCCTGGAGGTGGAAATTCCTTAGTTTAAATCGCGCTATGTATAAACTTAATAGGAATTAGTGGATTTGTCAATCAATTATAGAAGTGGATAGAGAAAAATGAGGTGAATTGGTAGTATTCATAGGTCTGGTTGTTCCCCAAATTGCGCTTAATTGGGATTTCGGTTGGATTTAAAGATTGGGTTATACTTAAACAACACCGTTGAACTTAAGTTTCGTGGCTTATTATTCTGATATTTCCGGAGACCTGAGTAAATAAAATTGTCCTTTTGCCATTTTATTTAATGTGAATGCTGGTTGAGGATGATGGATAGCCAGGAATTCCATTTGATTAAGCTTATGGCTGAAATATGGGCTGGAAATTTTGGTGTGCCATTATTGATTGGAGCAACTGGGCTGTTTTAGTTTTGTAACACCGATGGTAATCGGTTCTGTAAAATTAGTGGCTAAGCTTTTTAGGAGCTAGTTTATGATTTGTTGGATTTCCGATGAAGTGTTGCTCTAAATTTGAATTATTGACATTTCAATGGCGCCCATTGATTAATTATTTCAGTTGGTTTACCACAGTTTTTTATGCATTTGTTTATCCAAAAAATGGAATGTAGGAATTATAATTTCTCTCTACAGCTATTTTTAGTCGCAATTGTTTTTCATTTATCTCACCTTTTCTTATGCTAAAAAACCATCAAAATCATCGACTTATGGTTTATATCGCGGTATTTTGATTTTCTTTCTAACGTCGACTTGTCTTTTGTAACAAGTTCATAAACTTAGGTGCTTCACCTGCTAAGAAAGTAGGTCATCACATTGCAAATGAAATGAATCGTCGTTTTTCTTCTACATATCGCCAATGCTCGTCCTCATTTTCTTGATTGTTCTTCCGGGTTGGCCATGTGAATTGCGTGAATCATAGAATGTAGTTTGGAGGAATCACATATCCTTGCTAAGTATGAGTATTACACGCACGCTGTCCCTGGGAGAGATAGTGCGTGATTGCTCCCGACCTGTCGAAAGTTTTGTAGGTCTTCGCATTAATTCTACACTGAATGGCTGCTATCAGGTTCGTGTTTTACAGAATCTTAATCTGCCATTTTATTTGTTTTTGATCAATCAAAGTTAATAACACTCTCAGTGGTATGTTACTTGGATACGATTATTTCTCCATAAGTAGAAAATTTCGGTTGCTTGTCAAACTAAATTTACTGTCCCAGCCTTCGTAGTTTGAGCAGCAGGCACTTTAATGCAGCTTTCCAGGGCCTTTTCTAACTCTGCCCCAGTCAATTTTAGGGATGGGAGTGAGTTTTTCCATAATTTTGGTTGTCTTCTTCTGAATAGAACCAATCTCTTTCAGAATGTGGCCAAGAGTTACCAATGGTCACCAGCAATTTGAATTTCAATGTGGCGAGGCTCTTCAATGATTCTCCTGTGTGCCGTCATTATAACGCAAGCTTTTGCTTTTTCGTGCAGAATCGCTCAGGTGAAATCTTCTCGTTTGTCTTCGCTACCTTTACACCCACCAACGGCCCCTAGAGCTTAATCCATTACTGCGGTTTTTGATTCTTTTAGCTTCTTTACTTACGCTTTAAGATCTAAAATTCCTCCCCCAGACCCGGAATTACAAGTACACCTGCAGAAATGTCGCTAGGATGCTTTACCATTGAATCAATATTCTGAGATCACCATGAATTTTATACCGTTTCATCAAGATTTTTTAGAATTTTGCATTTCTCTGACAAAAATCATACCAGGAGTATAGCTAGAATTAGTAATTTCTGCTGACGCAATAATGTGTGTATTTTTAAATGGACTTGCGTTGGGCCAGCCTTACACGGCTTCATCGGCAAAGTACATGCAAATTCTCATCGCTGTGAATAAACGCCACTGTTTAATGCATTCTTACGTCTAATAACGCCAATGCCATTTTCCTCTATTGGGCAATAATTTTTTTTAAACATGATTGTGTTGTTATTCTAAGAACTTCAATTAAGTTTGAGGTTTTCAATCTTGGTTAGATTAGGCTAGGTTCATCAACAATAATGGTGGTTGGTATTCAACAGAGTCATATTGTCACCAATACTTCCACTTTACCAGAACTTCAGCTTTCTATTTCATTAAACCATTTCATTGCTTCGATGATTGCAACCACATCACCTGCTTTATTGTTATACCTATTCACAAACTGTGGCTGTCTGGTGATGGGCTTCATAAATGTACAATCATTGGAGATTTATCTCAAATATTCGCCCTGCTTTGTTTTCTGCAGTTGAGCTGGGCGTGGTGCAGTGCTGGAGCTGCGCAGGTGTTTGTGGCATTTGCTGCTGATCGTTGGCTTTGAGGTTGCATCTTTGCTCCTTGTTTTTTTTTTTTTTTTTTTATGCATCATTTGTTGTGTTTCAGATCCTTTACCCTTTATTAGCTGTTTTTTTTGTTGTTTTAAAGTCTTTCTCTATTCAACTTCCTTCTCTTTGATTTAGGCACAACTTGATTAGCTCTTGTTCTGTGATTTCATATTTGGTTTCTTTTTGTGTAGATTTAAGTTAAATTAATCTGTATAATTTATTTCTGTGTTGTAATGCCATTTATATAATAGAGCCCATAGATCACAACAAGGCATAGAAGTTACGGGTATCGCTCTTTTTTAAGTTGATTTTCCATCCACAACACCAATGGCAATATCCTTGGTGGTGTTTCCATATTGCTGTATTGTTAATTCTTTTTTTCACTCGCCCATTCTTCTAGCAGTAGCATCAATGTTCTTTTATTTGGCCTTGATGTGGCACTACCAAGAAAGAATTATTCTGCACAAGGTTGTTTTTTCATTATTTCTGCCCACGAAACAGCGCCTATTGTTACTGCAATTTAATACTGCCTGACTTCTCCTTCGATAGATATTGTGCTCTTTTTGATCATGGTTATGTGTTGGTGTTTAACAGACCGCCTGCCTTTTGATGCAGTGATTCTACACTGACCATCCTTTAATATAGAATCTTGATTCCGTTTCCTTGTATCGTTCCAAGAAACAGCTCTGCACCATCACCAAAAATATCAGTTGTTCTATCTCATAGTCAAACTTTTGAGAATCTTATCCGCCCTACATAATCACTTTCTGTATACTGTCTGATCATAATTTTTGAACCGGTACTAAACATAAGAAGCCGAACATGCTGCCTTAGCTCGGTATACAGAGCATTGATTTGCACTTTTTATCGGCTTATATATTACTGTAGGAAAGTAAATCTGGCTAACCGTTTACAGCAAATATCAAGTCCATTTCATCCTGCTCCATAACTCTCTTTTTAAGATTCTTGAATTGCAGTTGCAGCATGCAGATTCCAGGCCTCCCTTTTAGAATTCTCGCTCTTCTTTCTGTTTGCTAAATATCCTTATTTGTTGTATCTCCATGTTTCTAAACCTATTGGTCAACGTATTTATGGATACTACTCCAATTGCGTGTAATTGATGCTTTTGTTTTGGTCATTGCTAAATTCGTTGTGAAGTGTTAATTGCGAAATATCGCACAATTTAGTGATTAAATGATAACGGAAGAATTTTAAAAAACTCCTTAAATGGTGCATATGTCTTATTTTTATTAACAAAAAGGCAATTACGTGACGTTATTGTTTTAAATCATAGTTCTGTTTTAATTTAAATCAAACGGTCGAATTTTTGCATGTTTTTTACTTTATTTACAGTCAGAAAATTATTAGCATTCTTTTCTTAATATATTTCCCTGTGTTTACATTTACTCATGCCAGTGGAGGCTGTGGTTAATGTGCATTCAGTTGTACATGTTGCTACGTTGGTTTACTTTAATGTGGAGTTCTCCTTATCTTTCTTGTTTGGATTATTTCGTTTAGGTGTTGCCATTTTTCTATTTAATTTACTTTTTTATACTTTACTTTTCACTGTATCTTCTTAAGCGTATCCCTCGTGGGTACTTGCTGTTGTCGTTGTCATCTTTCCCTCTGGGTATTACAGATTCAGTTTGATTATTATCTCCCGGATTGCAATCTTTCAATCTTGCAATGAGCTTTTTATTGGATCAATAAGGAATTTCATAAAATCAATGTGTTAAATCCAACTCCTGCTCGTTCTGTTGATATTGCATATGGTATAGGTCTTCATCATCCATGTTTTTTAGGATCTGTACCACAGATTTGCTGTTTCGTCAATTTCTTAATTGAACTTCATCCAACATCGTCAATTTCTGTATGTTTACCATTCATTTATTACTAGGTGTTAATAAAATAGAATGATTTTTTTCAAAGTCACATATACATCATCAGCATCGACAATGATTGATGTTCAAACCCTAAAGAACTCTCGGCTACATTGAAATCAATTCAGGATGCTTTTTTAACTCAAAAGGGAGAACCCAATTTATCTTTCTTTTCCTTTACTTCTCACTTTTTAAGGGCCGGTTCAATAGTTTTATTAAATCATTTTTGTAATATATCAATTTCTTTCAGGTATTAATTTTTGCTGATTACTGAAGTGGAGTTGGTGTTCATTTCTTTATTATCAACCTCTTTTATGGATTCTTTGCTTTGTATATTGCATTCTAATGAGATCGTTAGCATATCTTTTCCTGCAATGTCATATCCTGTGCCATATTGGGGAGGTTGGTAATTTTTAATATGCAGTAACGTTGATTATCCAAGGAAGCGTTTTAGCCGAATAGCCTTGATCGTGATACATGGCTGGATCCCATCAAGTTTTGAATTTCCGGACCTAAAAACCATAGCTGGGAAGGACCACTCCATACTCCTCTATTTTTTGCGCTAATGGATGGGGATTATAATTTTTTTCTTCTTATCGCCAATAACAATTTCACCCGCATTGTGAGATTCAATCCAAAATGCTTTTTGTTTAATGATGCCGAATCTTCATCCAAAGATTTGCATAAGATTAGTTTCTTTTAATTCTTCAGTGGTTATTTTACCAAGCACTCTTTTAGTGGTATTATGTCCGGATTCACACCAATTCTGCCAATCTTACATAACATCAATACTCTTCAGTCCATCTTTCTCATCAGGTATTCAGTGTGGACTGGAAGAAGTTAAATTCTGCTGATTGAATATTGTCTTTTTAATAGTTGTGTCAATTATAACTCAATCTTTTGTCCATATAATCTTTGTAGCTGCTTTCAAATTGAAAGCAACGATACTTTCGCCATTTCATTCATGCCCTAACTGTAGCATTAACTTTCCGTCCAAACTAATTAGTTTGCCATTTAGGATTGGTTTCTGCTTTCTTTATGTAACTTAGTTAGAGAGTTTGTGGCTTCGGTGAAAATGATTGTTTTAAGAACCATATTGAATTATGGTGGCAAAGCTCAAAATCCCGATTGTTGTATTGATTTTAAATTACTCATCCCATTCCATTGATGTCTCCAAGGAATTCCCACTTTAGTCAATGATTGTTTGTCGGTATTTGGATTTAATTTATTATTGTTATCCTCTTTTTGTCGCTGTTAAATCGATTAGAAGTGGATTACTTCGTTAAATTGAATTCAAGTTAAGACAATTCAAATATTTACGCGCAATTGTTATTGAGAAATAAATCGAATTGACGTAAAATCTTTATTAGGAGCCTTAAATTTGATTTTTCCGCGTGAGGAGGGGTCTTTTTATTTTCAGATAGACCTACTGCCCATGAGTTATTTGGGTAACCCGAATGAAAAAGGCATAGCTGTGGCGATAAGTTAACTTGGATTCTTGATGTAAATCCAATCAACAAATGTTTGTACCGCAAAACTGTAGTTTTGTATCTTCTTTAGAATTCCTGGACCTGTGAGGATACTTATTTCCATCCCAGATACAGCAGAAATTGACGAATGTTGCGCTATGGTGGGAGCACAATTATTGGCCTGCGAGAGTTGGTCATCCACCTGATGGGGCTTCAATTTTTATATGGATGTTTTCCAGAATAAAAGCACTGTATCCCCAAATTTAAAGTTGCAGCATTGGGCCGCCCGAATTGCTCCATTCAAATGTTTAGAGGGTTAAGCCTATACCCCCGAGTGGTTAAAGGCCTTAATGGTTTGAATGATTCTTGCAGTGCAGGTGCCGAGAATTCTAAAATGTCGGGTTCGTCGATTGATCTCAAAGGAATGCTGGTAGAATGGGATGTTGATTGAGAGCGTCACAACATTACCACTTCTTGCTCCTGATGTTTGAGGCATTCACCCATTTATGAGCGATTGGCATTTGTGTGGTTGAGAGAAGTGAGCAGAAAAACCAAAAGTGCTTAAGGATTCTTGGCGTTTCTTCATGGCCATTTATGACGAATGGAACCTTTTTCACGTGTGAAGTGTGAAGAATCGTTTAGTTCCTGAGGAGTACTTAGAATGATTTGCACTTTCAAGATAATGCTGCTTAAACGTTGTAATATCAGCTTTTGGTGCGTTGGCAAGAAACTGCACAGTTTGTTTACATGAGAGCCAATGTATGGGATCAATTATGATTGAAGAGATGTTGTTCAGTGGAGGCACACCCGTTCCAGCAGAAGGTATCAGAATATTCGTGAAGAGGCTTTACTCGTATTGAGAACCAACATTACGATATCGCTATTACTGAGACATCGAGCCAAATTACTCACATTATAGCGTCTTTAATGCTGTGAATAACTTACTTGGACAATTTTTCGTTTGCTTTTCCTATTTCAGGCCAATTTATGGCCTCATAATAGAGTGGAGAATTGTTGTTCGTCACATCATGGTTACCTAGAGGTTGACTTTCTATTATATTCAGATCATCTTTCCATTGCCAGCAGAAGAGATGAAATTAGTTTTGCTGGGCGTGAAGGGTTTTGTACGGTATAATTACTTTATTAAACGGAATTGAGATTACTTGAAAATATATGGCAAGGTAGCAAATGAATGGAAAGCCAACTCCTCACCTACAACGGAAGCCGGTTTTTTACCATTTCATTGACTGATCTAAGCTATAACATGCCAATTTCAATATCTCTAATTCTGTTTCGCCTGAGGATTTTAAGAACACTTGTTAGTTGCCTTTTAATATATATTAGATTCCACCTCTCTGTTAATTTCCGATTTTGTATGGCTGCCACTGGACAATCTGTTATCACAATCCAGTGCCGTAGTCCTGTGGGCGCTTGCGAATTATTAGATAAAAGTAGAATTAACGTGAATTGCCGCTGGCATTTTTTACTGGGTTCCAATTCCATTTCCCAGGTCCATTATGTTGATTTTAATTTTGGGATTCCCACAGATCGGAAGTTTCTCTTAATGTGGTATGAAATCAAGCAATACCAGTGAATTCTCTTTAGGATTATTGTTTGAGAGACATTAAAATAGCTGTTATTGCGTGTAATAATAAACTCCAGTATTAATGGAATAAAATTTTGTGTACAGCGATGATGTCCTTTCACTTATGTCATGCTGCGATCCAGATTTTGAAAGTTCGACACACCCAGTAGAGGTTGACTAGTCGAGGAATTGTGTATAGTTTTAGGAAACCAATAGCCCCGTATTTTGTGAGCCAAACAGTTGGTAGGACAAATGTAACGGTACTTCGTTTGGATTCCAAACTGCCCACGGTAGAGTTCGATTCAGATTACAATTTTTTTTCGGGATTGATAATGGCAATCCAAACTTATCCGACTTCAACACGCATAGTTAAAAGTAATGCCCAGCTCTCAAATTATAGATTACAGCGCATCATTACTGCCTTTTTAGAGGTGGGATTTACGTTTATGTACATAAATGGGAAGGATATAAATTTTCGAACGAATCGATTCTTCGGGTTTTGTACGAGCAGTGTCAAACGGGCAGTGGCCTCGCAAAACTGGATACTTCTGATATAAAGTTTCGGGTATTTTCAGAATCTTTTTTAGATGACAAAGGGAAGTTTGTACTGGTAGAAAATATGTTTACTTAATTGTTTCTTTGAAGCCGGCGATGGAGAGTTATGTTCGAGAGGCTTGTGCTTTTCATAGGTTAGTCTTTATGACGAAGTATCAGTAGATTCTTACGAGTCCTCACGGTAATTTTTAGAATGGTGTCTCGCCGACATATTTGACGCGTTCTCAATCTCCATAATCATTATTTTGTAGAAGAGAGTGGCAGTCTATTTAAAGTATAGGTTCTGACGTTATCTTAATCGGATTACTCTTTTACAAACCTAGGAGTAAATCGATGTATTACTTAATTCATACGTGTAGCTTTTCAGTTATTGGAATGTTAGCCGAAAGTAGGTTGTCGCATCATAAGTTCACAGCGTTTTCGATCTTCACTATTGGTGATGATCGTTGACCTTTAATTGGGCTTTTGATGTGCCTTGGGAAATTCGAACTTTATAATTTCAGAAAAACAAACTACAGGTCTGTTCGATTCTTTGGAAACCATTAACTAGTAATTTGTTAGACACTATCAGGCTCTGTACGGGAGAGGTATTGTTATAAAGTGCAGTCTGATGGTGGATTGATTCATCGGTATTTGAGCCAATTTTTTAATTTCTCTATCATTTGTGGCAACACCAAGTTCGTATCGAACCTTGTTGCTTTCCGAATTTTAGACTGATTCTGATGTTAATCAATGGGAGGTAGAGTTTCCTTGGATTTTAACCCACAGCGAATGTCTTGGCTCATGATTATTCCAAGTTTCAAACATTTATAAAGTAGTACCACTTAGATTTTGTTTTTGAATCATTCCCAATCAAACGGTATAAATAAATTGTTTTCTGAAATCAAACGATCTTGGCAGGGCTATGTTATCATTCCCAGTGATTTCAACTAGAATGAACGTTGATTTTTCAGGACCATTTGTTTAGAACTTGTCCGGTTATGAGTCACGAAGTTTTACCCAAAGGCGATCGATCCCAATGATTTTTTTTTCCATACATATCCGATTTACGTTGAAGGTTGGTTTCATTCCGAACGTGGGGGGGAGTGTTTATTACCGTCGATGTTAATTGGGTGGGCAATTGATGGGATGGAACTGTTGAAAGATGGTTTTTTTATGCGGTAGTTTTCGAATTTCACGCGTTCGGTATCGAAGTAGAGAGTGAAGCACTGTGACGTGTTGGATTGCTATTATTAAATTCATAAAATTAGTATGTTTAACTGGAATCATAGAAAATTGGGAATTTTTTAAAAGTGTTCTAACCAACAATTAACTTCCTTGAGCTCCATTTTCTACTAGTTAAGTGGATCCAGTGGGCTTCATAATGGCGTTTGGCTGATGTTGAGAAGGATTTATGGGTGATTATGAAGTAATGCCATTGATGAAACGTGAAAACGGCAACTTATGATGGAGTGGGATGGAAGTGAATTTAGAGCGCTTGCATGAAATGAATGCTCGACTGGGTCATTGTTCAAGGTCTGTGATGTATTAGCCAATGTATTAATTAAGGACCAAGGGGAAGTTGGAATTTTACTTTTCAACTCTGTCGATTTTGACTTAATAGTGAAAGGTTCTATTTGTATCAATGGTGAGTTAACGCCTTAATGTAATAGACAATCAATTACAGTTGCTATCCTTCACTGTTGAGCATACCACTTTCAAGCATTTGTCGGTTGGAGCTGTCAATTTAGAATTTTTTGTTTATTGGCAAGTACGTTAACATGACGGCTTGGGAACCTAAAAAATCCTTGCCATGTTTCTGACCGAATTTGATTTTCCATGGTGTAAGTGGATGCAGGTACTCATATCTTAAGCTCTTACATGTTTAGCGGCCATTGTTTCGCAATGTTTCTTCTTATCAGTAGTTGTAGCTTACCAATCAGTTATTTTCTTCTGGAAGGTTCTATTTGAAACAGCTTATGTAAATTTGCAGTGTCTTTTTGTAGAAGCGGTTTTATTCAAGTACTATAGTACATCTATCACTTTCTTACCCGAGGTCTACCCCAAACGGGAAATACTTTTGATTGTCCAAAAACATTTGGGGTAAATATTACTCTGCCCGCTGATTATTTAGCTTTAAGGATGATTTCCTATTTCAATGTTTGGAGCCTCTGAGTTGCTTTTTTTGGATAGCCTTGAAACGCCAATCCAGGAAGGTAGCTTAGGTGCTGGCATTTCCAATGTTTTCTTACCGATTTAATTTGCCATTGTTTAATTGATTTGATTTGATTCACTAAATCTCGCATATCATTTCAGCCCTTTCTTCAGGATAATAAAATAGTGTTTGTTTTAAATGGGTTCAACCACGCACGCCCAAAACATTATTTACCCGAGAAATTTGAGTTCAATAATGCATTTTCTGTTTTTTTTTTTTTTTTTTATTCTTTTACTTTAAAACCCCTCCGCCCGCAGTTAGGTGGAGCTACGGAAGGGGGTTTGTATTTATTACTTAATTGCGGCACCAAATAATACCTTTTTTTTTACTTTTGTTTTTTTGCCAAAGTTCTCTTTTTTTATGGAAACACATTTCTTGATTTATTGTCTCCCGTGTGTAAAAAGAATTTGTGAAAGGGGGGAGGGGGGTGGGTGTGTGGGCGGGT
>Ga0163217_1116022_pt1 | contig 14798 bp, 20 predicted proteins | sample SynspAceP_FD_185933 | JGI IMG/M metagenome (GOLD analysis project Ga0163217, IMG submission 185933) | Saline lake microbial communities from Ace Lake in Antarctica - Synechococcus sp. Ace-P (PacBio error correction) | ecosystem: Environmental > Aquatic > Non-marine Saline and Alkaline > Saline ... | reverse complement strand
CCCAGCTCAAACCACCGGCGTCGGTCCTTATAAGAACGCGGCTACTGCGCGGGATGTTCGACGGGGTATTGGCATTTACCTCTTTCGCGGAAGGCCGCAAGCTCGCGCCACCAGCGCCAGAAAACTTGGCGAATTGGTCCCGAGTCTTGGCCCGTCGCCAAGCTTTCGTGCGGGGGCGTCGACGTAGTGTCGGGGGCACTGGTCAGGAAAATCTCAAGCTCTTCCTCAACCCAGCGGCTCACGGCCCGTCTGTTCAATCTTGCGGGCCGAGAAACATCATAAGATCTTGGGCGCAAGTGACTGCGTTACGTCAGCAACGGTCGTTTTTCAACCTTGCGCTTCGCTAGCGGACGCCGCGGACCATCGGTGAACGTTGATGTCTCATCAAGAGTTTGATGTGCGGATCTTGCGAACAAGGTCTCGTATCCGAGCCTGTTCGACCGAAACCGAGGACCATGGCCGCGACCTGCGTGTCGGAACAAGGGTTTGGGAAAGGACACCGCATCAACAAAAGAAAATCTTCGAGGTCCTGCCGCGCGGCGTGGAAACCTTGACTCACCGATGTGTCGCGGAAACAGCTGTACAAAAGCTCTAGCGATAGGCCTACGCCACGGGTCCACCGACGGCTTGACTCATCCGCCATGCCGGGCATGCCAGCTGGGATAGGCAAAGTTGTTGATTAATAGGTCCGTTCGCGCAGAACTCGGTTCGACGGTCACGTATCAACTTGGCGGCCTCTGCTGCAAGTAGGCCTACGTCAAGTTCAGCGTGTGGTTGATGATTTTCATACGCTACTATTGGACAGAGGAAGCTGTTCAGGCATTGGAAGCGCATGGTTTCAGCGCAATAGGCCGCGTGCACTAGCCTCTCCAGCATAAAGGATCGCGTATTTACGCTCGCAAAGCGCCGGCAGGAAACCGCAAGGTAAAGGATCGATGTTTCTTGCACCCAGAACCCGCGCAGGCAGATCATCTGGCGTGCTTCGCCGGCCATAAACCGGAATGGTGGCTTGGGCCCAATCGGCCGTCATCCAGCGCCGCCGTGACCTCGTGCATGTGCAGGCCGTGCTGCGGTATCGCCTGCCTCGAGCGCGCGGGGCGTGGGTGTGCAGACCTTTATACCGTGCCAAAAGCGAAGGATGGAGTTGATCATCCGACCGGCCCAAGCATTCGGTAAATCCGCGGTCGCTTTGCGCATGGAACCCGGCAAGGGCAGCATTGGATATCCGGCCGCATGGGGCATCAAACGCGCGGTCAGTTCGTTTTTCAACAGCGGGACCCGTCCCCTGCAAAAGGCTTTATGTTCTTACAACTTCGGTTTCCGCAATGCCCCGTTCTTTGCCCAAGCGATCCCGCCCGCATCTGCCACATTCGACACCGACGACACAGGGCGCGCGGGTGGTCGCCTGGGCATGTCTTCGACCACGCGCCCGCATATTTGACCCGCCACCCGGAAAGGAAAAGATCGCAACGTTTGGCACAGCAGGCTGCCGTTGATAAGGCACCCGGGGGCCCGTGGTTATCCGTGACGTCGCCCATTGGGTACACTGGTTCGCCCGCGTCGGTCCAGCAGCGTCGTCAAGCGCATCAGGGTTCGTCGGCCTTGACCACAAGGATCATTGCCCGACACTCGCAATTGAATAGTCTTGAGCATTTCGGCTGAAAGACATTTGCTGCCAACGATCAAGCCATCCATTTGAAAACACCGGGCAGTTCAGCTTTCAAGATCAATCCCGAGCCCAAGTTATCAGGCAGACCCGGTGGCAGGTTTTCGGTCAGACCGCCGCGGTGATGTGGGCCAGCGCAATTGAAACGCCCCCTGCCCCGCACCAGCCTGCAACGCCGAATTTTTACATAAAGCGCGAGTTGGCGTCAGGCAGGCAACTCGCCAAGGTGCCAGTCGCCCAAGGCAATCCGAGCTATTCCAGCCCAGAGCCCGACATATTCAACCAGCTTTGCGCACCAGCGCAATAGCCGTTGGATGCACCCCGTCGAGCCAAGATCTCCAGGCAGCACAAATCCGCCCGCCGCCCACATCGCGCGGCAAGATCAGCGCCCCGTCTTCCATTCGCCCCTGACAGAAACCCGCCGAGGTCAAGTCACCTTCGGAAACTCCCCGGACATCTCGGCGCCGTTTCTCGCCGCATTCAAGGCACAGCCGACATTCGCAGCCCTTGCATACCTTCGTGATACGCGCAGCCTACTCTGATCTCCCGCTTGCCGGTTGCAAATTAATCTAGGAAAAAACAGAGGCTTCCGCCCCTTGCGACACACCCAGATCGTGACGCACATAGCGACCAGTCGACACACGCCATCACCATTTCCGGTATCAATCCCCGCGAATCCGGCAGTTTGGTGCCAACCACCATCAGGTCGCAGGCAACGAGGATCGAGGTCGTGTAGGCCCGCCCCCTGTGAGTCGAACACGCGCGCCGAAAAACCGCCAAGGCCCGAATCACCCCCGGCGCTTGGTGCGGCTTGCGCTGGCTTGAATACGCTCTACCAGAGCTTGCCTGCGCGATCTTTTTTTCCGCCTCGGTAGGTGATCGAGTTCGTGGAGGTTGGTCATGAACATACCCGCTGCCTGTTCCCTTTTGCGGAAACGGGTAAGCAGGTTTGCGCAGGCGGCAATGCACCTAAGCCAACATCTACGACGTTTTCTATTCTGCTTGACGCGCCGCGCCCCGCACCCTTACCATTCTGGTTGAGCGAGCGCTTCCATACACGCAATTTGGTTGCGGGTTCAAGTCTGCGGGCCTTTCTTTCTCCCCCGCCTATTTCTAAGGACTTATTCGGTCGAATGTGGCCCACGCATCCAAACCCCCGATGGTCCACATTGTCAAAATTTTGAGCCTGAACACCTTACGATCGCTGTCGCCCGCAAGGGCCTTATAGATTCAGAAATTTCGGCTTTGACCCGCCCCCCGCCGACCCCCTCATTCTATAATGAGAGGTACAGTTTGGTTTTCACGTTTCTTCGTCGTCTCGTTTGGGCAAATGCGCCGCGCTGTGCGCGAGCCCTAATTTGCTCAATCGCGCGCACACTTGCCTCTTAGGCGCTTCAGCCCGTGTTTTTGGTTGCCAAAAGAGAGTGCGGTCTGACGTGGTTGTAATCGTATCGCAGAGGCCAACTTTCTACGGGCGCCATCTACGTATCGGAAATATCTTCTTCATCATCGGACTCGTCTCTCAGGCTGATGCCGCTTGAAGCTCTCAAATGAGCCGTTATGTTTTTCCGGATCGATTTATACCCAATCAACGGTTATCACCCGCCCTATTTCAGGATTTTCGCGCGACTAGGTAACTCCGTTGCCCTCTCGGGCACGATTGCTATTGCAAAATCGCCCGCCGGGCCCAATGGTTGTCGCTGGTATTGTTTTGACGCGCCCAAACGGATCCCAGTTCCGGTGCGACCGAGCGCCGAGATGCTGGTGTCAGCTACCAAACATAGATTCTCGCGGCAACCAATCATTCATTTCACGGCAAGCATGCGGAATGTGGGACGCACACCTTGAACGCCTTTGGTGAAGACGTGAAGAGCCGTTTATTCTCAGCCCTGCTGAGCCTATAAACCCGCGGATGCGCAACAGTTGGAGACTTGGCGCAATCGGTTCAGGTTGAAGTAAAGCAGCATCGGACGCTCCGCAAGCATGTTGTAAGGAGCGCTCGGACCGAGTTTAGCCGCGCATCGCATGTTATTGCCTACTCGGGACAAAGCTGACTTCGCACCACCTAAAATTTAATGTATGGCCTTCGCCCATTCACAGCTTATGAAGCGGCTATCTCCTTACCAAGTAGGTAGCGCTCCTCGCCAAGCTCAGCCAACTTGTCGCCTTTGTTGGCCAGTGGGCATTCATCAAACGCTGAGACACCCACCACCCGATTGCAGCCGGTCAGCTCATCCGAGGCTCGTCAACCACTCAAGCGTTCCGGTCGATCATCCGCCAGGCTGTCGACAACGCCCCGAGTCCATCGCGGATATCGCCCGATTCTTCGGAAGTTGAGTCCAGCGCGTCTGCGATTGCCGCCCAGCGACAGGCCAGCCCGCTGCCGGCGATCTGGTAATGCATCGGTCACCCGACCGAATAATATGCGGGGATAGACACGATGGTTCGAGCCTGTGCGCTGTGACCCGATTATAAAGTTCTTCCGTTTCTATGAAAGCAAAAGCTGACACCGAACACACCCGTCGCGTCTGTACTTCGCCTATCGGCATTCACCTGCACTTTGATGCCCTGATCTCTTGACCTCAACTTAAGTTGAGGCGTGGGTATTAGTCACTAAGTCAAGTTTTCGTCAAGACAAGGTTATTGCAGTGTATATCAAGGAATGCGTGCAGAAAAGTCAGCCGGGGCATTTGATAAAATTTGGAATGCAGCCGTTGGGTGGCAAACCTTGCCGATGATCGCGTTGTCGCTTGGGCTGGATTGCTTCGCTTTTAACCCGTGGATCCGCTATGGATCCGCGATCTTTGCCTGCGCGCTGCGCGTTTCCATGGGTCTGGTTCGCGCTTGCCCTCCGCATTCCTCGCGGATCGCTTGGATCGCAAGCGGCTGATGTAATCTGCGACCTGATCCCGCACTCTTGCCTACGGTTATGGGCGGGCGGCGCGATAGTCATGAGTCTTGCCACTTGGGCCGAGCCGGTCATTGATGGCCACTTGGGAGCCCCAACCCTTTACTGGAACTTGCTGTCGCTTGTTTCGTGACCGGCTGCGCGGAAGTTGCATCGCCGATAAATGCCGCACAATCGATGCTTCCCAAACATTCGTTCCGTCGACAAGCCATTGAACGTTGCCACGGAACCTTCATTTGCAGTTCGAGACGTTGGGAACAGCATGGCGGGACCTCACTTGGTGCCCTTCATGTCGCCATCTTTCGTCCCCTTCCCTTCCTCGCAATCGCCTGTTCACGACTGCTGGTTTTGCCGCGCCTTCTTGAGCGCCGTTTCATCAAAGGGTTGATTTCCAAACCAGCGGGAACAAGACGCTGGCAGCCGTGGCAGGTCTGAGTTGATGGAGGTTCCGATTGTCGTGGGCCATCGAATTGTTGCGGGTTCTTGTTTTAAATCACTGGCTTTTGACTTTCTTCGCTGGAAATGTCCGTTTAGCGCTGTACTGACAATATCGGAAGAACCTGAATGCAGGGTGCAACAACGTACGGTCTGATCCTCGCTGTTCGGGGCAATCGGGGGTGTTGTCGCGCGACTCGCGGTCGCGTCTTTGACGAAGCTTTTTCCCACAGGTGCTGCTGGCGCAATGTGAACCTTGCGCAACACCAATGTTCCTGATGATCGCCTTTGCACCGGGGGGCCGATCACGGTCGCCGCCGCAATGTTTCGCTGTTCTATCTGAGCGCATGTTCTGGAACACGCTTTTTCCATCTGCCTACCTTCCAGCGCGTTGTTCCTGATGAAAATCAGAGGACGGTCAAACAGCGTCTATCGCTCTTTTGCATGGGGATTGATGCCCTTGGATTGGTCGCATCCGGGCCCATCGGTGAGCATGGCCGAGGACCGCTCCGGTCGGATTACCGCCACTCACCATGCCGATTCTCGTGCCGCAGCGGAGTTTTTCGTCTTGGCCCGCGCTATTTTCCATGAGACCGCTTTGTTAGTAGGGATATTCAGTAGTTCAGAGCGAAAGCTGCCATACCGGGCCTTTCGCGCGCAGGCAGCATCGGTAACTCTGGGCCTTTCAGGACCTTCGCGGCGATGGTCATACGTGGCTGGTTTCGGGAACTGCCGTTCGCTGCACCCATGAATGACTCACAGACTTGCGGGGCCCTTCGGATCTTCCTGCACCGTGACGCCAATGTCCGGTTTTGAACCTCTTCAACAAACCGGTCAGTTTTTGTCACTGGGCCGTGACGGTGATTTTTATCTCCCCCCACTTCCCGCTACCGAAGATGGCCACTTTGAGCTGTTTGTATCCTTCGTTTGCTGTGCGGTTTCGCTAGCGTCCGCCTGCGATATCGCGGACCACTCCGATGAGGTGAGTGCGCCTGGAGCACGTCGCCGAACAGCATGGCTGCTAGAATGACTCCGACGCGCTGCCCCAGGTAACGATTTGTGAACATAAACCGCCCGGCGATCTTCTGGGAATGGGTAGTTCAGCTGTTGACAGAGCCGATACGCGATCAATACAAACCGCAGGAAACTGACCCTCCCCACTTATGCTCCAGTCCGCGGGGCTTTCCGATCACGGGGCCGACGAGCGCAAGCAGGGACGCTTGAGATCAGCAAGTCGCTGTCGCCAAAGGACGGGGGCGATGCACCGCTGGCCAAAACGCTGTGTGCGAAATTATATTGCCCGATTTGCCGCGCAGCGGAACCGTGAGGCCGAGCCAGATCAGACACAGCCGAGAATTGATGCCCGCGATTTCGACTGAATCAGAAGCGACCATCCCGACAAAAACCAACCGGTGATTCCGAACGTCCGCCGGGCGTCCAGACCTTCCAAGCGAAAGATTGCCGCCAGTGTCTTCGTGAGAAAACCGGCGATAGCGCAATTACAGAGAGGAAAGTATGCTGGGTCCCCGGTGTCACGACATGATGTAACGACGGTTGGAACTGCAAAGTGGATGATGCCTAGAGGCGAGGTACAAGCGTCATTATGCTGCCGGCTTCCGCACAATATCGCTTGGCCTGATGGCTCGCGCGAAGATCAGCAGAACCATCGCCAGCGCCGACGTTACCTAGAATGGCAAGATGAATGGCTTGTAAACCAGTCGAGATCGCTACGTTGGCGATCATAATCTTAGCCGCGATAGCAGAAGCTGCACAACGAGGAGGAAGAAGGGGGAGGAGGCGCTTTTTGGTTTTTTTCGGGGCATTATTTTTTTAATTAAAAAACCTCCCCCCCAGGGGGCCCCCCCCCAAAAACCCCCCCCTTTTTTTCGGTTTATTTCTTGACGTCAATAAAAGAAAAATGTACTTGATGTCAAGGCAAATAGGGAGGTATCGTCAGGATCATGTATGCAAGTAGATCAAATTCTTAAACAGTGGTGCATTGCACCGGCCGATCTGGATGCTGGACCAATGGGGCGATTGGACGGCCCTTAGCCGGGCTTGCCTGGGCTTCGCGAAGCATGGGTACAACCTTTGCTCACACATGAGCCCTTATGAAGCAGGCTTCGACCTGCTGGCTACCCTGCGCCGTTCTCCCTCCTCACGCGCTTGCGGCGGCGAGTTGATGTCATCGATGATTGATTACATCAGGAACGATGACGAACCGGATTGATCAAATTGGTCAAGGCAGGACTGGTGGAGCGCAGGCAGATCTCCCAATGATGCGCGACGTGCTGTCGTGACCCTCACCTGCCAGTGGGGTCGACTTTGATCGATTAAGCGATAGCCGATCACGTGCTGACCAAAAGCGGCTGCTGGCATCGACATGAATGACAGTGAGGTTCAAAACAATGGACACGCTGTTGCGTAAGCTATGATGGGTCATAGACCACGGAGAAAAGTCCGCGGTGGGACGGTCAGGAACATAATCGCCACCTGAACGGTGGTTTTAGGTGGGCCCTTTACTTTTTGGGGCTACAGGAGACAGACCGGGCATTTCCAGGTTAGCGCAAAAGCGGACGACTTGACGATTGTGTGTACCGTCTCCGGCGCGCTCATGAAGCCGGAAGGCAGGATATCGTCAAGTTCGTGACGTCACCAAGGCCAGCGAGCGATGAAACAGTCATCCCCTGTAAACCGGTCCGCAGACGTGAACGTGGCTCGTCCCGGATCAATCTTGCTCCACGTTATTGAAGCTGTTTTGAACGCGGTTTTGATACGGACATGGCCTCCAGGTATAGCCAGGGCTTTTGGTATCTTACACATACCGTAAACCCCTCGATCACACCGTCCGATTGTAAGAGCGCCGCAACCGTTCACCCACTGCTGGTCCACAGAAAGGCCGACCGTACGACTTTCCGATCTCGGGCGAAGCTCGTCGTCCATCATGTTCTAAGGTGGAAATGATTCTCGTCAATTTCTCAATAGCTTTCATACTAGTGGCTGATAACGCACGTAGACTGCCGATTGTGAAAGCGTAATCCTAATAATTACTATGCAGGTCATCGTCGGGACGTCATTGCGATGGGCATGTATGGTCTGACCACACTCAAAATGGAGAACCAACACTGGATTATCAGCGCAATTGCAGCCTTCAGCATAACGGTAAAGGCAGCGGCAACCCTTGCCGGGGTCGTTCTGCCTTCGATAACGCAAGCACCGAGGCGGATATGCAAAGAGTGGCAGCAGACGAGTCGCGCAATACTCTGAGGACAGCCTTTGCCGTTCCCGTAGAAGGGCAGATCGTCGTGGCGCGTCCGTTATTTTTCGCAGAGTCGGAGGGTATCCTTCTGCGACATTGCGGCAATTGCACTCCGGGGCGCCCTTGAACAGCGCCATGGTCCGGGGAACCCATTTTTATAATCTGGATTTGAACAAAGCTTCGATCACGTCGTACGGCGACATCGGCTGAAGGCATGGCGGCAACACTTGGCCTCGCGCCAACCGAAAGTCTCGCGCCAATAACCGGCGATGAGCTGGAGCGATGCCGATGGCGCTGCTTGGCTGACCAAGACGGACTGGATGTGCGCCTGCCCCCGCCCGCATTCACGGTGTTGCCGATCACCTCGTTTCTTCGCCGCTGGCGTAATCGTTGGCCCCGGCTGGCCGCAATGGCTTACGATCTCGATGAAGAGCGCAACATGATGCGGCGGTACAAATCGTAACGATTATTGCTCGTTCATATCGGGGTGATCGCCGCCTTTTCCGTGTCGCATGCTTTTGCGTCCGGGGGCTGTTCTGGAAGACCCTGCGACTGGTGCAGCGCAGCGGTTTTGCCGTTATCTGCGGGATTCGCAACTGCCACATGGCGGGCAATTCATAATTCCGCAGTCGAAGATTGGAGCGCGCATCATCATTGAGGTTCAGTTGGACAGTGAGTCGATTCGTCGGTCCGTGTCGGGCAAACGATACCGTTCGTGCAGGCAGCTTAGTGATTATCTGTGAACGACGCCGCGGCATTGTTGCGATCCATTACGTTCAAAACCCTGATTTTTGGCACGGATGAGAAAACCGATCCGATTTCGACTCGACCAAAACCCCGCTCAAACTCAAGCAGTTGTTGAACGTTTTAAGCGCTCGCGACAGCGGACATCCATGGATCGCGCCAGCATCGGTTCGATTTTGGGCTCTTGCCTCCATTAGCTGCGCAAGACCAATGTCGGTTTGGGGCCGTTTCCGGCTTTCGACAGGTCTGCGGATAGCAATTCACCCCCTGCGACACTTCAGTTGACGAATTGTACCAAAATGTGCAAGCCTCTATTCAGGAGGCGGGATTCCCGCTCCCGTATTTCATATGTTTATATGTATGTCACGTAGGCTGAATAATTTGCGATACCTTTTTTCTGGGAAAATCCAGACTGAATGGACTCAGAAATCTACGCGTGAATATTGATCTGGACGCAATCTTGCGAATGCACCTTCACCCTATATTTTGCTCGATTTTCTGATCTTAGGATGGGTGTGGGCCCGATAATGCCTATCTTGACGTCACAGGGAGAACCCGTGGTCCATTATCGCCGGCCTCTAAACTGAAGGAATTCCAGCCCAGGCCGGACTCTGTCTCTGACAAATGTTGCGCGGTTCTTTTCAACGTGTCTGTTGGCGAAACGGAAAACCTTGATCATCTATCTTCTGATCCCGCTACCCTATTAAGCTGCGGCATGGTCATTCTGTTGAAACGCTTTTGAGGAGACAATACCCCCATTCTGAATGAGGAAGGGCGCGTCGAGGACATTTTTTTTTATCCGGCAGATATGTTGACGTTACGACTTTTCATTGGCCCACAGGCCGAAAACCCCAAAGGGACATCTTACGCAATGCAGGGCTTTTGCATGCGCGCCGAAAGCAGTTGCAATCGAAAACCTCGGGAGCTTGGGAGCACGGAATTCTTTTCAAATCTGCCTTCGACAGCTCCTGTTTTCATGGCATCTTGAAGGGTCGCAAACACAGTCTTTCAGTTTGTGAACCAGGCCTATACGACTTGATTGGCGCTCTCGCGACTGTTGTTGGGCCTTCCGGTGCGAGAGGCATTGCATAGACATTGAGGGACAAGGTTCTATGAGATGCTTGACAAGTGTTTCAGTGCAGGCGAGCCGTCTCGGTCAAGGTCGATGTCAAGCGATACTCCGCGCCTCACCGACGTGCCGGTTGAGGAGCGCCTTTGTTGATTTCATATTATTATCCCCTGAAGGACACGTCGGCATGCCAATGGGCATCTTTGTCCAAGGCCACGGATATTATAACTGATCAAAAACGCCGAAGCCGCGGCTCACTGCTACTCGCCGAAAAATTTGAACGTGGCCAAGACGATGCCAGTTCATGTCTGGACGGCCGACAAGATGGCGGGTTGAACTGGCCTAATGTTGCGTATCTACGGAATTTACCGGCTACGCAGAGGGGCGAGCTTTCTGGCGCGATTGGGAGCGTGTCGTCCATCTGGACGATCTGGGGTAAGCAGTTGAAACTGGACCGATGCGATCCAGAAGGCGAAGCTATGAACTGAATTTCGCAACCGGAAGCCGATGGCAAGCTTTCGGTGGCACCTTTCGGGGCAACCCTTGCACGCCCATGACGGACTTTACAGTTGTTGGCACGAACACCATATCGAGAACCGGAAAAATGGCGACGCGCGTTATTACAAGTCATTCAAACGCTTGAGAGCGGGTTGAAAAAGAAAACCGTGTGAACTGGAACTTGTATTGAACGCCGCGCTTGCGCCAAAGCCAAAAACTTGAAGCTATTTGTAGCTTGGCCGGTGGAATTGCCAACGAATTTCAACAACCTTCTTCAAGTCTGTGAGGGTAACTTGCAGATTGGCGATGCGCAGTATGCCGAAAGAATTCGACCTTCAGGGCGATGCGATCAGGCATGTGGACAAGCGTAAGCGCGGGCCCCCGGGGACCGGCGCGGGGGGGGGGGGGGCGCTTGGGGGGGCCTCTCAACTTTTGTCCTTCGCCCCGCAAACAGGCCTCTTGCCCCTGTGGTGATCAAGGCGCGAACGCTTGATAGGAAAGATAACCATAGAGATATTGCGCAGCGCCGTCAGTGAAGGCGTGGAGCTTGAGACCCGGGATTTTGACGACAGTCTTATGGAATACAGCGTGGATCCCAAACAGTATGGATGGAATGCTCTGCTCAAACCTCGTTATAAATTGCCTGACGCGATGGGACGGGAAAGGGAAGCTAACGATACATTGCGTCTAATGAGGCGCTGGAGAAGCATTTGTCCGAACCGCCTGACGTAAAAGCAGGCCAATACATAGGCTTGCGGTTACCGATACGGGATGTGGCATGTCACAAGAAACCGCTGATCGCATAATATCGATGCCGTTTTTTCACCAAGTGGAAAAACGGCCACGGAACCGGGCTCGCGTTTGTCCATGCTTATGGCTTCGCAAAAACAATCGGGAGGTCATATGACTGTCCGATAGCAAAATCGGTGAAGGCACCACCATAGTATCTTACCTCCCCGTTCTCTCGAAGCTGAACAGTACGGCTGTCCAACGCTTGTCATGGCTAAAAGGCAGGGACAGGAACGATTCCTGCTTTGCGAGGACGACGACGACGTTCAGCGAAACCGCCGGTCCACTTAGCTGGCAGAGCTTGGATTAGGTTCCTTCAAGCATCAATGCGGAACGGGGCGTTAAGTATTGTGTTACGATGATCTGCCATTGATTCTTATATCACGGATGTCGTGATGCCAGGCACCAATGGAACGGGCACGACTGGCACAACAGCTTTACAAATTGCGTCCTGATATACCCTGCTGTTCACGTCTGGATTTGTACAAGATGTAGTCGTTCATTACGGTCGTTGGTTTTGACGGAGTTCAGCTGCATCAGCAAGCCGTACTCGCAGGTTGGAATTAGCCACAAGGTGCGGAAGTCTTGGCTTACGAAGGGTTTCGCTCGCCGATGTTCCCCCAGAAATGACACTTTCGAACGATGGCAAAGGCAGATCGGAAAGTTCACATGGAACGGCAGTCTTACGCCTTCTGGATTCTGCGAGATTGATGCATTGTACGAATGGATGATATTTTCGGACGTGTTGCGCGAAGCTGGGCATTGCGTTCTCGATGGCAGAAGAAAATGCAGCCAAGTGCCGCTCGATCTTTTGAAAGCGGAAGTGTAGATTGTTTGATCACTGATGCGGCTTACCAGATCGGTCCGGGAAGAGCTCGCCAAAGACGCAGGAATGAATATGATCTGCCGGTGGTCTTCGCGAACTGGCGTTCGTCCAAGTAGCTCTGCCTGCGGACTGCGAAACTGCAAAGTTTTGACAAAAAACCCTTTGCCGACACGATTTACTGGCTGCGATAGAAACTTGTTAGTACTAAAAAAACCGCATTCTGAAATGTAATTTTCTCTTGTCAGCCTTCCGCTGGCGATGTTTTCGATGGGACCAAGCAGGTGCCGCGTTGTTTGACCAATCGCCCCAGCGAAGGGGGCCATTTCCGACCCTGCAGTTGCGCTGGATGGACAGCCGCAGAACTGATCGGTCGTTTCGTAACACCTATCTGGTGTGGAAACGTTTTCCTCAACGAATGGCGTTCGAGCCCACACCGACAAAATCCCAAGTTGCGGGGCCTTCGCTCAGTTCGCCTTATGTTTCCAATTGGATCACTTATTTCCCTAAGGGCGCACACAGTATGAGAGCAACCTAAGAAACAAGGGCGTTCGCGTCTGTAATGACAAGATCGCAAAAGGGAGACCCGTAGAGGTCTTTCTTTCTACCGGCGTTTTTTGCCAACAGAAATGACGACCAGCGTTGCTTAATGAAGCCGCCGATAGGTGGATCAAAACGCACGACTGGACTCACTTTGAGAAAGGCGAAGTCGAGATTGATCATTTCGGGTGTTCGACAACGGCGACTTTGCCCGCTTAGCGGACCAACTTAATATCGAACACCCCTTTTCTTTTTGCGGTTTCGGGGATGATCAGACCGCCGGAAGTTCTTTTCTTTCTTCTTCGATGTCTTGCGCCCAAGACACGGTTCATGTAAGTGGCTGAATTATGGGAAGTGCTTCTTCAAAGGTTTCCGAGGTCGGGATGGGCACGCTTAGACTCTATTGGCACTGCCATACCCGAGATGCAATATTAGTGAGGCGGTTTGCGCTGAAGACCACTGGCAATAGGCCCACGAACTATATTTCTTCGGGTTTTGTCTTCCAAAAGATCAGTTCCTTTGGCTCGGATCCGTGAGAGTACTTCACCGTCTTACAGAAATTCGCAAGCGCAGGTTTTCCTGCAGGGCAGTAGAATTCGCAGTTGCAGAACTTTCGGCTTCTCTTGTTTTGGTTTCTTTCGCTCTCTTTCTTGCTGTTTTTACCTTTTAGCCATTGTCTGTTCTTCCCAAAATGCGCGATTGGTGCGTTGTGCAGCAGCTGACTGCGATTCGTCCCGTGCCCCTGTCGGAGCGGGGGATGGTGTTGACTTGATTGGGGCTACCGCCAGCGTGCTGTTTTCTCAGCAGCTTCGTCGATTCGTCCTTTGTTGCGCACGCGAAAATGGTTGAGATTGGCGTTCCAAATATCCGCTTTTGCTGCCAGCGTAATCCTGCGCCGTATCAATTCTGTCAGCTTCAAACCGGTGATATCGAGCGCCACGAAAGGCTGTTTTTCCTTCAACCACCAACCGTTTCAATAGCGGCCTTCGTGTAATCCTGAAAATGGTTTCTGGCTCTCATCATTTCGTAAGTTCATGCAAAAGCGGACGGGCCTGTCTTGGCACTGATTTTCTCAATTCCCGAATCGATTTCAACCCATAGCCAATTTGGGATCAAACCGATTTGCCTTACTTCAAGAGGATCTGCAATCTTGGTCGTCCGGTGATGACATTTGACCTCCTTCGTCCTCAAAGCGCATGGTTTGATCACATGCACAATACCGTTTGATGGTCCACTATCCAATAAGTTGGCGTAAATCTTTCACATCAAAAACACCACGTCGCGTCGACTTGATTAAAGTCGGCAGTGGCCAATAGCTTTCGAGGCCCACATTAAGGGGAATAAGCCTGTGATTGGTCCTCGCGATAACGGCTCGTTGATTACAAAGTGACGCGGAATGGGCCTCGGAAATGTCTTGTCCGACGAACTGCTTAATCTCGTCCGCCGCGACTTGACCCCAGCACCAATACGAACTGTGATATGCCGCAACTCAGACCAATTGCGGCAGCAATTCCCGTTCCGAATAACGACCGGCCGAGACGGGGACAACCAGGGCCTTTTCGGGCCAGTTGTCGGCTTAAAAGGGCTGAGCCGCGAGCCGATTTGCCTGCGGCCCAGATGACTGCCATAGGCGGGGCGATTGATTCATTTTTCTTTCTGATGGTCCTTTATTAAGGGCCGAGATTGTGGCGGTTTTTGCTATTTTTTTGAAGGGCCAAAATTTTTGGGTTTCCCCGAGTTCTTTGCTCTTTTGCCATGACTTGAAGATGCCCCAGGGAAAACAAAACGCTGGCTGGCCGCAAAAACCCAAAGGCATTTGGGACCCATTTTGATCAAAAGATCCAAGGGCCGCCTTTTTTTGGCTGAGGAGGGCCATGAAAGATTTTTGGGGGAAACACGGGGCCTTTTTTGTTCAGCGAAAAAAATTTTTTTTTTTTTTTTTGCGGGGGGAAGGGGGGGGGAAAAAAAAAACTTTTATTTTTTTGGGGCGGGGGTTTTTTGTTCGCGCAAGGGAAACCACTCAAAAAGTTGCACGTGGACCAAGCCCAACCGCAATTCTATCTCTCT
>Ga0163217_1042501_pt1 | contig 14798 bp, 10 predicted proteins | sample SynspAceP_FD_185933 | JGI IMG/M metagenome (GOLD analysis project Ga0163217, IMG submission 185933) | Saline lake microbial communities from Ace Lake in Antarctica - Synechococcus sp. Ace-P (PacBio error correction) | ecosystem: Environmental > Aquatic > Non-marine Saline and Alkaline > Saline ... | reverse complement strand
CTCTGGCGTTTTAACACTCCCTGTAAGGTACTGCCTGCAGTTTTTACGCTCAATCTCAGCCGAATAACTGGGCGCTAGGTCGCCACCTGGCTAACACTTGATAATCGCCTTCAAACTCATGACTCTGATTTTTTCAATTATGTTGAGTATATAAATCCCGTGATTGGTATTCTGGCTTTTGTCATGTAGGGTGCGTGCAAGGCAATGGCTCAATCAGCGTCATAGCAACCAAACGGTCGGCGATATAATTATCGCTAGCCACTCCGTTCTTCGCCTATATAACGGGCACAGCAAACTTTATTAACCACAGTCTGGCCATAATGTGTAGCCGGATAACATGTCAGCTATGGCTTCACCTTTGGTGGTATTAACGGTTTTTACATGAATGCGTCAGAGCCTGCTGCTAGGCTATAAGTAGTGCTAATAACAACGTTGCCAAAATCACCGCGTAACCCGGACTATGCCTTTCATTCTTTACTGTCCTTTAATGATGCGACATTTGATAAGTATTGCCAGCTAGACCCAGTTATTGGGCATGAAATCAGCGAAGGCAACACGGGTCATTACTTAAGGTACCCATCTGCTTTAACATTGGCAATATCAAACGATTACACCACGTTCTACACCCAAGGAGCGCAGAGCCCACCGCGATGGAGAAAAAGCCAGTTTGTCATTTCTGATGGTTTAAGTCTTTGTCAGAGTTTGCATTACCGCGGAATATAGTTTGCCATGAAATGAATGGAAACAGTTTGCATTTGACTTTGTACAGCACACTCAATTCCAGTCACCAATATGCAGGCACTAATAAGCAGGGTATAAAACGGTTTAACATGAAGGTTACCTAAGGATGAAGTGAGAATTTTAATTTGGAGTATGAGCCTAAAGAAGGGTAAAACGGCTTGCCTCTTCTCTAAGCAATGAACAATAGGCTTTATTTGAGTTGAGTTCATCTGCAGCGAAACGCGCTTATTCAACATTGTTGTGAATGAAAGTTAGTGAAGTTTACACTTGATAACATGACAGCCATGTTAGTCACTCAGAATTTTAGGTCTGAATTTACTGATAATTGTGATCTGTTTTTTATTTTTACTCCATTCACAAATAGCTTGGTTTCGGATGCTTTCTGCCCACAGGTTTCTGCACTTTGAAGTTGTAGAAGAATTAATAAGCAGTCCAAGTTAACGCCACCTAACAGTTAATTTGCTTATGCAACACAACGTTTAATTTTTAACCTTATTATGTTCAGTTTTTATACCCTTCTGCTCACTGCACTGTAAAACGCTTGTGGTGGGAGCAGCAATAGTAGCAACCTTGCACGATAGTGGATGCGGGGACGTGAAACAGACCGTTGACGAACAAAAGCTCCCGTTGACTTTGAGCGGTTCGGCTAGTGACAGCGACGGCCTCTCTTGTTAGCTATCAATGGCTGCAAACAAGCGAACGGGCGTTTAACCTTGAAAAACGCAAAAACCTTAGATTGCGGCTTTATTGCTCCGAGCGTCACGCGATGAAACGCTCATTTTTAACCTTACTGTTTACCAGATTGATGATGTGTGATATCGCCACGATATGGTCAATATAATTTGCTAACTTAACAGCGTTGAAACTAATACCGCCACCTATCGCCAACCGCAGCAGGTACCGACCAATCAGTTCTTGTTGGAGAAACGGTAGTCTTTCGGTTGAGCAAAGCAGCGATTGCGAGGTGACTCGTTCTAAGCTATCGTGACGAGTATTGTTGACATTCCAACGGCAGCGCCATTTCATTGTCAGAATGAAAGCGAGTATTTTCCGAATTTTGGAGTCGACATAGTTGGCACTTATACCTTGCAAACGTGGTTGTTCGATGATGGCACCGATAGCAGCGAAATAGATAGCGTGCAGATTAGTGTTTGTTTAACAAACAGTGGGAGCGACAGGGTATATTGTGGACTTATGACTACCAGTGATGAATTTAATTGATTTCAAGCCTCGACAATATTTAAGAGAGCACAATGGAGCTGCTCTGGCGGCAGCCGCATACTTGTCGCCCAACGGTATTCCTTGATCACGAGGTGGGTACTTTCCCAATGCCGGGCAATCCAAATACTAATTCAGCCAAACGATTCTGAAAAACTACGTCTTAGATCCTGTGCAACAGACACCGTTACACATTAGCGCCAAAGGGGCGGCTCAAACTGTTATGTTTTAACGGTTAAGATTGGACGCTAAGCACCGCCCGGAAGTTGCGGATTGACTCGGGCTCAAAAGCTGTAGTCTGTGAAGTCATAGCGTAATTGGCAGGTATCGAAGCCTTGCGTCAAACTAGTTTTGATTTTGGGGCACAGATAACAATAGATGCTCAGTGCAACCACTGGCCGTCACTACCATGGTATGCAGAAGGTTTTATCAGCAAACAAGGTGGTAGCAGTTCGACGATGACTATTTATTGGTTGGGCTGCTGATGGTTTTCCATCTATGCCCGTATGATACAGCGAAGCTAATAATGCGCCTTCATCTTTAGTGCTATGACTAGCAGTTTACCAGCTAGGGAGCTAGCGTGTCGACTTCTCGCCCTGATACCAGTTGTTTGATGCTTTAGTACTTTGTCAAGATTTGGCAATATGCGCGGGTTCAGGTGATTTAGACGAATGTAACGCCCGCTATGGAGTAAGCCCTGAATAAAACTTCCTAATGGTATCTATCCATTATTATGCCACGGATTAACTTATCCTTATTTTTCAACGAGTGTAAAAGCGGAGTAACGCTGCGGCGTCCTCCTTATCAATTAGAATTATGAGTCTTAATAAGGATAGGCCCCGCCCTTTTATGGTGGGAATTATCCTGATTATAAAGCCTTCTCAGCAGAGTTAATCACAATATAAAAAGGACTCAAGCAAGGAAAATAAAACAAATCACTATGCTGCATTAGCGTTATTCGCATGTATGAGTATCTTGTTTACGGCACCCTACTTACGCCCATGTAATGTGCACACATGGCACTTCTCATATGCCGAGGATGGGGTTTATTATGGTGCTTGTCCTGCCAATTACTGCTTTGCAGGAATTGTGATAATGACCGATGGTAGATTGCTAAAGCTGAATTTGACCTTCATCGCTCAGCCAATCGTGCTTGCAGTGAAAGACCAGGATTTGTATTAGCAGGATGGTAATGGCAAACTTGACTGAAAGGGCTTGTTACTTTCGCAGTTTACAGCACACATCATTCAACAGACTCGGCGCACAATTAATTGTAATGGGCAGGTTGGCCGAGCACCTAACCTGGCAGTTCCAGTAAATATTCAGGTCAGTCTGTTTGACTCAGCCCTCGAGCGAAGTACTAGCATTACTGCAACAAATAAAATGAAAATCTGCAACAAGCCATTAGGTTAAACGCCTGATATCGAATTTATGCATTTATTTGGCGGGTTAATTAACTTTAGATGAAAGAGGATATTATTATTTGCCATATAGTCATAACTCGCTCAGCTTCTGTACTGCAGCCCTTAAGATCGGCAAAACTTTAATTAAACTAAAATATTATATATTGAATTATTCCGTAGTTTAACAGGAATTCTTGGCTGATTTAGACCATTATGAGAGTCCCTAGCTATTAGCTTCAATGCCAATCAATTTCAGCAGCTCCAAGCTTCTCGTTATCGACACTTAAACCACACATTTCAGGGCGTAGGCGTATTTTGGTTTAAACCAAACTTGCTAAGATATGTTGTTTGCTAAAATGTGTGTTTAAATTTCATTCAGACAATGGAAAGGAATTGGCTCTTATTTTTATTTCTGACTAATTTATGCTCATTCATTTCAAAACAATCGATGGCTAGATAAAATGCCCCTTCAATGGACTCAATATGCAGTTTCATATTTGTTTACTCCTAATTAACCCAATATTAGAAAACGTGCACTGTGCCGCGACAGGATTCACTTCAGTGCCTATTAAGCGACAACTGTTTACGCCCGCGAGTATCACAATTTTTATGGCAGATCTTTTTTTTATAGCCCTTAATCAATTTAAAAATGACTGTTTAGCGAAGTGAGTAGTGAAAAAGTTGGTATATTCGGTGCAATTACTATTAGTCTAAATCAAGCCTTTTTATTCCAATCAAACATAAAGACTAGGGACACTATGTTTATGAACCAGCCAATCTGTCGAAACCTGTATTTTTTTCTTTATCCATAGTTGGTTGCGGACTGGGGCTCTAGCCAACGAGCAACCTAATTATGATTGATAGCGACTAATCGCCATTCATAACATGGTAATATGCTAAAGAAAAGCCGCTGCTCCTAAAGCGGCATTCTGATGGATCATTGGTTGGGCCAGTCAGATGAGATGAAGTTGGGTGACATGTATCTTACGTTTGGGCTGAGGCAACTAGTGCCGACAGGCTATGCTTCGCTTGTATTAAATTCGAGGTGGGAAAGTGATGCGTGAAAAAACTAATTTCAAAAAATGAATTAGTACTTTGGGCTCCTCGATGCAGACGCACAGGCGGTCTTGATTTTTTGCTGTGAGCATATCCTGATACACCCGATAGCAGTGGGGTTTTATTGAGGCGCCACTGCTATGCCTTGACCGGCAACAATCCAGATAAATAAGTAGTTTGGTATATGGTCGAGTTGCCGGAGATCCTGCTTGAGACGGTGTAGGTTCAATGCCGCGATGTGGTTCAAAAGAGATATTGAACAAAGGGCAAGGCTAAGGTGGCAAGAAATGGTCGAAATTGACCATTAACCCGTCAGGCATCTGCTCGTAGCTTGGATACGATATAGTTACGCCATTTAGAAAAATATCAGGGTGCTTTGCTGTCATTCGTGGTACTGAGATTTGTCACACCACAAGAGTCTAAGATATTGCTGCGCCAATGCACTCGCCAGAAGAATCGCATTTCTCATCAGTTGGGCTGACCCCCCCACATTTCACACTACGGGTATATCATTCGTTAGCTCCTGATAGTCCTATGTTACGCGGTTATCACCCAGTACGTCAGATGGCTGAATGACACATTTCCTCAAAGAGGTAATAAATGGCCAAAATTATCTGCATTAGGGGAGGCGTTGTGCTTATTTGTGGCGTTATAGACAAACAAGAGATTAGGCAGTATCCCTGTTAAATTTATTGGTGATAATCGTATTTATCTTACGGTCAACAAGCAAACTAAAATGCATAATCCCCCTTTGTTTTTATCTGCAGTGCTTGCAGTGAATAATGGTAGCAGCTGAGCAAGTCGATAGCTAGCCCTGAATAAGTTTTTACCTGACCCCCACATTTGCATCTGGCATGATGCAAGTAACATAGTCTTTAATTTTTGCGCTTTTTCAAAATGATCTAAACATGGTGGGTTTGTACACCACGTTGCCGCTCCATTTAAACAACTCAGAATCATCATTTATTATGGCAAAAAATGCGTAAAAGGATAATCCGACCCTTGGCCGTGGCGGCGATCTTTGTCACAGACCTGGATTTGATTTACTTTTTAATGCTCACGCATTGTTTGTTTGCACCGCTGCAATGCTTGTTTGATATGCACTTTGCCGTCTTTGGCAAAAAAAAAGCTGAGGGTTTTTTAAGCCTTTTATTTCCATATAATCAATTTCGCAACACTCTGAGGGTTAATTTTAAATAGGGATGCTTTGCAAGGCTTACGGGCCGCTACTTCTGCTGTGGCTGATGCAACATGTGTATGACCTCTGATTTTCCGAGGTCAGCATTCGCGGTCGCTTTGTTATCCATAAGTTATGAATAATACCAAAAAAGGCACGTTGCCATCATAGTATTTACCAATGAGTGTCCTAGCAACATTTTGCATACCCAGGTATAAACTTTTGGCTCTAATCTTACACAAGCTAATTGCTCATGCCCTCATATATCGACCACAGGGCAAGAGGAATTTTGAAAATATCGGTGCCGCCATATTGATCTAGTCATTGGTTTTTATGCCCTAAAAAGTTGGCGAATTTTGGCAAATCAACGCAACAGCAATCAATTCCGCGTACCTGAATTTGGCATTAACTATTTCAGTCGTTCCCTTAACTTTCCGCAAGCACAACGCAGTTAATTTCGCATATTCATTACTCTCAAAATCGAATTAGACTATCGTCCAATGTATCTTTGTTTCAGCAAAGCTTGGTTGCAAGTCTATTTCAATTCATTTTTTTAAATTTAAATCCGTTTATTTGTTGTTCCTCGGAGGAGCTGCTTTAGCTGCCGGAAAAAATCAACATCTGCGTTTGATTGGTTCGAATCCCTAAAAGAACTCTACAAAAAAAAGGGGGGGGTGGCAAAAAAAACCGTGGAAAACTTTAATTTTCCACGGCTTTTTTTGTTTATTTGCGATTGAAAAAAAACGTCTCTCGTGTTTATTAGGCTAATAACTGCGATACAGCTTTAAGCCTTGTTGAATCGTTTTTAATTTGTCGTCGGTTAATCTCGTTCCGACAAAGCGTGGTTCAATCCTTGAAAGTTTCGCTTGGGCGAAGATACGCAAAATTTCAATGTTCCTGTCCCCAACATCGGCGAATAACCGGCTTGTTCCATATCCTTTAACGGCCATTAATTTAAAAGCGACCTGAGTATTGTTTGAAAGTAGCGAGGGAGATCTTGTTGGCTTTATACCATCCAGAACAAGATCCATTCCATGCCATTATATCTTGGGTCGGTTTCATTGAGTAGCACGTATAAGGCAATTTGGCCGTCGCGCATTTCAAATTCAAAATCATGGTGATGATAGGGCTAACTTTAATCCGGTTATTGCCAGGCTTCGCCTATGACATTGCAGCGGCGCCGCCAGTTTTTTGTAAACACGATTTACCTGTGCGCGTTGTCTCGGTTCAAAGAAGGAATAACGATATAGTCATACCTACTCTGAAGCCGTGATCCCCCGATTGGGGGGGAAAAACCCAGCCGTTTTACGCGCTTGGTCAAAGGGTGGGGGTGAAAAAAAAAAAAAAAAAAAAAAAAAGCCCCCCCCCCCCCCGGCCAGATTGTGGGCCGAAGGCGCGCTGTAAACCTTCGTTGTTGAGTATGGTTTTGATTTCGCTTGGTTTATGGTCAAAATAGCCAGCGAAACTCTTTAATTCCGTTATGCCCACGGGCGACCAATTTTAGAGTGGCAGGAAAAACTAACCGCCATCATGTCTCTGAGCGTATATAGCTGAAGACCGACCTGGCTGATTGCTCCATGCGCGGTGCAGCAAAGGCCATCGAGCCAGCATCGCCGGCTAGAGCCATGGTCCGGCGCTTAGTTTGACGGAAAATTACGGCGGCTACTTTTATATTCCGTGTCAATGCATTGTGCTTTTGCTTCAGCCACGGCTAATATTTTCTTTTTATTGTCTCGATTAAGTGGATTGATTTTGGTATTTTCAGTGTCGGATTTAAACGCAAACTTAAATTCGTACCCTGGCTGCATGTTCACGGGCAGCATAATCAAACCGGCCCTTGACAGTAGCGCCATAAAGCGTTAATGAAGATTTTTGCCAAGCACTTGAACAAAAACTGGCACCGTCAGTTACAAAACAAATTGCGATGTCATGGCATGATTGTAGGCGTTTAATTGGGACTGAGGTAGCAGGATCAGACCCCATCGTTGCTGTGCCTACTTCATGGATGCAATACCGGGTGGGCGCTGAGTAACATAGCTTGAAATATTCTTCATAACCAAGCCTTTCAGCATAATTTTTCAGCTTCTAGTGCAGGCGTCTTCCATTCATCAGATTTTCATTGTCAGACCAGCGACAATTAAGTCGAGCTGCGGGATTTCCCCCACTGTCTTTTAAGCGTGGCGTGCAGCGCAACTTGGTTTTCATAACGGGAGCCATTTTCGCATTTGCATTCAGACCAAAAACTTTTTCCAAGTGCCCGCTTGGCTTAAGGTGCGTTTAAAACTCTTCACCAAAAACCATCTAAGTGAGTTTCTATCAATCCAGATCCTCTCGATGAGCTCCCGCCACTTGAAGGCATAACCTCTTAAATATTTTTTATACCACGCTTCGCTTCGTATGAAAATTGGGAAACGTAAATGCCACTGGACGTTCGCCCTCGATAATACTTCATCCTCATAACCCGGAACATCACCGAGCCCCCGCATTATAGTTATGATCCATCAAATAATGGCCTAATACGCCAGAAAACTTATTGGCGATACCATCAGAAAAGCTTTCGGACTTTGAGTTAAGCATGATCTTGGGTGCTGCCAAGGTCGAAAGCACACAAAAATATAACCTGCCATTAATATTCCACGCTCAACTGAAGATCATCGTTGTCGATTAACTCACACCTTCACAGCGCTGGCTACTCTCGTCAATAAATTCAGGCATGCACCACACTATTTGGCGCAATATGTTAAGTTCCGTTTTAGCCGCTTCGGGGAGTGTTGAAACTTGGGTTGAAAAGTAGGCGCCAAACGAGCAGCCTTTGACATTCATTACGTGCCGACAATGCACAGCGCCCCTGAGGAGAGATCGGTAATCAGTTTGGCTTGTGAAATGGAGGCAGTCGACCCATAAATCATCTTGCCGACCTGGAAAGTTTTTTTCAATCGACCCCCCGCTGTTTGATTGCTATGTTCAGTGCTTTCATTTCAAGGCAGGTAAAAATTCACTGTCCGGCAAACTGTTCTAAACCTTCGGCTAACACTGATACCGGCATGAATTTCAACTAACTATAACAAGAGGCTAAATCTTTATAGCGAATGGCCACTCGTTACCATAACCAATCAAGTTTTATTCGCTTGGTTAAATCGTGATCGCTTAAGCGATAAGACTTGCCGAGCCACAAATAGGGACTTGCCACCTAATTGATGGCTCTATCCAGCTAAAAAGTCGAATCTTTGGCTGTTCTATAGTAAAGTCGCGATCATTACCAAAAAATGTTTGGTCGCGTCAGTGAAGGCATAACATTCCTGCTGCACTTTGTATTGTTGCTTGCACCAGCAAAATTAATCAACCACCCGCACGAGTGGGTTGCTCCCATTGTGGGCTGCCTCGCCGATATAGTCTTTTCTATGCTCAAACAATCGACGCCCGCTCAATCATTAAGGTTTTAAAGCCCGCTCACCAAAACTTCTTTGCCGCCCAGCCTCCGTATACCAGAACCAATAACGATAGCATCAGAATACTATGACTCGATCTTTGATGATTAAATCTTCACTTCATAAAGCTGTCCTCTTCTTACCCTGTAAGCCGATTTTTTTCTTGGTTAAAAACCCTAAAGCGCCCATGCTTTCCACAGAGTATAGGCCACTGAGCCTTAAATCCGCCAGGAAACCGGCCCAGATAAGCCAGCTCTTGAGTGGCCCTACTTCTTGAGGATTGTATAGCCAAAGATCAACCAGTGTTTTGAGCGCTTTGAATTGGCTTTATTTTGATAACATCAAAGCCACTTGCGGGTTTTCTCTAAATAGTAATAGCTGCAACTGTTGCGCTGCGGCCTGCACAGCTAAAAAGTGGTTTTGTTTGCCGCTGCTGGCCTCGGTTGTTTTATACGTGAGTAAAATCCCTTGAGCTGCAAATTGCTCTTCCTTTCGCAAAACAAATGAAATAATTGATTATTCAATTAAAAGCCATTGCACATCTACTTCACCGCGCCAAGTGTCTCTGTTTTTGGATCACCAAAGCGCAGATGTCGCGCAACATCCGCATGTCAGCTTGACTGAATAATTTGCCGGGGCTGCGATGCTGTTTGGTTGTGTGGTGTATGCCATAGCCCACCAAGGACAGGGCATTACCGCGAGCAACTGAGTGCGCTTGCTGCGCCAAATCAATGTGCCTATCCAAGGATAAAATCTGCGCTTAGTGCCATCTTGGAATCACATCGCTCTCTAGTTTTTAGCATATGCACCTCCATCAATATTTTTTCATTAGCGCTTTTCGTTTTTCATCACCGCGTTGTAGTTTGCGGCTAAAAAATAACAAGACGAACTTTCAAGTTTGCGCATGGTGAGGATTTCTAAATTCGCCAAGAGTTCAAAGCGGTCAGACACTGCAAATGTATCTCAGTTATCTTGTTTACAAAACATTCACATTATTAAGAGGATTTATTGTAAATAGCAATGCAAAACGGAATTCTGCACATATTCATTACACGTTGACTCAAACTGAATCTTTGTAAGTGTCGAATATAAATATTCATAATTTTGCCCGTGTATAGGCTAAGAGCTTTTTGTTGCAGGCTTAAAACAAGTATGAAACAGGACAACAAAATAAAATGTATTTTTTAATTAAATATTAACTAGAGGAAAAAGTTATCAATCGTTTGACTTAATGTAAAGGCAGTTAACGCTCGGTTAACATAAAATTAACGGCCGTATAAGGCATTTATATTTTAAGATACATAACGGGACACACAGGATAAATAAAATATGACCAAAAACACATTAGAAATTTAATCGTTTCATTACTCACTCAGAAGTATCGCATTAATTGCTTGGCGCGCTGGTTAATGCCGCAATAGCGCAGAAGCAGCAGCAGACACTGAGGATATCAGTCAAAGCGTACGCGGCAGTTTGTCACAATCAAGGACATTAAACGCCAGTCAATCAGGTGTGTTGACGCTATTTCTGCGCGATATGGGTAAATTCCCTGATACTAACCTTGCCGAGTCGTTGCAGCGTTTACCATGTATCAATTAATCGTGTTAATGGTGAAGGTTCTGAAGGACGTGCGCTGGCTTCGGCGGTAACTTACCTAATCACTTAAATTGCCGGTCAAATGCCGGCTGCTAAGATTCTACTATTACTGGTAAATCCACAAGACAAAGTTCAACCAGGTTCAAGTCGGCTCGTTTGATTTTTCAAATATAGCGTCTAAGGTGTTAGTGGTATCGAAGTGTATAAAACCGGTCAAAGCCGGTTTCCTTCAGTGGTATAGGTGCAACGATAAATATCAATTAACCTTAACCCTTAGCCGCAGGCAAAAAAACCGCGCATCTGTAGGCGTAAAAAGCAGTCAAAAGATGAAAGTGGTGACGTATCACCCCAGAAATAGTGGTTTGACAATTGTCGTAAATGACGAACTACTTTCGGTGTGCATTGTTTCGGTTCATTTCAAAACGTGACTCTGGCAAGTCGCCCATGGCCAGTGATTGAACAGTTTCAAACTGCGCGAATGAGGCAGCCACGGATATCGACACCTAACTTGCACCTGGCGTACAAGTTGGCAATCCACGACTGTAGACAATTGTTGCTATCCGCCTAATATTGGTTTAGGTACAAACCAAGATAATCTGTGAAGCTACTAAACGCCATGTTGACCGTGCAATTCGCACCGATGATTAATTTAAACCTAACGGCTGATGTCACTTACGCAAAGAATGAGCAAAACCTCTAAATCACTGATTGATGGTATTTGTTTCACAGGCAATTCAACAGTGTCGAGTTCGATGGTAAAACCCGTTGTATCGACACCGGTAAATTTTCTGAGGGACATTCGAGGTGTAAAAGACTCTTTTTCCAAAATCTAGCCTTAGCACTAAAGATGAATAAAGCTTCTCGGTTTCAATGCTGATTTTGGTGAATGATCATTAAAACCTCAGCCTTTGATGCGGCGACGTCAGCAAGGCTTAAAAGTGTGCAATGGACCTCTAGGTCAGAACTCGATTCCGTTTTAATATGCGCGCGCTCTATGCCGGATGGCAAGCCGTCTGATCTTTATGTTCTATTCCGCAAGCAAGTATTGTTATTGACGATTCAATTCAAAGGTAACAATAACGGTTCTTTGATAAAGCGGATTTCGGCTCGCAAGTTACGCAAAACTGATAAGTCGAATCAAGTCACCGATGTTGACCAGTTCGTTTCGACGGGTTGAATGGAATAAAAAGATATTATAAAGTTGATTTTGGCCGTCGTTATTTAACACAGGGGGAAAATGCGCCAAACTCGTGAATCTAGCAGTGAAGCATTGGGCGGCTTGGGGTGTTGACTCATCCTGGCGATTTTATTCCTGAAGGCTTATTGAAAACAAAAGCTGCTACGGCTTGCCGCCTTTTGAAGACCACAATATGTCAGGTGTAGAAGGTGCTGAGCCCTAGGCTTACCGGCCCCGTCACCCACTATTTGCTTTGGGTAGGTTCATTTAGTGGTGATTCCAGTCGAATTGTTAGTCAAATTGCGTCCTATTTTATGACTGACCACTAGCACCTGCCATTAACGGCTTGATGGGACAAATCTATTGAAGAACGATTATATTTGTCTGCCTATGTGCCAGTCCGAGACATTATGAACTTGGGTGAAATGCCACTTAGCATTTGTGGCCGGGTCTGCGCTAGCGAGCCAAACTGATGTCAACTTCAACCCATTCAATTGGTTACCTTCAGGCCATTAATCTGGGAATCAGATAAACGACTTTTTGGTGACAACCCAGTGCCAAGTTCAGAAAGTTTATCTGCTAAGCTGACTACGCTAACTTATTGCCTAGCCTTGATTGACCCTGGATGTAACGACGGAAGTTAAAGCTAAGATTTTCTTTCAGTAAGACAACTGCTCGACCTTATTATTAATCAATTGTTTAACTCGACTACTGTATCTGCGCCACTCGTCCTACTGACTAGGTGGCACGCCCACAGGTAATTCGCGGTAACGCAAAGTTAGACATTAGAGCCAACTAACGGTTTATTTTCGTTAGAATGGTTATTACAGCGGACTCCAAGTATGGATCGCTTGGATATTACAGAAAGACGCTTAAAAACTTCGTTGGGTACGGCACAAAACTAGCACACCCATTATTTGGCTTGTTGGATGCGTCATCTAATTCTCCCGTACCTTATTCTGCTCAAGCGGCAGTTGAGGCTGGCAAACTTAGGGTTTTGATCAATAACGAACGTACTTATTTACATGACAAGCGATGTTGGCAAAACCCAGATGCTTCCTGGTGGAGCAGCTGATTTTGAAAATACTCAAAGTTTTGGCTGAATGCGGTATTTAGTGCCTATATTTTTGCCAGCAGTAGCAGCGACCCGAATTGGAAACTTCCAAGTAACACTGCCCTGTTAACAAAACAGTGCGGTTAATCGATGGTTATGAATTTGCTTGCCAACAGTTAACTTTGGTGACACATGGTTTTGGTTACCAGCTTTAAATTACACCACGTTAAAATCGGTGACATTGCGTATGAACGTTGCGTGGCCTCTATCAGTGCGGATCAATTTGCAATTGAAGTTTGCAGCTGATACCGTAACAGTAGTGTTAAATCTATGAAAAAGACCAATATCTCCACGCCGAATCGCTTACAACTGGCGTGACAAAGTTCTTAAGTCAGGTAAAACCGTGGTGGTTTTGGTAACCGTAACCCCGCGTTTTTGTATGATACCTTGAACAACTTGATATTAAAAACGTAAACTTACCAAGTTTAATGATATTGTCCCTATGTTGGATATTATCAACTTCGCACTGAGAAGGTCAGCGTCAGTATGGTCCTATTATTAATAAGTCTTCTTTGTGCAAGAAAGCTTGACAGACGCTTTGTAGTAAGTGCTAGTTACAACTTCTAAGGTAACAAGCACCTCCCCCCCCCATTAGACATACTCGGCTTAAGGGATGCAGACCTTGAAGATAAACGAGAGTGAAACAGGCATTGCATGTTTCACTCTTATTTCATTGCCCAACAGTTATTTTTAGCTCGTAAAGATAAAAACATGCAATTTTAAATAAACAGTGAAGTGAAGTAAAGCCTATGAGTAAGGACAAACAGTCTTAAAATAATGTTGATCATCAAAAATTTGAGTTGATACTCGGCCCCAAAGCCAGTAAAGCCAAACAGGAATCGCTCGTTGGTGCACACCAACCGAAATAAGCGAACTACATAAGAGTTCCCTTAGTTTTTGTAAACACCAGAATACTGCAGCCATTACCATTGCCATTCTTGGTCTTGAAAAAGATGAAAAATCTGTTTATTTGGCAACAAGGGTTGCGACCAGCCGATTTGTTGCCGCTTACTGGGAAGAGGGCCCCTTTAGCTTATGCTACAAAAAAACGCGGTCGATGACACGCACAATTCTGAGCCAACTTATCTGTATTGACCTGCTCGACTCCCCGTGTTAATACCGAGCAGGGTGAGATGTTTTTCTGCAATGTCGGCGGCGAGCGCCCTTACCTTAAACATTTCAAAAAGCCCTAACAAACCATTGAAACAGGTTTACAGTTTGATTAAAACGCTTACACCTTTGGTTGATGACATGGGATTTTACTCGAGCCGGTATCATTTCAAATCAAAACTCAGTAAATCATAGTGAGGTAATTTCACCATTATTATACGATTAATCAGCAAAACTGGCGGCAACAACATTGAAAATTTAAGTAAGTTACATCAATTATGGCGTGTGAAGGTTACTATTTTTTTGCTCTCTCAATGCGGCAATTTTCAACAGTTAAATCCCGCACTGAAAAAAAATTGCAAATCAGCAATGTGTTAAGTTCTTCAAAAAAGCAGATCTAGGTATTTAGTGACAAATAAAGTTTGATACTCGAGTATTACGCCGCCAATCCATACCTTATGATGAATGTTTTACTGGATTAAGCCGATCATTTTAAAAGTCTGGTTAAAGACTGGCCTTGTCAAACGGGGCAGCAGTCTGCAAATACTGTCATGCAAGAGCTAGAGCAGCATGATAGTGGGCGGCCACTGCTGCGTTTACAAAGGTCCTGCCAGCAATTCAAAAAAGCTTTTTGCTTATGGATCAATCCTGTACGGGTTTAACTTTAGCAGGAGCGTAGCAGCATAGCGGAGATTGGCCAACGATTCCGCAGCCAATTGGAGCCTGACAAGATTAGTACATGATTATTTGGGATTCAATTCATCAGGCCGATGATGGT
>Ga0163217_1024311_pt1 | contig 14798 bp, 16 predicted proteins | sample SynspAceP_FD_185933 | JGI IMG/M metagenome (GOLD analysis project Ga0163217, IMG submission 185933) | Saline lake microbial communities from Ace Lake in Antarctica - Synechococcus sp. Ace-P (PacBio error correction) | ecosystem: Environmental > Aquatic > Non-marine Saline and Alkaline > Saline ... | reverse complement strand
GATCGGCCCGCTGAATCGTTCTCCAGCAGCAAGCTTTCGAGGTCATCACCGTTTGCGGAGGCGTCCATCGATCGCCTTGTGTAAATGCCGATCGCTGCGGTGATTGAAGGCCACCTCGATCGGCGGGCAGCGGCAGGTCAGCCGGACCCTACCGACGATCCGGGGGTGGCACCCAGCCCCCCAGAGCAGGGCAGGCCAAAGACCGGGCCCTGGCAGCCAGGATGCGGAGAATCGACTGGGGGTCACCAAGAGGAACGCTTCAACGCGTGAACGACAGGCTCTCCTCAAGGTTCCCGTTGATTGAGCCTTTGCGACCTTCGCTGTGATGCTTCGCGGGGCATTTCGGCGGTGCGGAGCATCAGCACGAACCACCACACAGCTGGCCGCGACGTTCAAGGCCAACACCTGCTCTGACACTGACCGCCACCACAAAATCACGGAACCAGAATCGCAAATCAGGGCCCTGCCAGGTGGGAGCAGGTCGGGAGTGAAGGCGACGAATGCTGCGCCGTTCAACTCAGAACCACTCGGCGATGGCCTGGCTGGAGGGTGCTGTTGCCTCCGGAAGTGGATCGACCGAACTGCAGGTGATGCTTGCGCTTTCTGCCTCACCGTCGGCGGCGATGGCCTTCGATCGGATAGAGTGCTGGCGTCGCGGAACGCACCTGGATTGGCGGAAGGTGCCTTTTCGGGGGAGAGGGGCACATCCTCATTGCGATCGAAGCTTGGCGGGGGATCGGTCGAGCCGTAAAAATCAGTCGGGCGTCGGCCACCAGCCAGAATGGAGCGTTGGCGGAGGCCACACCACCGGCCACGATTCGTTCCGCCCACTGGCCCATACACGATTCCTGATCGCTTCAGGCCATTGGCGAGGCGGACGGGCCGTAGAGATCCCCGCGCTTCATGGAAGGCTTCAGAGCCCGTCCGAAACGTGGGCCGCCTTGCTGGCTGCTGCCGGTGGTAGGAGGGCAGGCGTGGCTTTCTTGTAGTAGACGCTCATGCAGATTCGCTGTTAGGCCGTTTCGACAGGGGCGGAGAAAGGGGGTGTTGCTGCCTGCTGGTGGGAGATTCCAGCGAGAAAGGAAACGAACTTTTTGATCAGGGATCTGCTCGTGGGATGCAGGGCGGGGAGACCCGGGCCGATGCGGAGAAGCCAGCGAAAATCAGCCCCACCCACCTTGCGATAGCCCATCTCAACCGCGTAATCCCGATCACTCATCGGACCAGGGAGGTACACTCGTGGCATGGCTGTCGACAGGCACCTCCTGCGGTGTGGGTGTGGGTGGCGCCGCCGGAAAGGCCGGTGACGTCGGCGACCGCAGACAAAAGCTGGCTGGCTCCTGAGGGACAGCGCCTGGCGACGGATCACCGTCGGCGATCTCCCAGAATACGTAGGGCCACTGGGGATCCCTGGCAGGAAACCACCTTGGTCTGGGCACCGGCGTCGGGGTGCGGGGGGAGAAGTCTGCTTCCAGTTCGGCCAGGCTGGCAGAGACTTGCAGAAACCCTCGAAGCCTTCAGGAGGGTTCGCCGCGTCTTGCATTGGCGCGTGGATCTCCTCTGTGAGCTCGTTTTTAGCTTACGACTGTATTGACCGACACCAAGGCCACTTGGCGGACCTGGCGAAGTTTGCCTCAGGGTTCATCTCGCCAGCGATGTTCAGGGCCTGAGTTCACTGTCGCTAGTTATCTTCTGACTCCTCCTCACTCTGCTGAGAAGGTCGGTTGCAAAACGCGGAGGCATGCGTTTGGGTCAGCAACCACTGACGCCTAGGCCGGGTGTGCCAAGGACACAAAACGGCGGTGGATGACCGCCGTGAAGCCCAGTGATGAACTGGCTCAAGAGCAATGAGCGTCAGCGCCCGTGCTGCGGTAGGGACCTTGGAGAGGTATCATGCGCATTTGCCGGAGGCCGCCGGCGCCGGTGCGCAGCGGGCGGCAGCTGCGAACCCAGGGCAGGTAATCCTCGGGGAAGCCACCCGGCGTTGACTTGGCCCGTGCGGCGCAGGCTGCGGAACCGTTCCCTGTGTAGATGACCTGGGGGAAGCCCAGGACTCCACGGTGGTACGCGTCGTAGCGCGCGTGGTGATTATTGAAGGGGGTTTCGCCCACCTCGCGGGACCCGACCACACGGGTTGCGGGTGGTAGGGAAACCGTGTCGTAAGCCAATGTTTCTCGAGTATTTCCTGGCTTGCTTCAGGATCTGGCGACGGGCGCGGCGATCGCCCTTGGTCATGATCACGGCGACCAGGCGATCTCCTCGGCTTTGCCCGTACACCGCCGGCCCAGCGCTTCTAACCAGGTGGGGGCCACCCTGTAGTTCGCTGTTAGGTTGTAAAAACTGCGGAAGGTGTCGGATAGGCAGGAGGGCCCGGATGAAGTCACGCACGGTTGATCTGGCCGTCACGCAGCTGCGACTACCAGGATCGTGTCCGCGATCCACTTTGAAGGCTGAAGAAGATCTGGCGCGTAGGCCGTCTCGATCAGAAGTTCTGGGCTTCCCCGGTCGATGCTGTTGTCGATCGAGGACCGTTGTGGGGTTCTCGTCGGGAAGCCGATGCGCAAGGACTTGACCCGCGAGTTCTGGGGTCGTCGGTGCCGTAGGTCAGAAGCGGGATAGCCACACGTGCGTTCGTCAACCGTCGCTGCCGATTCGTAGAAGGGGGCCTCGGGCAACTCGCCGGCGCCAGGGCCAGGGCTCACCAGTCCGTTAACGTTCGCGGTCACCAGGCCAAAGCCGACAGGGGGCTGGCCGCCAAGCTGGAGGCGCGGGTCGCTGACCTTCTGCAGCGGGGGATGGCTCTGTGCTGCAGCGGCTTCGGACGCAGAACGAGGCCGTTTATTCGAGAGGCTTTCGACGCGTGCATGGTGCGCAGGCCTCACGTCGGGGGAGGGGAACCAGAACGCTCAAGCGAACTCATGGTCTCCGTAGGCGGTGGTGAGCAGCCAGGCCATCGCGGTCGTCCATGCGGAAGTGCCCAGCTTACCGGTTGAGGATTTCGCGTAGGCCGCGATCCCGTAGCACAGACCTTCCCGGCCCCGTGCATCGTTGGATCAGGCCGGATACACGATTCGCCCTGGTGGTCTTCGCCGGCTTTGTCCCAGGCCATCGATCCACTCCAGCGCACCTGGCAGCCCCCACAGCTGATCGGGCTCCTGGCCATGCAGGGGTGGCGATCGCCAGCAGCGTGGATCATCGGCGGATACCTCACTACCCGATCAGCGAGCCTCAGCTTCGGCGCGGCGATGCAAGAGGTGATGGCTGTGCGCTGGGAGCGCCAGCGCCCGAGCTGCAGCCTGAAAAAACTGATGGCATCGCATCGAAACGCTCACGGGCTAGGTGACGGCTTTAGCGATGATCGCAACTCTCGGCCCCTCCCGTTCAGGTGCCCACTCGGAGTCCTGGGCAGCCCTGGCTGCAGCCTTTTGCTGGACGCTCGCCCAGCAGCCCTCTGGCGGCCGCCTGCCCACTCCTTTGAGCGCCGCCCAGCTGAACCTGGTTTAAAACCTGCTGGCCCTGGGCGCTGCAATGTCGCTCGTGCTTCTCGGGCGGGTGCTGCCGGATGGCTTTCGCCCTTGCTGCTGGCCAGGGGGGTGGTTGGGCATTTTGCGTGGGTGACAGCCTTCTTACTTCGCGGCCCTGCGGCCGGTGGGAACGCGCCGCACCCTCACGATTGAGGCCGCTGGACAGCGACACGGCGTTGGCTGGTTGTTGTTTTTCTCCGAGGCTGCCCACCCAGCCAAGTGGCTGGGCCTGAACCCTGATCTCCCTGGCCGTGGTGGGTGGTGGCGTCAGCAACCACCCCGCTGCGGCGCTCTGCCATCGCCTCCGGTACCAGCGAATGGGTTTTGCTGCTGGCCTTAGCGGCCCTGCTCTGCGGGCAGCGGTTGGTGCCCTGCCTCTTCCCGCGCTTGCGCTGCTGGCCTCTGATCTGACCCCACTTGCAATCGGCCACCGTGCGCTGGCGGCAAGCGGCGGTGGTGTTGTTGCCGTTGTTTCGCCACCTGCGGCTCCAAGGCTCGGCCGCGGCTTTGGCCCGATTCACGCTGGCCGCTGGTGCTGGTGGCCCACACATTGCTTGGGCACCAGCGCCGGCATTGTTTCTTCAGCAAGCCGCCTTGCAGGCCTTACCCGGGGCGGCTTGGCGGTGCGCTGCTCGCAACGGCACCGGTGATGGCCTTGCCCCTGGCGCGGCTGGAAGGCGACAGACCGGTCGGGCCGGGTTGGTTGGTTTGCCCTGCTGGCCCTCGGGCTGGCCGTCAGTTTGGTGGGGCTGGCAGGCCCGGCTGCTGGCGGCTGACGCGGGCCGGGCCTGGGCATCGGCCCATTGGCAGAAGGTCGCTCAGCTCCAGGCCCCAGCGCGAGCGAGACCAGCGGTGCGGCGATCTGCTCAGCTGGAAGGCGCGCTCTGCAATTGATCCGAAAGCCTGCGCAAAGGCTGGATCGTTGGTAGAGGGAATCCTGGCTGGGCCAGCCAGGATTCAGTTGCTGTTTGGGCTGGAACCGGCCCCTGGCGCTGGCCGGCGATGCCTGAAGGCCAGCGCAAGCTGTGGGCCAGCAGTCGCAGGTGGTGGCGCTCAGGAGGCAGAGGGCTGGCCTTTCCAATTGCAGGAGATCGTCGCTGCTGAGCGGCCCGATCTCAGCATATCTCAGCCATTGCTGGTTGTGTTCATCTCAGCGTCAATTCCCTGATGGACGGGTTCGGCTGGCCCTGCCGCCCTTCGGGGTGAGACGGAAGCCGCAGGAGTGCCTCCCTCCAGGCGCCAGTGCAAAACCCGCTCGGATGCTGGCAATCAGGGAATTTGTGTTGGCGGATCTGCCTGCAATTCCCTGGTCGCAAGATCTGGGGAACTGCTCTGCACAGGCGGCCACGGAGCAGCGGTATTCACTTCATGCACCAGGAGAGGCCGTCGCATCGGCGCTGAACTTTCAGGACATGTAGCCCTCTTGGCGGCGCAGTTCCACCAGCCGCTCCAGGCGTTCGGTCAAGCTGCCCTCCGATTCCTGGCGGTCACAGGACCCCTTGGTTTCATCGCCTGCTGTCGCAGCAGGTTCTTCACCATTTTCGGGGCAGGCTGGCGGCCATCGAATTGGCAGCAGTCCGAGGGCGAACTGTTCGCCTCCGTCGGGGAAACTGGTCGCGTCCGGCCGTTGGTAGCCGCCACTGGTTGGTTGGCCGCCCCGGGCCTTCGAGCTGGCGGCTGGCTTCCACCAGACCTTCCTCTTCAAGGTCTGCGCCAGGTGACGACGCATGCCTGGACAGAGACCATCAAGGAGTTCGGATTAACTCAGCGGCCGTTGAGACTTCTGACGCAAGAGGCAGGGTGAGCGCCGCCCTCACGGGTCGGGGCCTGGGTAGAAGTGCTCATAGAGGAAGTCGGTCGGTCTGGCGAGACAGAACCTTCTGTTTCACCTGCCACGCCTGGCGTTGAAGCTGTGGCTGCTGATGGTCAGCCCCCATCCACCAGCCCATCGCCTTTAAGGTATCATTTAAGGAAACGCAAAAGTTTCGCAAATTCAAACCTTGAAGGTTGCGATTGGCCAGAAGCTTCTCCTCGCCCACTCCCGAGCAGCCGTCTAGCAGCTCGTGGGCCGTTCTCTGTCCCGTACCTCCTTAATTTGATTCTCTAGCCAGCTCGCCGTTCGAGCCTCGGTTCTGCGATCGTCCAGACCGCACCCTGCCCTCCCCAGCCCTTGATGGCTCCGTTTTCACCCCTGACCACGAATCCATGTCTGAAGGCCCCTTCGCCGCAGCGGTTCCATACCACCGAAAAATCTGGAGGTTATCGGAAGTTTTGCCGAACCTACGCCCCAGCGCACGGGCAACTACTTTCTGCAGCGATCCGGGGGTGACGGCGGTGGTTGCTTGAGGGTCTGGCCCGCCACAAACAGGAGCTTTGGCGGGGCCCTTTGCCCTGCCGGCATTACGAAGACAAAGAGGCCGAAAGTTTCCCAGGCCTTCGTGGAACTGTTCTTGCGTTGCCCATGGCGTGAGCGCAAGGACTGCCATGCCTGCTTTCTTACAGAAGACAACCCTTTTCCGGGGCGAAGATCAGGGCCATCACGCCTTGAAGAGATCCGCTCCCACCACTGCCCTCCCACCGGCCTGAGCCCCATTGAGCACGCATTCCACCGTCAGTGACCCCCACCCCCCGTGCGTCAGCCAGCCGTACAAGTACGGCTTTGTCAGTGATATCGAACAGAAAAGATTCGACAAGGGCCTGTCTGGAGGATGTGGTTCGTCTGAATCTCTGCAAGAAGAATGAAGCCAGCCTTCTTGCTGGAATTCCGTCTGCGGGGGCCTTCCGCAGTGGTTTTGAAGATGGAGGAGCGGAATTGGTCAACGGTGAGTCATTCGGGTGATCGATTATTCAGAGCATTATTATTTACGCTCGCCCAAGCAAACGCGACAAGAAGGCAAGCCTCGATGAGTGGATCCGAAAGCTGCTCGGAATACTTCGACAAAGCTTGTATTTTCCGCTGAGCGGAGCAAAAGCGACTCAGGCAACGTGGCTGTCGAGCTGTTTTTGACAGTGTTTCGATTGCCACCACCTCCGCGAAAAACTGCGGAGCACCGGAGTGGTGTTCTGCTCCATCAGTGTTTTAAGGCCGTCAAGAACCATCCTGAGTTGATTGAGCGCTACCTCGGTTCGGTGGGCCCGCCTCATGGGGGAAAAAAAAAAAAAAAAACCAAAAAAAAAAACTAATTCACGGCCTGAATTCTGGCCTGTTCAGCGATGGTTCCTTTGTGTTCATCCCCAAAGGTGTGAGTGCCCGATGGAACTCTCTACCTACTTTCCGGAATCAACTCGAGGACACGGGCCAATTTGAGCGTACCTTTGATCGTCGCTGAGGAATGGGCTTCTGTTCAGCTATTTGGAGGGCCTGCACAAGCTCCCATGTTTGACACCAACCAAATTCCACGCCGCCGTTGTGGAGTTTGGTGACCTGGACGACGCCACGATTAAATATTTCTACCGTTCAAATTGTGTTATGCTGGTGATGAGAACGGCAAAGGCGGCATCTACAACTTTGTGACCCAAGCGGGGTTCAATTGCCGTGGCGGACCGCAGCAAGAATCAGCTGACCCAGGTGGAAACCGGGGTCGGCCATCACCTGGAAGTTACCCAGCTAGTGTGCTGCTCGAGGCTGATTCCGTTGGTGCAGTTCTAATTCCGTGGCGCTCACCAACAACCGCAGGCAGGCTGACACCGGCACCAAGATGTCCATGCGGCCCGCGGTAGCTGTGGAGGAAATGGCCAGCCGCTGATCCCCTTGCTCACAATCGTCGGAACGGTCTTGGCGGGCCGACATGGATCATCCTTTGGTGCCGGTGCAGGCCTGTTGGACGGGTTGTTGGTGAGCGCCACCGGAATAGAACTCACCAACGAATCAGCTCGGAGCAGCCACCACAGCTTGGGGTACTTCCAGGTGAATGGCCGACCCGGTTTTCCCCACCTGGGTCAGCTGATCTTGCTTGCGGTCGCCACGGCATTGACCCCGCTTGTCACAAAGTTGGTAGATGCCGCCCTTTGCCGTTTCTCATTACCAGCATACCATTTTTGAACGGGTAGAATATTTAATCGTGCGTCGTCAAGGTCACCAACTCCACAACGGCGGCGTGGAGTGGTTGGTGTCAAACAATGGGAGCTGTTTGCAGCCTACCCAAATAGCTGGACAGAAGCCCCTTCCTCAGCGACGATCAAGGTACGCGTCAAATTGGCCCGTGTTCCTTCGGAGTTGACCGGAAGTAGGTAGAGAGTTCCATCGGGCCACTCCACCACCTTTGGGGATGAACACAAGGAACCATCGCTGAAACACGGCAGAATTCAGGGCCGTGAAATAGTTGTCATTGGGCGGGCACCACCGAACCGAGGTAGCGCTCAATCAATCAGGGATGGTCTTTTGACGGCCTCACTGATGGAGCAGAACCACCACTCCCGTGCTCCGCCAGTTTTTCGCGGTAGGGTTGGTGGCAATCGAAACACTGTCAAAAACAGCATCGACAGCCACGTTGCTGAGTCGCTTTTTGCTCGCTCAGCGAATACCAGCTTGTCGAAGGTTTCGGAGCAGCTTCGGATCCACCTCATCGAGGCTTTGCCTCTTGCTTCGCGTTGCTTGGGCGAGGCCCGTTAATAAATAATGCTCTGATAATCGATCACGGATGACTGCCACCGTGCCAATCCGGCTCCTCCATCTTTCAACCACATGGCGGAAGGCCCGCAGACTGAATTCCCAGCAAGAAGGGCTTGCTCATTCTTCTTGGCAGAGATCAGACGAACCACATTCCTCAGACAGGGCCCTTGTCGATCTTTTCGCTTTCCGATTATCACTGACAAGCCGTTCTTTGTTACGGCTGGCTGACCAATTCACTTAGAACGCGTGGATGCGGTGCTCCATTGGGCTCAGGCGGTGGGAGCGCAGTGTGGAGCGATCTCTTCAAGCGTGATGGCCTTGATCTTCGCCCCGGGAAAGGGTTTGTCTTCATGTAAGAAAAAGCAGGGCAATTGGCATTCCTTGCGCTCACGCATGGGCACGCAAGGACAGTTCCAGAAGGCCTGGGAAAACTTCGGCCTCTTTTGTCTTCGTAATGCCGGCAAGGGCAAAGGGCCCGCCAAGCTCCTGTTTTGTGGCGGGGCCAGACCCTCAAAGCACCACCGCCGTCACCCTGGATCGCTGCAGAAAGTATGGTGGCCCGTGCGCTGGGCGTAGGTTTCGCAAACTTCCGGTTAACCTCCAGATTCGGTGGATGGGAACCGCTGCGGCGGGAAGGGGCTTCAGACATGGATTCGGTGGTCAGGGGTGAAACCGGAGCATCAAGGGCCTAGGGCGAGGGCAGGGTGCGGTTCTTGGGGACGATCGCAGGAAACCGAGGCTCGAACGGGCGAGCTGGCTAGAGAATCAAAATGTAAGGAGCAGTACGGACAGAGAACGGCCCCACCGAAGCTTACCTAGACGGCTTGCTCGGGAGTGGGCGAGGAGAGGAACTTTTCTGGCCAAAACGCAACCTTCAGGTTGGAATTTGCGAAAAATTTTTGCGTTTTCCTAATTGGATCCTTAAGGCAGATGGGCTGGTTGATGGGGGGGCTGACCACAAGCAAGGCCCACAGCCTTTCAAAACGCAGGCGTGGCAGGGTGAACAGAAGGTTTCGTGTCTCGCCAGACCGGACGACTTCCTCTGATGAGCACTTCTACCCAGGGCCCCGACCCGTGAGCGGCGCTCCCCCTGCTCTTGCGGTCAGAAAGCTGCAACCGGCCGCTGAGTTATCCGAACTCCTTTGAGGTCTCTGTCCAGGTCATGCGTCGTCCACCTGCGCAGCCTTGAAGGGAAGGTCTGGTGGGGAAGCCAGCCGCCAGCTCGGAAGGCCACGGGGCGGCCCACCAACAAGTGCGCGGCTCACACGGCGGACGCGACCAGTTCCCCGACGGAGGCGAACAGTTTCGCCCTCGGACTGCTGCCATTCGATGGCCGCCAAGCCTGCCGCCCGAAAATGGTTGAAGAACCTGCTGCGACAGCAGGCGATGACCAAGGGGTCCTGTGACCGCCAGGGAATCGGTGAGGGCAGGCTTTGACGAACGCCTGGAAGCGGCTGTTGGAACTGCGCGCCAAGAGGGGCTACATTCTGAGTTCAGACGCCGATGGCGACGGCGCTCTCCTGGTTGCATGAGTGAATACCGCTTGCTCCGTTGGGCCGCTTTGCCGTGAGCAGTTTCCCCCCAGATCTGCGACCAGGAAATTTGCAAGCCAGACCGCCACAACCTTCCCTGATGCAGCAATCGAGCAGGGATTGCACTGGCGCCTGGAGGGAGGGCACTCCTGCGGCTTCCGCGTCTCACCCCGAAGAGGCGCAGGGCAGCGAACCCGTCCATTCAGGATTGACGCTGCAGAATTGACACAACCAGCAAATGGCCTGAGATCAATGGCTGAGATCGGGCGCTCAGCAGCGACGATCTCCTGCAATGGAGGCCAAGCCTCTGCTGCCCGTTTCCCTGGAGCGTCACCACCTTGCGTCTGCTGGCCCACAGCTATGGCGCTGCCTTCAGCGCCATCGCCGGCCAGCGCCAGGGGCCGGTTCGCAGCCAACAGCAACTGGAATCCTGGGCTGGGCCAGCCAGGATTCCCTCTACAAACGATCCAAGCCTTTGGCAGGCCTTTCTGGATACAATTGCAGAGCGCCGCCTTCCAGCTTGAGCAGATCGCCGCACGCTGGGTCTCGCTCCGCTGGGGCTGGAGCTGAGGCGACCTTCTTGCCAATGGGCGATGCCCAGGGCCCGCGCCGCGTCAGCCCGCCAGCAAGCAGGGCCTGCCAGCCCCACACCAAACTGACGCCAGCGTGGGGCCAGCAGGGCAGGCCAAACCAACCGGTCCCGACCGGGTCTGTCGCCTTCCAGCCGCCGCCAGGGGGCAAAGGCCATTCACCGGTGGCCGTTGCGGAGCAGCGCCACCGCCCAAGGCCGCCCGGTTTAAGGCCTGCAAGGCGGCTTGCCTGAGAACAATGCCGCGCTGGTGCCAGCAATGTGGCACCAGCACCAGGCGGGCCAGCGTTGATCGCGGCAGCCAGCGGGCCGAGCCCTTTTGGAGCCGGCAGGTGGCGAAACAACGGCAAAACCACCACCGCCGCTGCCGCCAGAGCGCACGGTGGCCGATTTGCAGTGGGGGTCAGATTCAGAGGCCAGCAGCGCAGCGCGGTGAGAAGCAGGGCACCCACCGCTGCCGCAGACAGGGCGCTAAGGCCAGCAGCCAAACCCATTCGCTGGGCTACCGGAGGCGATGGCAGAGCGCCGCAGCGGGTGTTTGGCTGAACGGCCACCACCACACGGCCAGGGAGATTCAGGGTCAGGCCAGCACTGAGAACCTGGGTGGGCAGCTCGGCAGAAAAACAACACCAGCCAACGCCGGATCGCTGGCCAGCGGGCCTCAAATCGTGAGGGTGCGGCGGCGTTCCCAGCCGCGCAGGGCCGCGAAGTAGAGAGGCTGTCACCCACGGCAATGACCAACCACCCCCGCTGGCAGCAGCAGGGGCGAAAGCCACCGGGCAGCACCCCGCCAGCCCCCGAAGAGCACGAGCCGGCCAATTGCAGCGCCAGGGCAGCAGGTTTTTAACCAGGTTCAGGGGGCGGCGCTCAAGGAGGTGGGCAGGCTCGCCCGCCACGAGGGCTGCTGGCGAGCGTCCATCAAAGGCTGCCAAGCCAGGCTGCCAGGATCCCGAAGGTGGGCACCTGAACGGGAGGGGCGAAGAAAGTTGCGATCATCGCTAAAGCCGTCACCAAGCCCGTGGAGCGTTTCGATTGCCGATGGCCCATTCAGTTTTTCAGGCTCAGCTGCGGGCGCTGGCCGCTTCCCAGCGCACAGCCATCAACCTCTTGGCATCGACCGCGCCGAAGCTGGAGGCTCGCTGATCGGAGGGTTAGTGGAGGTAGCCGCCGATGATCACGGCTGTGGCGATTCGCCACCCTGCATGGCAGGAGCCGATTCAGCTGGTGGGGGGGCTGCCAGGCTGCGCTGGAAGTGGATCGATGGCCTGGACAAAGCCGGCGAAGACCAGCGCAGGCGAAGTCGGTGTTCGGCCTGATCCAACCGATTGCACGGGGCCGGGAAGGTCTGTTGCTACGGGATGCGCGGCTACGCCAATCCTCACCGGTAGCATGGGCACTTCCGCATGACGACCGCGATGGCCTGCTGCTCACCCCACGCCTACGAGGACCGATGAGTTCGCTTGAGCGGTGCTGTTTCCCCTTCCCCCGACGTGAGGCTGCGCACCGAAGCACCGTCAAGGCCTCTCGAACACGGCCTGCGTCTGCGTCGAAAGCCGCTGCAGGCACAGAGCCATCCCCCGCTGCAGAGGTCAGCCGACCGCGCGCTCCCAGGACTTTTTGGCGGGCCCAGCCCACTGTCGGCCTTTGGCTGGTGGCGCGAACGTTACGGACTGTGAGCCCTTGGCCTGGCGCCGGAGTTGCCGAGGGCCCCCTTCTTACGATCGGCAGCGGACGTTGACGACGCACGCTGTGGCATATTGCCGGCTTTCTGACCTACGCACCGACGGACCCAGGGGAACTCGCGGGCAATTCCTTTGCGCATCGGCTCCGACGAACCCCAAAAACGGGTCTCGAATCGGACAAAGCCATCGACGGGAAGCCCAGAACTTTCCGTGATCGGAGACGGCCTACCGCCAGATTCTTCTCACGCCTTCAAGGGTGGATCCGCGACACGATCCTGGAGTCGCAGCTGCGTGACGGCCAGATCAGCCGTGCGTGACTTCATCCGGCGCTCTGCCTATCCGACACCTTCACGCGGCAGTTTTACAACCTCAACTAGCAACTACAGGTGGCCCGCCACACTGGTTGAGAAGCTGCTGGGCCGGCAGGTGACGGCAAAGCCGAGGAGATCGCCTGGTCCGCCGTGATCCATGACCAGGGCGTCGCCGGCGCCGATCGACCCAGATTCCTGAGCAGCAGTAATACCTCGAGAACTTTGGCTTTACGACACGGTTCCCTACCACCGCAACCGTGTGGTCGGGTCCCGCGAGTGCGCGAAACCCCCTTCAATTCACCACGCCGCGCTACGACGCGTTACCACGTGGGAGTCCTGGGCTTCCCCCAGGTCATCTACACAGGAATCGGTCCGCAAGGCCTGCCCGCCACGGGCCAAGCAAAACGCCGTGGGTGGCTTCCCGAGGATTACCTGCCCTGGGTTCGCAGCCCTGCCGGCCCTGCGCACCGGGCGCGGCGGCCTCCGGCAATGCCGGCATGGGATTACCTCTCCAAGGTCCCTACCGGCAGCATCGGGCGCTGACGCTCATTGCTCCTTGAGCCAGTTTCATCACTTGGCTTCACGGCGGTTCAATCACCCGCCGTTTTTGTGTCCTGGCACCACCGGCCAGCGTCAGTGGTTGCTGACGCACCCATGCCTCCGGCGGTTTTGCACCGGACCTTCTCCAGCAGAGTGAGGAGAAGTCAGAGGAACTACGACAGTGACTCAGGCCCTGACATCGCTGGCGAGAATGACCCTGCAGGGCAAACTTCGCCAGGTCGGCCCAGTGGCCTTGGTGTCGGTCAATACGTCGAAGCCCTAAAAACTGAGCTCACAAGAAGGAGATTCAGGCGCCATGCAGGACCGGGCGACCCCTCCTGAGGCTTCCGAGGGTTCTGCAGTCTTCTGCCAGGCTTGGCCGAAAACTGGAAAGCAGACTTTCTCCCCCGCACCCCGACCGTGCCCAGACCCAAGGTGGTGTTCCTAGCCCAGAGGATCCCAGTGGGCCTACGTATTCTGGGAGATCGCCGAACGGTGATTCGTCCGCCAAAGCGCTGTCCTCAGAAGCCCCCCCCCCAAAGGGGGGGGGCCCAGCTTTTGTTCTTGCGGGTCGCCGACGTCACCGGCCTTTCGGCGGCGCCAACCCCACCACCCACACCCCTAGCAGGAGGTCCGTCGACAGCCATGCCACCGAGTGGACCTCCCTGTTCGATGATGGTGATCGGATTACCGCGTTGAGATGGGGCTATCGCAAGGTGGGTGGGGCTGGATTTTCGCTGGGCCTTCTCCGCATCGGCCCCGGGTTCCCGCCTGCCATCCCAGCGGAGGCAGATCCTTGGATCAGTTCGTTCCTTTCTCGCTGGAATTTCCACGCAGCAGCACACACCCCCCTTCTCCGCCCCTGTCGAAAACGCCTTACAGCGAATCTGCATGAAGCGGCTTACAAGAAAGCCACCCTGCCCTCCTCCACCGGCAAGCAGCACAAGCAAGGCCGGCCCACGTTTTCGGACGGGGGCTTCTGAAGCCTTCCATGAGGCGCCGGGGATTTTCTCTACGGCCCGTCCCCTCCGCCATTGGCCTGGAGCGATTCAGGGAATCGGTGTATGGCCAGTGGGCGGAACGAATCGGTGGCGTGGTTGTGGCCTCCCGCCAACGCTCCTTCTGGTGGTGGGACGCCGAACTGATTTGTTTACGGGCTCGGGACCGATCCTCCGCCAAGCTTCGATCGGCAATGAGGATGTGCCCCTCTTTCCCCCGAAGGCACCTTCCGCAATTCCAGGTTGCCGTTTCCGCGACGCCAGCAGCTCTAATCCGATCGAGGGGCCATCGCCGGCCGACGGTGGAGCAGAAAAGCGAGCATCACCCTGCAGTTCGGGTCGATCCACTTCCGGAGGAAAACAGCAACCCTTCCAGCCAGGGCCATCGGCCGGAGTGGTTTTCTGAGTTTGAAACCGCACATTCGTTCGCCTTTCACCCCACTGGCAGGGGCCCTTGGTTCTGCCGAATTCTTGGTTCACGATTTTTGAGGTGCGGGTTCAGTGTCGGGAGCAGGTGTTGGCTTTACCGTCGGCGGCCAGCTGTGTGGGTTTCGTGCTTGATGCTTCCGCACCGCCGAAAAATTGCCCGGCGAAGCATCACAAGCTTGAGGGTCCAAGGCTCAATCACCGGGGAACCTTGAGGAGAAAGCCTGTCGTCAGGCAGCGTTGAAAGCGTTTGCCTCTTGGTGGGACCCCCAGTTCGGATTTCCTCCGCATTGCCTTGGCCTGCCAGGGGCCCGGGTCTGTTGGCCCTGGCCCTGGCTCTGGGGGGCTGTTTGGTTGCACCGCCGGATCGCGGTTCCAGGGTCCGGCTTGACCCTGCCCGCTTGCCCGCCGGAATCGAGGTGGCCTTTCAAATCAACCCGCAGCGCATCGGGGCATTACCACCAAAAGGCCCGATTCGAATGGGACGCTCCGCAAACGGTTTGATTGAAAACCTCGAAAGCTTTGGCTGCTGGAGGGGACGATTTTTCAGCGGGGGCGGAATCATCTCTTCTTTTTTTTGTAGG
>Ga0163217_1079409_pt1 | contig 14800 bp, 7 predicted proteins | sample SynspAceP_FD_185933 | JGI IMG/M metagenome (GOLD analysis project Ga0163217, IMG submission 185933) | Saline lake microbial communities from Ace Lake in Antarctica - Synechococcus sp. Ace-P (PacBio error correction) | ecosystem: Environmental > Aquatic > Non-marine Saline and Alkaline > Saline ... | reverse complement strand
CGTTTTAAAATCATCGGCAGTATCGGTTTCACGGGTTGGAATAAAGTGCCTTATGGAATGAATTTTGAAGTCGAAGGCTGTAGTAGTAACCTGTTTTAACTAATCAGAAGTTAGACTTTCAGGTAAGAAAATGTTTGGCGACCGCTAGAGCTCCTTAAATTGTCTTTTGAAAGGGAATCGGACCAATTTAACATAGTAGTGAGTAAGGGCAATTACGATAGAAAGAGCAAGGAAGGTGCTTCTGGGTTGTAATGACACACGACATAATGATGCACTTTAATGAATTTAGGGTTGTCAATTTTGTGCGGCCTAAACAATGTGGATTTGTCGCCATGTTAGGACGCCCAGTCAGAAACGAGGATTTTTTAATATGAGTATAATCGAACATATAGAGCAAATTAATTTAGCGAATGTATCCTGTATAATGAAAGCTAACCCTCGTGCGCGCGTGGGTTTTCTCTCGGCGGTTCAGCTCTTCAGGTTGCGGTGAGCTTTTTGCTTTTGTGAAAATATTGTTAGACCAATCCGATATTGTGCGCAGAGCTTCAAAATTCGTAATGGCCAACGTTTCACAGGCTGTGATTCAAAGGTGCAAGTTAGTTGGCGGCTGTGACATTATTGTTGAAAGCAGGTAACGGTGAATTGCAACCTTAGGATTAAGCTGCTGTTGGTCAAACTGCAAGAGTAAAGCGAATTACGTTGCTGTGTAAGGGCGACATTTTTGAGAAATATTATCTGTTTTAAATTTGAGATTAAAGGATTTTTAAGATGTTTTGTAGTTGTAAAAAGCGCCTGATGTTACAGTTCAGCGGTATTAGGCTGAATGGGCAAAGGTGGATTCTTTCAGCTTGCTGAAACGATCAAAGTAAAACGCTATTCGTTGTTATTTCATATCTTGAGATTTCGTTGTATGCCCGGTTGAAAATTATTTGCTAGTGCTCGCATGGATAAATTCGTGAAGGGCGTAGAAGTTTGGTGGTTCTATCGATTCTCATTTTCAAAACGCTTGGCGTAACACCCATAGAGCAGGTGTATCGGCGCATAGTATGAAATAAACGCTAGCGGCCGACTGATACATGCTATTGCTAAGCAATATGGCATTGATATGAGGGCAGGTGTTATTTACTACCCAGCGGGTGTGTCGATGCGTGCTTCTTTCTTATCGATCAAATAGGTCGCTTCGGTCACAAGTTTGTAAGTGCGGCCGATTGGTCGTAACATGGTGAGTGGTTCGTGTTGTAGAACGCACTTCAAGTTTCGAGAGAACGGCCAAGTTTGCAGCAGGTGACAAAGAGTTACCAAGGTAGGAATACTTCACCTGAAGTGTGGCATTACCTTGCTGAATAAAGTCTTTAAATCGCTATTAAGAGCTCACTTTTACGTAGTAAAAGCTTCATGAAATAGTTGAAAGCGTTTTAGAAAACTAAAAAAAATGGACCTGGGTTTTATTGTCTGTCATTATGGTGTGGTCGATTTGCTTTTACCTCGTAAAGGTCAAGGGTAAGCATCTGGGTCGCAAAAGGAAAAGCGTTTCCCCGTTAAATTCTCCAGCTAATGTCCTCTGTGATATTGCATGCTTATTGAAGTGTGGATGCAATGATTTAGTCCTGACTGCAACGCAAAGGTCTTGTCATTGGCTCGGATGGGAAAGGTCTTGCTGGCCGGTGATGGAAAGAGAAAGTTCTAAATTTGTTTGCTCATTGATGCAAGATCTATTTATAAGACTGGCGTGGACTTCTCGGTAGTTCTTCAACATTTTGGAACCAAGATTTCTTGTAGAAAGCGCTTTGAGACGTCATAGCAGAGAAATAAATGGAAAATGATGGACATGGAGAAACGGTAAAGGGTACGAAGTCTATTTTATTGTTTAGTTTGTGCTTTTAGCTCATTTTGGCAATCCGATGATTGTCGTCTAAACCAAGTGGCTCGCGTCCGGATTGCAGTAAGGGTCCAATATTTTACTCATTTTTTGGGGAATTTGGAACGGGGATGAGAAAACCCGAATCTGGATCTTCTTATTGATCATGCGACTTTTAGAGGTGGCATAGAGATCCGCTCCCAGAGCAGTGCATTGCGGTTGATAACTTCTCGTGAACACGATGCTGGTTTGCGGTCAAGCGGTTGCAGTGTTATTCAACCGCCGAGTTTTGATAATCGGTAGGGTCCATGCCACCCCGACGCCGAAGTGTTTTACCTGACCAATGTGTTGGGCCTGGAGGTACGGTCAATAATCAAAATGGTCTTTTATCGGTTTCTTTGAACTATCATGGACAAAAGTATCGAACACACATTTTGATGAAAGATTGTGGTAACTCTTCAAAGCGATTGATGGCCTATCAATCCTGCAGCTTCACATCATGAAAAGGTCAATCGCTTGTGTATGATGTCCAGCGTAATGCAGGGTGTGCACGCAGACGATTCAGTACGAGGAATAAACGGTTGAGGATTGCAGTAATCACTGGCCCATTGATTCTAAACACACGTTACGTGTGGGTACCTTGTTGAGTTGCCTCTGGTTAGTAGGTTTTCTACTCAAGAGCTACGAACATCGGTGAAGGCGAAGGGCTTTTCAGTCTAGGTTTCATACCTTAGTGGTTCGAACAAGTAGAGGACGCTGAGTGAATCACGCAACCTTTCAAGCAGTCATGGTTGGCTGAGTTACTGTTAGTACTTACAAGAGCGAGTGACGTTGCATTCTTCTGTAAGACAATCAAGATAAATAAAGAAGTAAGGTCTATGTTATAATATTCATACTTTATTGTGATTACATGTTGTCTATATATGAATTGATTGTTGTCTTGGTGCAACACAACGCGGTTCATGATTTACTTATCGCTAAGATTGAACGGCGCGCATGGTCGATAAGCGTTGGGGTTTTGTGTTATGGTCTGATTTTTGGGTGTAACATCATAGGTTTCGGTTAAGTTCCAAGGGCGTATGATCAAGGGAAGTAGTCCGAGTTTAATTTGGGAATGGCATTACGAGATAAACACCCGAGCCATTTGATGAATGACGGCTGCTTTATGCTCCATTATAGAGGAAGGAGAAAGCACCACATGAGTTGAGGGATGTTGAGCTGCTTGTGGGCTTGTTCAGAATATTACGAAGTCCAGAGCTGATTCACGCAATAACCAGTTTTGGGTTGTTTTAAATCCACAGATAAAATGTTCAGAACGGTCTCTTGACAGAACCAAAACAGAACAAGTCGTCTTTTAACCATACTGGCATTAATCTGCGTGCTTGGAGTAGTCCTTCAATAAAAACAACCTCGGCTTTCCCAGTCAGTAATTGTTGAATGACACTTTGCGTATTCCATTTCTAAAATTAAAAGCGAATATTGGGATGCTTCCACGCTGTAATTAAAGACATGTTGCTAGGAGTTAACTAGTTGCCAAACACTCACACTTGCTGCCAGAATGCAAGAGCACTGGTCATCTTTCATTGCATGCTTTCTTATTTGTTCTATTGACTAAGAACCGCGCAGGCTTGCGGGAGAAGGTTTGGCTTGGTGGGGTATGGTAGCGCTGCTGTCGGCGGAAAAGAGGGCGACCTAGGTTAAGCCGTCTAGTTCTCTTATGCTTGTTCTGCTGAGTTGGCTTATGGATACCATTTCAGCCGCGGTGTAGACGGAATCCAGTAGACAACGGCTTCAAAATTGTATTGTCTAGCTGTGATTCTCATTTGCTATTGTAGCCCGTTTCTTTTGATGAGTAGCGCTATGTCTTTTGATATCATAAATGCGCGAAGGTATTAATAAAAAAAGCAACGATATTGATTCTGTTTTTTTGAATGAACTAACTCAGTTTCATCGATGAATCAGCGAGCTTGGTTTCTGCGATTCAATTTCTACAAAAGAGCGATCGATGGCTAGCGTTCGATTTTTTAAATCTGTTGTTGCTCATAGCACGGCGGCAGATAGACTGCAATACCAATGGTGGGCAGTAAGGCTAGCTTTATATACATTTTTTCTTTTAAATATTGAATTTTAAAACTATGCGAATTGGGCAAGTGCTCGTTGCTGGGTTATTTAGAGAACATAACTTAATATAGATTTCATATAAGAAACAGGAGTTAGTATTTGTCTATATTGCATATTAATTGTTCGATTACAGTGTTTCATTACTCCTACTTTCGGGTAGTTTTGAAACCCCAGTGGAAGACATGGCTAGGTATGAAGCAATCTCCAACAGTGTAATTGTCGACATGTACCGAGAAAATTTCGGGTTTTGCAGGATGTAATTGCTGCATTAGATGCTAGATTGTGTGCTAATCAGGTGAAACGGCGCCTAGATTACTAGAAAGAACGCAGCCATGTTGATTTTATTGGATGTCATGATGGCGGGATAGGCGGTTGTGAAACCTGTCGGCGTATTCGATTCATCGAGTACAAAGATGTTCTGCATTTTTGTGACGGCGATTAGATGACGATATAGTCGTGGCTTTGAAGTCGGTGGAAAACGAATATACATCCATAAGGCTAATTCGTATTGAGAAGTGCGCTCTAGAGTTCACATCCATTAGAAAAGTTTCAGTTGTCCATGAATTAAGAGGCGCTTAGTTTCATTGAAGAAAAACGTAAAGAGAGCGTACTTCTGACCTAAAGTTAGTGAATCGGAATTTTCGTAAAGAGGGTATAGCGAAGACGCTATGCAGATAGGTGAAATATCTTGCCCAACATGATTTCGAATTACGCAGATTAACGAGTGCCTCGAGAAACACATTTCCCATATTATTTCAGATGTTCAATCAGAACGTCTAAACTCCTGTTTTTAGTTTGAGTTTGTGTGAATGATTTCGCTTGATAAATGATTATGCGGCTGCATTGCGTGGCGATGAGTTGTGCTCAGCTGGTCCTTAAGGAGTTTATTGTCTCAAACGTGATTTGCGCGCGGTTAAGTGGCGACAAAATTGCCATAGTGGTGGTAAGGGTTGAGGACGAATTCTGTTGAGTCTTGTATTTCGTTTGCTCAAAAAGGATTAGATTTTTCTTTTCGTTTGGATGAGGCGTCAAATTTCGATGGTGTGGACGCAGTGGCAATAACATAACACTTGTTGATTGGTGTCGATTGAGCAGTCGTGATGTTGGCGATGAAGTGTGTTCGCAAGTAAAATCAGGAATAAATTCTCGATTTAAAAAGATGCAAAGACCTTCTATGATGAGATCGTTGGCAACTAATATTGGGGGCAGTATTAATTGGATGGTCTGAAAAGGATTTGTTAAGTGCATTTTCGCAAGTTTGTTAATGAACAGTGTGAACGAGAAAAAAAGATAGAAATTTTGTAAGGCTGAAAAGATGAAGAATCGGGTGGGCTGATTTACCCTAATGACTTATTATTCGAGCGGCGGAGCGTTGGGAATCAATTTCTAAAATTGAGCGCTGGGTCATTAACATACATGAAGCAATTAGCAGAAAGGGGAAGGGCTTGCTGGGAGCAAGTGTCAAGTTTGGCGTTAATGTATCAGGCCTTATCTAGTGCGTTCAGTCAGGTTTTGCCGAGTTATTATGAACGGTGGAGTATTATCAATTAGATGGTCGTACAATTTATGCTTTGAAATTACGGGAAACGGAAGCGTAATAATTTTTACAATTAGCGTAAGTTCATGGCAATGCTTATGGAAGCGGGTTTGAGTAATCGCTTTGGGATGGACTTTGGGCACTGTTTCGCGTTGGGTTATTAACGGATTTTGCTTTGATTAATTAAATTTATGGCATGTTTATTAAAGATAGGCATGTTAATGACATTCCGTACGGGCATGGTCGAACTCCATTGTTAAGTTGCAAAAAATGCGAGATAAGCCGTGTGGTTACGCTGAGTGTGTTGAAAAACCAAACCATTGTCAATACCAACTGACGTGGGGTGGGAATGGGGGCAAGTATTCACGTTTAAACCCGAAAAATGGTAATAAAATTATTTTAGGATACCTAATATGGATGTTGAGTTTCTGCACTTTTCAAATGCTTGTTGGTTTTGTTTTGTCTAACGGCTCTATGTTCTAGTTGTTTACAGCTGGTTATTTTAGTTCGCTCTTAACTCGTACGCGCGATATCAGAGCTATCTGGCGACCATGCAGGCGTTTGGAATGGTTACCGAGATAATCGACTGTACCTTCCTCTGAATTCTTCATACGTTGGGTTTGATGAAAGAAACCCTAAGCACATTAAGTGAAGGCTGGTTTTTTATCTCCTGATGACCAAGTTCGTGTTGAAACACTGAAGAAGTGGATTACTAGAGAAAGAAATGGGGGCATGCAGCCAATCAGGCTAAAATAAAAACCCAAACAATGATATTCTGGGTAGAAATCGAGAAACGTCACGAATGTGATGGTGCGCAATCTAGATCAGTGCGATGCGGTTGCTGTATTTTGAAGATATAGGTCATTTAGTACGACAGAGAACCGAGCTCATCGCAGCTCGTGAGGAATTCGACGTCGAGAGTTAACGTTGTCCTCTTTGCTTATAAATTCCCGATATTCGTGTGTCGAAGAGGAGCAGGAGATCTAATTGCAATCAGGCTTTTTTAGACTTTAAAAACTCAATTTCAGAGAAGGCATTTAAGGGTAAGAGTGACCAAGATTTAACCTAGATGGTAAAGGTGGAGTATATCAAGGTAGAGACAACGAACGGTTTACAAAACGACAATAACTTGCGAGAACAAGTGGGGTTTCTAAGATGGAAGCGGCGCACGTTATTTTTTTCTCGAGGGTTTTCGTGTTCCTGCTCATCGAACCTTTATTCACTTTGTGGATTAGGTATCGCTTCGAGATAGCACGGACGTCATCGTCTGTCATCCTCAACATGTTAAAAGCTTCGCAGACAATCGTTCAGGCTTTGCGATGACGACCTTAGATGGAAATTACTAATTGTTATGAAAAAAATACGACGTTACTGGGTGAGAGGAATAGTGACGTCTCGGGACATTGAATTATCTTGATTCTACCCAGAAGCGTCGGAATTCTGCAAGAAATGGCATTCCTGACTTAAAAGGAATGATATATGGGAAGGGGAGTGAGGCAAGAGGACGAGATGGGCGCGTTTTTTTCTACTTATGAAAATGTATTTTGTGTTAGCGCGATGGAAGATGAAAATGTAAGCGACGTCATCTTGGCGCATCATGAAGTGATATTACCGAACAAAAATGTTTCGATGCAGCTGGGCAGGCAAGAGCGCAGGCAGCCAATCAGGGCCTAAAAAGCCAATTTTTGGCCAATGAGCATGAATTTCGCACCTAATTTGTTATTGGTTATGCCAGCTCTTGGGAAGACATAACTCACAGCGTTCGACCGGAACCGCAGTTTTTTATCAAGCGGCCGCTGGCGACTCGATTGTTAGGATGATCACGTATTTTAGAGATTGCTCGAATGAGTTGGCGAATTGGGTTGCACCCCCCACCTTTTGTGGTGTGAGAAAAAATCCATCTGTGAAAGAGTCGCCATTGGCAAAAGCTGCTTCAAAGGCAGGCCGAGGAAAGGGTTAAGTTTAAGTGTTGAAATGTAATATCGACGATCAGCATTTTTGGATGGGATCCGGTTAAGCCTCCCAGAAATACTACAAATTTACGGGGTAATAGCGGTGAAGTTCACCCGGAGGGTATGGAAAAAGCTTGTGGTGTTTATCGCTAGAGGACGCAATTGATTCAGTATGAGATAGGGACTGATAGAACGATGATTGAGATTCTGTTACCCTTTGTAGGTAAGCGGGGCGCGGCGTCAGGTGACTGGGCTTAGGTTTGGCGATTGTCGATGACCTTAGGTAAATTGATGCGGGTTTTCGTTACCGGGTCCAAACGCAGCGAAGGGTGGGGACGCAAATATATTGAATTTACCATATACAAGTTGCCAGTGTGATATAGGGGATTTTGATGAGCAGGGTACTGGTTTTAATATGCGAATAACGACCCCATCACGGTGTTTGGATGGCAGGAAGCGATTGACATGTCGAGAGATTTTCTGTCTTTACTGGAAAAGTGGTTGTCAGGTGGATTGGGGAAGATGGCAGAGCAAACCATACAGCTTTTAAGAAATGATCCCTGATTAGTGATGGCAGACATTGAATGCCAAATAAAACGGTATAGACTTTACTAAAAAGCTATTCAAAAGCATGTATATTGCGAGTATTCCCTATTGTCGGCTGTGACCGCTTCAGCTTACTCATGAACCACAGGGCGTACTTGATGAGGTTTTTGGCGGTCATTGGGAACCTTACGAGCAGAAGAGATTCATTAATCCTTGGTGGCTTAATTGGATGTACGTTTGTGCTTTGCTTGAACCATTGCGTTTGTGTACAGAAAGAAGATTTGGCCTATCACTGAAGTGGGTGCTGAGTGAAACGCTGACGGCGGAAGCTGGTGCCTTTGTTGTCAGCTGCAGAAATGGCGCATGCAGCAAGAGATATTGCGTTTGCAGTGTTGAAACTGTGTTGACTGACAATTGGACTCATGAAAAGCGATTCAAGGTGTATTACGCATTTGATTTAGTTTGGTTGAGGAGCTTGTGGGTGCAATACCAAAAGTCGAGTAATGTGATCCAGATGGTGTTATCATTTACTGAAGCTTTGCGGTTTGACATTGAGATGGGCAAGAAGGTCACACCAAGACAAAAAAAACAAATAACACCTACAAAAGGGTTGTGCTTTTAATTTTTAGGACAGCAGTTTTCAGAAAGCCTTTCGATGTTATTCAACCGCACAGGTAGCCAATGACCTGTTGCTCTACGATTTTCCCTTGTCCGGTGGCTGGGCAAGAGCTGCCTGAATTGGCTTTAATCTTTGTGGATGTTAACCCCAAATCGCGGCGTGTTAATATGGCTGTGGCTCGGCAAATCTACTTGGCTGGGTTTGTTATTGGCGTATGCTGATTTTAGGACGATGCAGAAACAGGTTCGTTTCGTACCTTGCGCTTGCACCAGTGAGACCGTTTGTCGTTGCATTAGATCTAGAGCAAAGTATTACAAGACAAACGGATTGTTGTTTAACTGTTTGCTTAGCGAGAGCTCATGGCGTTGTGTATGTTGACGAAAGTGAACTTTGCTTGCGATAACTTGTAGACCAACTGCTTGATGAGCCCAGCCCGGTGTCAACCGAATCTGAGCGCTGATGGCATTAGTCACGAACATGAATCTCGCTTTCTTGTTGGCCCTGAAACCCAGACGAAGGGGAGTGCTGGTCACGAGTTGCAAGATCGTTTTGGTTTATGGTCGAACTTGGCATCAATACAGTCTTGAAGAGCGGTGCATGTGACGACTGCGGACGAATACGACAAGATTGCAAATCTTTTGCGATGAGTCAAATACAAACAACTAATTAAGAACAGCATTCGATTAGTAGAGGGAAACTTTGAGCAAATTCGATGCTCGACTTGCGCGGACGTTGGAACACGTTGTCAAGGACGCCATGTGTTGATGGGTTGTGCTGACATTGTTTGATTCGTGCTTGCATTGACATGCGGCTTGGGCGGCGCCACAGCGTGAAAAAAAGACACTCAAATGGTTGCAAGACTTAGTGTAGCGCATCGTCGACGAAGCGAAACACCGCCGCAACCTACTAGTCACCTCCACTCGACGGAATCGCTCCACGCGTCTCAATCGCCGTCTTGTCGCACAGCTCGTTCCAGATTCGGAGCGATGCGCAAAACACGCGCCAGAGGAAATAATGTCAGGGTTGACTTGGGAGGAGCATTTTTGACGCGCAAAACATTGGCGACGATGTTCGGCCATTAAAGTAACGCCTGCGGAACGCGAAGCATCAGCGTGTAATTGGTGAGGCTGGCGCCGGGAAAGATTAAGGCAAGCAGCAGGGCGTTATCGTCCTGATGCCGGCGAAAACAGCCAATATTTGAGTGGTTGTAGTTCAGCCAACCGCAAGATGCGCGCAAAGCAGCGATCAAAAGCGGATAAACCGGACAAGCGTTTTGCATTTCGGTGTGTTGCTTGGATCACTCGGCGTTCACGTTAGCAATGTTGTGTTGGCAAAGGCAAAGGGTAAATTTTGGACATTCCAATCGTTGCGATTATTAGCCGCGACAGATCCGATTTTGGGCTTTGGCCAAAGGGACGGGTGTCGTCCATCTTGCCAGAGTCCGAGCGCGCAAAGAAATTTCAGAGTTTAGATAACTCGGCGCGGCGGCCCCGGTAACGCCGTTGCGCATCGTATAGAAACGCCAGCCCAAATTGGTGCAGCAACATCACAAAAGCCGGGGATTACACAGCCCAACCTAACATATTGGAATCTGACGGGTCGCCCAGCCGATGTGCTCAGATTGCACTGAAGGCAAACCCAGGTATTATTGACACCGAAAGATGCGCGATTAAGGGTGGCCGAGGCCAAGACATTGCAGGCAATTGGGGCCAATACGTTTTATTGAACTTTTTTAGAGAACTTTAGAGAACTTTTAGACACTTTTTAGAGAACGTTTATGTACCTCTGTTGGTCATTGGCCCTGCGTTGGTTTTTTTGACGGCGGCCAGCGTCAATCAGGGTAAACACCATTCGGCTGCGTGCGCGCGTAGTTTCACAACAGAGGGAAAGTGGTCGAGTGTTAAACGGCCTGTTACTGATCCGCAATTCTCGCGCAGCGTCTAAGCAACCCGTTGAACAGCCTCGACATCGAGATGGAGGAGACGTTATGCCAGAGAAATTGTTCAGCGGCGAAGTAGCGATTGATTCTCGTCGAGGCGCGAATGGGCTGGTTTGATTGGTTGATCCTCCGCGGAATTGCCGGTCGTTTTGGAGGTCCATGGCGATGGTTATGGATGTAAAAAGGCTTGGCGCAAAACCGCGCCCCCCGCCCGTGGGACAGGTTTGGCAATTTCGTGACGATGTGCACGTACCGCGGGCTTTTAGTAAACCGTTGTGGAAGCGACGTTCATGCGGAATTGATTCGCGTTGCGTTGCCAGAAATCTGCCGTTATTGGCAACACTAAAGGACGAAGGCATTACCTTACCCAGAGAGTTCACTTAGGGTTTAGTGCAAGCGGACGACGAAGTGAAGACGAGTTAAGGAAGTTGGCGTTTTGAGCGGCGTCGAATGGTTAAAAGAGAAAGCAAAGACACGGCTTATAGAACTACAAAGCGTTGTCTTTTTTCTAGTATAGAAGTTTGTGAATAAGGCAGACGTGCAGGGAAAACATTGACCAACGTTAGCGGGTAAATTCATCGCCGTTGCCAAAGACGCCCCGCGTTCAGTTTTATTTACCGATGCGAATCTTATCGCGCTGCAAAGCATGGGCGCAAAAGTGGTGTATTTTCGCCTTTAAAATCAAGTCTTACCCGAGCGATGTGCGCTTTGGCTGCCGGAGAGGGGTTACAGAATGCACGCCAAAGCTTGTCGGACAACACGCAATTGATCGCCAACATTTATTGACGTTTTACAACGGGCAAAGGCATTTGGCTGAGTGCGGCGCATGTTGTATAGCTTGAACGATTTAACGATCTTGAACGATGACTGTACCATACTCGGCCTCTAGAGGGCAGCCGATGCGCGGCAAACGTGTTGGCCAGGCAGAAACGGCGGGGGATTCTCACAGCGACTCGTGGCCGCACATCATCGTCTCGAGAGCCAACACACCGACGGCGGTTATGGCGACGGCGACGAATCCCGCACAGGCGAAGCGATATTATCAGCAAAAGGCTAACGACCAGTACTATGCATTGTTTTTCCTTCTAATCTTTAATGCGACCGCTTAAGCTTTTTTTAGCGGTCAACAGGACTAGCAAGTCATGGGCCTTGAAAGTTGCAGAATCCCCGCGCACTGCGTTCTGTTGAACCACCGCCTGCGCTTAACAGCTGTTGCGTGGCCGCGCCGGCGCAGCATTTTTGCCCAGGACAAGACGCCACGGTCAGTTACCTTCCCAAATGGTTAAGTGATTGATCAGCCGATCTGAATAAAGTGATTGAGTGGCGGTTTTTAAAACCGGCCACCAGCCAAAGAGCAGGAGGAGCCGGACGAAAAACTATGGTGCGACGTTAGTTTGGCGAGTTCGCTCGCACGAAAAGGTGTGCCCTTTGATGCGGCGCAGGTGGTTGAGCCGGTTGGATCCACAGGTTTATTATTATGTAGGCGAACAGCGATCATCCTGTGCCGGTAATATGATGACAGACATTAGAGGGCTTCGCACAGACTAGCCAATATCAAGGTGGATTTGACGTTTCGTTGGCGTGTCAATTGGCAGAGAAAAATCGCGCAAAAACTGAATCCTCGATTGGGATTTTGGGTGGTTTCGATTTAGGCACAACGGGCATTGTGCGCACTTTCCTGCGCGGGCCGTTATCGCCTTCGATTAGCAAGGCTCGATGGCGCGAGAACGGCATTAGCACATCGAGCGACACAGGCAATGCCATGAAGACGCGATAAAAATCATTACACTGGACCGACATGGCACTTTATTGGAAATGGGTGACGTTGTGGCGCTGTTTGTAGCGTATTTAAAAGAGTTGACAAGGATGGTCAGTTCGTTAAAGAACGCGATCAATTAACCAAATGCCAGTATTGCGTGTTCGGTAAATCGCAAGGCTGGCAGAAGGTATATGGATTTGAATAGCCGAGTGTCGAGCATCGACTTGGTGGCCGTAGCAGAGCTTGCCGTGACTTAGGTGCGATTCAAGAGTGGCAAGAACGCATGAAAACGCCAACACCGCGTGTAGGCCCTATTATTTTGCCTCGTCGGCAGTGGCTAGAATCGCGATGCTATTGACAGCAAGCCTTACTTGCTCGACAATACATTCCTGATCAATGGGCATTGGAGGTTCGGGCGATTGATCGCAGGGGCAATTTGTCGGTAAGCCGTAGAAAGAATAGGTGCCGGGGTGAATCCCATGAAATTATTGGTTGGCGCACGCGATGGCCGGGTTTAGCGGACGCCTTTATCAAGGACAGCACAATTGAGCTAGCGTAAGTTACAGTAGGTGTTGGTTGTGTACAAAGTCGATGCCAGCTGGTTTCGCGGCTATTAACGCAATTTTGGTGTTTGGCGATTACGTACGGGATACCCAGTTGGCGCAGATTTCTCGATGCACTCCTTACGCGCACACCATGGCAGCAAGCGCGTGACGCGGCGCGCGTGTTGGTTCCTTGCTTGCGTTTATCGTCCTGCTTGGCAGCACAGACGGCGATGTGTGCTTATAATCAGACAGACGTGATATCGGCGCAATTGAGGTTTTCATGTGCCATTATAGCGCAGGCCAGATAAGTGAAACTTATAACACGATTCTCAACTGCCGAGGTGGACGACTGTCTTGGCGAACGGCGTCGAGCCCAAATTTGCAATTGCAGAAAGCATTGATTGGATAAAGCCATGGGCTTTTGCGTTAGAAGCAAGTCAGTTATTAATGTGAGCAAGGATTGATGTGATCGTCAGTAAAAAACGCGGTGGCTTGCAAACCTACTTCAAAAACTGGAAGCGGCACGCGAATTATTGATTCCTGTTTGGCTCACAACAGACCACATTCAGCGCCGGTCGAGAAGTCAGCGACACACAAGATTGGCTACACAGCCGGTTTTAGCGGATGTGGGCAAATACCTTAAGCAACAAAAAGACACCAGACGTGAGCCTTCAGACGGACTAAAATACGAAACAATCACCAACCTCGAGACGGAAGTTTTAGACAAGAATCGCTGAACTCACGATTTGTCGGTTTAGCCAAGTCAAGCGCAAGTTGTTATGCCGCGTGGTGCACAGCTTGGTTGGCCTGATGTGGCCGAAACAAGTTGCGATTCAGGCATGGCAACCAAGCCGGACGTGGAGCAATTAAGGCTAGACAACTGCGCTATTATGCGATGTGGAATGGTCCAAACAGGCGTGACAAGGATGATCTCTGGAACCTTTGTGTGTTTTGAACGACCCTGCACCGCTGAGCTAGCCAACAAAGGTTGAAACGCGCTCTATGGCGGCGCTTGGTTGTGGGAAAGGCGATCTTGCGGGCAGCGTCGGTGTTATCAGGTAATTGCACCACGGCCTTATTTGCTTGTTGGAAATGACGAAAATGGCGCGCTGCCCGGCATTGGATTATCGGCGTGCCAGTGGGTAATTGGCGCAGCAGCAGTCGAGAAGACGCCTTGGCCCCAAGCGCACGAAAGTGGAATCGATGCTTTACCTTGGCTGCGGTACGCAATGGGCGGCGCGCGGTGACTCGGCAAAGCTGTAATGGCTTGTTGCCGCTGCAATTTGGAGAGTATATTGATTGGGATAAGTCGTTTTTTGTTCTTCCTTATTCTTTCAAGGGCAGGTTAGGATGGGTAGTTAGTTTGAGCTTCCGCAGGCCTCCCCTTGAAGGGGGAGCGGCAACTGGATTTTCTAGATGAAGCCAGGTAACTCGTTCCTGGTGCGGGAATGAATGAAGTAGGTTATGACAGGAAAAACAAATGCCATCATGTGTAATCGGGCCTTGGTGTGAGAACACGGAACTCGATTGCATTGCGAAGCGGCATTGGGCAGCTTATTGGCAAGAAATCGTGCGGTTGCGCCTCCGTCCAAATGACACATTGCGCGTTTTTCCGTAATTGCTTCGCCGTGTGACTTGCCCCAAAGCTAAGCAAGTAGAAAGGGCCTTTGGCGGAGTGGGCAACAAAGGGCAAACAGGTGGTGGTTGTTGCGTGGGTTGTATCCTTTGTGGATTAGGCCATTTGTGTGCTTGGTTAATTTGCGTACTTGATGGCACCGAAAAACCTTTTGATTGTTTTATTCCGAAATGTTTCCGGGGATTTTTCCAAAAAAGTGGGACGTGTCATCGTTTAGGGTTTGTCCTTACAAGAACCGTTTTGAAATGTTGTTGGTCTTTTTTTCCCTTACTTGTTGGTTGTTGGGTG
>Ga0163217_1084835_pt1 | contig 14801 bp, 20 predicted proteins | sample SynspAceP_FD_185933 | JGI IMG/M metagenome (GOLD analysis project Ga0163217, IMG submission 185933) | Saline lake microbial communities from Ace Lake in Antarctica - Synechococcus sp. Ace-P (PacBio error correction) | ecosystem: Environmental > Aquatic > Non-marine Saline and Alkaline > Saline ... | reverse complement strand
CCTGCGTGCATGTAGGCGAATGTGGCATCGTGATTGACGTAGCCGCAACGGCGCCACCCTCAAATCCCAGTTGCAGAGGTCATGCGTTCCTCCCAACGAGAGGCTTCGGATGCCGGACCAGCAAATCATAGGCATAGCCCACGCCACTTGACCCGAGCTGCGATCATTGAGATCAAGTCCGCGTACACACCAAAAGGGCAGCCGCTTCCACCAATGCGACGCACTTGAGTGCGATCGGAAAGTCGGGCCGCCAGCACATCACGCACCGGCTTGCCGATGGCCGAAGGCGATTGCCTCCGAAGCCCGTGGTGAGTATGGAATCCCCACAGGCCCACGGTCATGCCTGGCTGGGTTGAACCCAGCTCCGGTGCAATCAACTGCACAATCCCCTGCGGCCGCTGCGATGCCGGTGAAGGCGGAGCCTGCTCCTCGCAGGCTCTCCAAGGGCCAGCATGTTTCGGCCAGTTGGATCATGCGACAGGCCCGCTGAGGTAGTCGCACATGTATCCACTGCCACCGTCCTCCTCCGGTGGCACTCCCAGGCCCAGCTCCCGCAGTGCCACGAAGGCCTGGGACAGACTGGTCACCTCTTGATCAGTGCAGACGAGAACAACTGGTGGCTCCCCGCGGCAGCCAGCCATCGGTGCAGATCCCAAACATTGTCGTACAGGTTCCGGAACTCACTCGTTACCTCCGCCGATCCCAAGCAGCCTAAACCGAAGGTGGGCGCAAACGGCCACCGGCTCTCGCAGAGGAGACCCGCACAATCACCTGGCTCCAGACGGAATCAGCGCTGATCGCCAAGCGCAAGGCGCAGTATGAGGCTTCGCCAACCGCTGAGGGTTCTGGATCCAGGCACGGCCGCGCCGGCACCGAAACGCGAACAAAGTAACCGCCCGCTGCATCGGGCCCGCACGGCGAAGTGAAAACCTTGCCTACGCTTGCGCACTTCCGCCCCAGCCTGGGCAAGCACGGGTCACGCCCATCGCCCAGCCACGCCAGCCGGCACGGACCCCTTCGGCAGCCCAGCGCCACTGGGTCGCTCACACGCCATATCCGCAGGTTCCCGCCGCACCCCATCACTCCTGCCTTGATGCGTGCGAAGAAATCCACCCGCCAAGAAAAAAACATCGGAGGCCCTGCCACCCCCCAGCAGCACCGACCCCACCGGGCACATCGCAACAGCTAGCGTCGCCCCGTGACGCATAACTCCAAGACCACCGAGGCCAGGTGCGCATCGCGCCAAACAGACAGCGCCGGGCGCTCGCGCAACCCGCCTCCACCGCACCAGCAGGCCCCGGGCTGCGCGGCCGTGTAGCCCGGGCAGAGTCGCACTCACCTCACCGGCACCTTGCATAGGCGCCACGGTGGGGTTAACAAGGCCAGCAGATCGCCACCTGCTCGCCAGAGCTGATTCCGGCGATCCCAAACTCAGCAGGCGCTCTGGAACACCCCACCGCCGAAGCCCTGCCCGCCAAGCCAGTTCCACAGCGTTGCCATCCACATCGGCCCGCATCTCGGCGGGACCCGAAGGGGGAGATCGTGAAGCCCCGGTCGGCTCCAGATCCATTCCCGCGCCGTACCGTGGATTGGGCAAACACCTGCCCGACGGCAACACGCTGCGCTGCGGATGACTGTCGCACCGGGCGGACCGCGGCCCGCGAGTTGGCGCTATGCAGCCCAGAGATTCGGCCGCTCCTGCAACGGTGCGCCGGAAGGCGCGGCCACGCCCGTGGTAGGTCTTCGGGCTGGGCCAAGGCCCTCCCCGGGCCCGGTACACACCAGCAGGCTTGCAGCGCTGGGCGCACCTCGCCACCACCTGGATCAAGCCCTCCCGGTTGTCGCCCACCACGTCTGCGTAGGGGGACCCTGGCCGCCATTCTCGGCCAACCAGCGGGCGTGCCGTTGGAGATGTGCCGAGCAACAGCTCGGTGCCATGCACCAGAGAATCTCGGCCACAAGGCTCCTTTCGCGCACTGCTTATCGCTGCACTGTGGTTTCTGAGACTCAGCGAACAGTGGGGCACAGCCAGCGCATCACCGAGCATGGACTTCGGAAACGCCCCCCACCCAGCTCGTTTCTGGCGCGAGCTCACCAAGGCCCCCGCTCAGCACCGCCTGCATCGCCAGACCAAGAAAGGCATCTCCACACGCCACAACCAGAGCCAGCCGCCAAGCCACGTTGAGGCATAAATCAGCACAACGCGCGATGGCTGAACCGCCCGCAGCAGCCGGTGGTGAAGATGGCGGCGGTCGGCGTAGAAGGCGAGTGCCCTCACTCAGCCGGCCCATATCACCGCCGACATGTCCCAGCGGCAGCGAAAGAATCAAGCAGGGAAACAGCAGGGCTGACGTGAGCCCTTGGCGGGCCCACGATGCTTATAGCGCCAGGGCAAAACCTCTAAAATAGGTAATCCGCCAGCGCCCATGAAGATGCGGCGGGGTAATTGACCCAGGAACGAAACAAGCCCCGGCCATGCGGCAAGGCCAGCAGGCAAGCGGCGCCTGCTGCAGGCAAACGCACCGATCAGCAAGCCCGATCGCGCTATGCACCCACACCGGCGGCCAGCGCATCGAAGGCCATCGATCCCAATATCGCATGGTATGCCCACCAGCCAATCACCGTGCCAGCAGCTAAGCCATCGGCAGCACCAGGCCGACTCCTGCAAGCCGACCAGACCGAGGAAGAATTCAATCCGCCTATGCCACCCTTCGCTCCAGACCACCATCCCACGCCACCTGACCGGCCAGCCTGGGAGGGAGGCAGGGCGAAGAGGTTCCTCGCAAGGCCATCACAAAGAAGCAGAGACTCCGGCCAGGCGTCGTCCGATCAGTTCATCCTTGGCCGCCCAGGCATGCCCTAAGCCACCGAAAACCAAGTGATCGCCAGCCAGGAAAAGCCGCCACTCATGCCGACACACCGAGGCCGAACCATCGACGCACGCTCTGCCGCGGGATCGGGTTCAAATCAGGCATAGCGCAGCCAGACTCCGGACCAGCGGAACATCAGGGCCTGGAGCACGGGCAATGCGAAACGTACGACTGCCACTTGAGCGGACTGCGGAAACAGATCGGCCGTCGTCAAACCGATCAGCTGTGAGCGACAAGCTTAGATGGGGTCAGACCATCTGGGCGACCTTGACGCCCATAGAGGGAACGTCACACAAGGCCTGACCCGCTCGCGCAACCACCGACGACGCATCGCGGCGTCCAGCGACAGCAATCACCTCGCCTACCTCCTCGAAAGCTTCCGTATCGGAAACCTCGTGCGTCAGGCGCCTGCACCAATGCGCAGGCCACGGTTCACGAACGGGGGATCAGGGTCTCAAGGAACGTGTTTTTATGCCTGATGTCACATCGCTGCTATCAGCAATCAGCCACCTGGCCGCTCAGCACACGCATATCGATTCAGAACCATGTACGTGCCACGGAGACGACCCGCAGCCGCGCTCATCAGCCGCTCAGCCAGGCCGGGCGTTGCCACCACCTGCTGGCGTAGGCCCGGAAGCCTGCTGCGAGCGCCTCTCGAAGGCCACCCGCCTTCGCCACCCACATCTCAGCTGCCCCCCTGCTGCCGGAAAGAACACCGCTTTTCGCAAGCGCCGAAGTCGGCGCGTGTGAGATCAAGCCGCCGCGCCCACGCAGGGTCTTGTGGGTGGTGTCGTGAACCATCATGCAATGGGAATGGGCTGGTCACCCAGCCGACCGCCCGATTGGCCAGTCCGCCAAAAGGGTAGCGCGACCTCCGCATGGCCGGGAAGGCCGCGAAATCAACGTGCGCGGTAGCCGAGAGCCACAGATGATCAGCTTGGGCGGTCCTCCAGGGCCAGCCTGACGATCACGGCAAAAAAACAAATGCCGGTGTCGGCGAAACTCCGTAGTGACCGCCTGAACCACTTGCCTGACACATCACCGCGAGCCCAGGGGTGAATGGCCCCCGTGCGAAAAGATCCACCCCAGGACGGCACCGCTGGAGCAGGCCAGAAAACGCGAAATGCCTGGGCGCCGCTGGGCTTGCACGTGCCCAGCGCCCCCGAACAGCTGGCGGGCCCGGGCGATCCCAGCTCCTCGATGCTGAGTCAACTGGCTTCACATCCGCCTTTAGTACGCTGTGGGGCACCTCGCGCCCGTACTTGTTTGAGCACCGATCCCTGGGCCTCCATCACCCCGCAGGTGAAGTTCTCTCTGCACAATCGAGATGTGCGCTGCCCGCTATCGCCCTCCTTGCGATCAGGGCCGCGATGCGGACGCCGGCCCCGAGGGACTGTCAGGGCGCACCGCTAAATCCGTCATCGCTGCAATCAAGCCGCTAGTGTCATCGTAATAAACGACGAACCAAGCAACGCGAACACCGTGGCCTGACGAACAACCGCTGATCAAAAAAAACCCCCCTGGACGGTGAAAAGCGCGCCTGGAGAGATCGAACCCCGACCCTCGTCCGTAGTCAGATCTCTAATCCGCTGAGCTAACAGCGCATTAACCGACATTCTCAACCGCACGGGTGCCATCCGTCAACTAGCCCTGACGTTTTCACTAGAAGAGAAATGACCAGCGTCGGGCCTTGCTCCTCCTCCAGCCAATCCCTGACGGGCCGCCGACCCCGCCGATCCCCACCTATCCCACTCGATCGGCGTCAACCTCTGCGGTCCATCGTGTTCCCCGCCGTCAACAGCGCCTCTGTTTCGCACTGCCATCCCTTCCAGCACCGCTGGCTGACGCTGGCCTGGGCCCTGCCTGCTGATGCATCTCCTATCGGTGCGACTACATGCCAATCGGCATCCAGTGCTCCAGCTAGAAAGGATCGCAACTGCAACCTTGAGTGACCGAAAGCAATTCCAAGAGCTCTCTGCTCTGGGCCGACCGCCTCTAACATCCAGATCGCCTGCTGCACCTCTAACCGGGGACCGCCGGACTGCCGATCCGCTGGCGACGATGCGCCGCCGTCGATCAGGCCGCTGATCTGCGCACGCCAGGCCCTCAGCCCTTCAGTGCCGATTCGGCGGAGGCCCCCGCTGCCTGGCCCGGATTGACCGCGCCAACTGCGGATCTCGAATACATCCTAATCCTTCTGCCTAAGCGTGTGCAGGGACAACAGGCGCACCAACTGCGGCAAGGTTGCCCCATCCCGAGGCGCGATGCTGTTCACGATCACCAAGCCTGAGGTATGGGACCAGCCATGGCAAGCTGGCGGGCGCTATCGCAAGTGGTCGAGCCGAAACCCAGCGAGAAGCCCCTATCCCAGGAAGGAGACAGCTTTTTCGGGAATTCGCATCACGAAGACATTCTCTTGATGGTCCGTGATTTGCTGGCCCAACCACCTGGGAGATCCCTTTCACGTCGCCGAAAGAACGGCAGCGCTCAAGAACGACGCTGAAGCCGTTCCGGAATCTGGGCTGAGCTCTGGGCTCCGGCACCCGCGGCGGTGCCAGCAGGCCATACAGTCCCATGCCGAAGGCCCGCGCTGAGGCCACCCTGCAGCAGCAGGCCAGGCAGCCCGGCGGGCCAGCGCACACCGTTCGACAAGTCCACGGGGCCATACCCGGCCACAAAGCGCCGCTCCCATCAGCAGCCGAGTCGCGGCCAGCGGCGCAGGGAGTCTCGCCGAGACGCTGCGCAGGGCCAGCTAGCAGGGACGCATGTGATCAGGTTGACGCCCACGGGCCAACACCAGACGGGAAGCTCCCAAATCAGGGCGCTCAGCATGCAGCCCCCAGGGCGCGGCCGCCCGACGGAGAACCCAGTCATAGATCACTTGAAACGATCCCGGCCATCGAAAAGCGAAACGCGTCACCATCACCCAGGCATAGAACACCCGCACCAACAGCCGCCGCCCCAGATAGGCCGGCATCCCCAGTCCGTAGTCCTCAGCAGACCAGCCGACCAGCGGCGGCCTGGCTGTCGAACCCCCCGCTCTATGACGAGGCGACGAATCGGCCGGCCAGCCACCATCAAGGCGCCGACCGCCACATGCGGCGTTGGAAAGCATCAGCCCTGGGATGCGCCACCAGGGCCGCCTCGGCGGACCGTGAGCCTGCGAAAACACCGGCAGCAGGGCACAGCCAGCACGTTTCGAGACAGCCAGCGGCGTCTGCACCAAGCAGATTGGCTAGCCAGCCGCAGCGCTCCAACGATCCGAGCGAGAACAGATCGGACACATTTGATCTGCAAGCTCCCAGGAGAGGTGGCCGGCCCATCACCTGCAGCACCTCTACGACGCCGGGATGCCAGCCCGACAAGCCGAAGCGAGCAGCCCTGCTTGCGAGCGCCGGCAGCTGACAACCACCGCAGCAAGCTCCGAGCGTGGTGATGCCGCCAGGACACCCCGCCGAGCAGCCCGTGCGGCAGCTGATGCCGCCCCTTCCACCAGAACAGCCGATTCCAGCGATTCATCGCCAGCTGAGACCAGCGGGCTGACGAAGGCAGGCCAGAAGAATCGGCGCGCGTTGAGGGCGCCGAAGCCAAGACCGAATCAACCCCCAACAAGGCCATCGGGCCATCCATCGCAACGCAGAACGCCAATGGCATGCTACAGCCCGACCCCGCCCCACCAGGGGATAACAGTCGGCCGCGCCACAGCAGATCGGATCTCCGACAATTCCGACCCCCACCAGGGTGTTATCGCAGCTAGCCGTGGCCCTTCCTGGCGGACCTGCGCCCAGCACCTCACCAGCGCTGGAACGACCGTGAATCCCCCCCAGCAGATCAACATAAACCCGCAGCACGTAGCGTAGTTGTAGCAGTGAGCGCCCGACCCGGAAGGCGCGCGGATCACCTGCTGTGCACAGGCCGCCACCTTGCTCAAGCGTGCCATGGCCACTATCAGCGATCCGCCTCAGTTTCGCCATCCAGCCGCGCGAAGCCGCATCCCGGCTGATTCTCCCCTCTGGCGTGCAGGCATGTCCTGCCGGCTCCAGCATGCCCACCCACCTCTGCCCAGAACCGTCGAAGGGGTTGCGAAGCATACAAGGCGTTTTCTGGGCCGATGTGGAGCGGCAGCGGCAGTGTGACCGCCACGCCCCAACACCGGCCGATACCGGTGCTCAAAGCCCGAAGGCCTGGTGCGGCTGCGCACGACCCGCGGCCGAACGCAAACTCACTGGACCTGGGCAGTCCCAAGTTGTGGCGCCGATGTGAACCGGGCTGGGGCGGAATCGCCCTGCCGAACGAACTAGTGGCGGCCCACCGATCATGCAGGCGCCTCGACCTGCGGGCCCGATCAGTCGATCAGGCCGAGCCCCATGCGCCAACCTTCGCAGCGCATCGACCGCTGCGAGCCCGCCGGGCGCGGCGGCTGACCCCGGCGATCTATCTGGAAGGAAAACACCAGCCTGGAGCCAAGGATCTGGCCCTCTTTCCCCACACCTCACCGAGCGGGCCAAAGCATCTGATTGAACTGGCCGCCCTACCCCACGCGCGGGCCGTGCTGGGCCATGCCTGAGCCGCGTGGAGTGAGCCGATCGCTCCCGGGATCTCCGATCCCGCTACGGACGTTCCGCAGCCCTACCCCAAGGGGAGTCTTGCCGCCGCTACCGCTTCGAAGCCACGCCACCTGCTGGTGGCGCCGCCGTGCTCAGATCCCAAGATCGCACCTACCGAAATTCAGGAGATCTGACGGATGCGGACCTGAGGAAAGGGGCGCATTGCGACACTTTTACCACGATGAACGCTTCAGCGTGCAATGTCCACATGACGTCCTCTCGATCAATCGGCTCCAACCGTGCTCTCATGCTCCTCGCCGGCCCAAGCCACGGCCTGAAGGCACCAGCCTGCTCATGCGCCATCCTGCGTTTGGCCCCGCATCAAGGGTCTGAAAGGCACCCTGACCGGCTCGTATCCCCTCGCCTCTTCGGGCTTGATTTCAATCTTTCGCCCCGATGCCGCTAAGCCAATCTACACCAGCCTCCTGATCAAACAAACCTGTTCCATCTTCGTCGCAAGCGACCTCCTCATTCGAGAATCGGCTCCCCATGGCGAAGCCGGGATGGCCGCAGAAGAAATGCCGTCAAACATCCTCTCAAGAATTTGATTTTTGCACTGCCGCAACGGCCTACTGGCGTTGCACTCATCAGTACGGCACGCCGTATCGGCGCGCGTTCTTCAAGGCATCTCTTTTCCTGCGAACCCGGAATTCACGACGTCTCCCTTGGTTCCAACCGTTACTTCTTCTCCATGCCTTCCGCCGCCACCGCCCCCACATCGTGCTGCCTGTTGCCGAGCGCATCAAAGTTCAGCGCCTTGGTGGTGTTCTCGTGTTCGGTCAGTCTGCTCTATCATCGCCGGATCTTGGCAGTGGAAGGGGCGCTGAGTAGATGGGCTCATTGACTTTGCCGCTCCTCGATTGTCACGCCTGTCGGGCCGGCTTGGCGCGCGATTCATTCTCGCCCCCCATCGGCAAAGTCGTCAATGCCAAACCCAGGCCCCCGACACAGCATGCCATTCCCCCACGGGTGCCTACCCTGATCGGCTGTACGCTTCAAACCCGGGTTCGTTGTTGCAGATCAACCTCCCTACGTGGCCGTCACCACAACCCTCGTGCACCGGTGGTGCCATCTCCGAACCCTGGTGTCCCAGGATTCGCGGCGCAAACACCTGACGATGAACCATCACGGCATCCTGGCGCGGGAGCGTCACCGCCGGTTGCATGTTCTCCATCCGTGCCTGGATCGCCCGCTTCATCTGTCCTGGTCGTTCTCCGTTGCGATCTCGATTCGCGAGTATCGATACCCGTGGCCTTCCTCCGTTCACGCACCGTGGCACTGGGGGGAACCCTGGCTGTTGCCTTTTCAACCAAACAAAAGCCGCTCTACGCCATGGCTTTGGCCAGTTGCTATCAGATCTGGATTCTGGCCTACCGGCATCTTCGGGCCTTTGTCACCTTCCTGGATCTCTGGTCGGTGCTTTCGCGTTCTCCGGAGGTATCCGGATACAATCGTAGAAAACTGATGGCCCCGACATCAGCAGCACGGCATGGAGCTTATCCCGATTCGTCTCCTCGTGGCTATCCGACCAACCCCTGTTGCTTCTTGCAACCCACGGCTTCGCCGTGGTTTTTTGCGCCAACCGCTGCTGCCCATAGAGTCAGCGACATAGACGGCTTTCCATGGACACCCGCGCCTCAAAACGCTCGCTGCACCATTCCGAGGCGCTACAACCCCGCGCTCGGCGGGCTGAAGAGGTCCGGAACCTGGGGAGCCATTCAGACGAACTGATCCCACCATCGCTTGAAACGGCTTAACGAACGCGCCAGGCCGGCTCACCATTCACTGGCCGAACCTTCGGCTTTGGCTGGGGTGTGGAGCGGCCGGGCCAGGCCGACGAAACCCGACTCCACTCCCACGAACGGATCTGGATCCACCAACGAGATCATCCACAACCCCTCGTAAACGACCACTGCGCCAGAGAAACTGAGTTCATCATCGAAAGATGGTCAAGGATTTCAGAGGGCGTCGTGAGTGATCCTGCCGGGCCTTCGGCGCCACGTCAGGAAGAAACTCCTCAACCTAGGGCTGTTCACATCGTCGACACCACCGTCCCTGGGGAAGTGTGACACGTGGAAAGAAGCCACAAGAAACATGCTTCAACCTCTATCACACGCAGAAGCACGAGAACCCTGGCCACCATCCTTCGCCGGAACCTATCTGGTGTTCCGGCCTACCAAGCCCAGATGTCTCACTACATCCTCGGCAAGGCTCGCCAAGCTCATCGACATTCCCAAAGCCGGTCGCCCTGTTTCGACCCCCGACCGATACCTCTCCCAGGGTGGCTGGCCAATCAGACCACCATCTCAAGACGAAACGAGGAATCGCCGGAATTTCGAGCGCACCATGCTGCAACCCAGGCCGTCGCACTGACGAGCAACTCGCTCGGCTGCAATACGAATCTCACGCCACCAGGAACGTCAGGACCCATGTTCTCCCGCTGACGAAAACCGCTTATCTTATGTGGTGATCGCGGTTACAACTCCCGAACACCACCCACCCCAGGAAATGCGATCACCGGGCATTCCGTCCTTTCACAATCGATACCGCCGGAAGCGCGATGCTCTCCTGCAAACCAATGAGCACATCCCCTGGCGCATTCTTGACGGTCACCCCAATTCCTGCCGCCGCCCCTCTGCGGGGGCATCACCCTGGCCTCCACCCCACCGGGTGGTTGAAACGTCATCCCCATCTGATGGACCTAGTGCGAACAACTGATCGCTGTCACAGCCGGCGCCAACTCGGGCTGGCTTGACACCTAGATTGGATCCCTCATGATCTGCCTCCGCCGGGGCAAGGGAAATCGAGTCTTGTGTCCATCGCCCACCCGCATTCCATCCCCACCTGCCATTGCCCGGCTACCGATACGGGTCGATCGCGCGTCCGCATGACAGCACCAGTTCCCGACCTGATGAAAGCGCTCGAGCACCGCTGGTGCCCAACTAACCCACCACCACGAACGGCTGTTTCCGCGCGCCCGCCCCTATGAAGGCTGTCAATCGTCCAGAACGGCTATGCCCTGACCCTGTCGTTCGGGGAATTCGGCTTTGAGGTCGAACCACCATCCCCTGGAGTGCTCCCCAGAGCGAAGATTACCGCATCGTCACCGCCCGTCGCCGATGGCGCATTCCCCTCAACTCCAGAAGTATCTACACGGATTTCCAAGCACGTGCAGCTTGAGCGGCTGGAGCTTGAGCCGGGCTGGGCACCCAGGTGCTGGAACTCACCTGAGTCTGGATTCGCCTGCTCCGTGATTCGCTGCTCCAGATGCCCTGTGCAGTCAATGGAGACCAAAGTTGCTCGCCAGATCTGCTCAGTCTCCGCAAAGCCACCGGAAGTTTCAGGAAGATTTTCACGCCAACCACAACCTCAGCGCCCCCAAGCGCCGGCTTCACTTCGAACGCGGAGCCGCCACTCACAGCCTTGTGGCGTGCCACCAGGAGGCTTATCCTGCGAGTTCTTATCCGGCTAGAAGTCACTATGACCCAATCTTGTGACGATCTGAACCCGCTGACGCCGCCAGAGTAACAGCTCATCACCTCATATCAGGCCCACTGGACCTTACGGGCATCAGATTGCGCCGCATCAGGGGAAGAGCGCCACGCGATCAGGCCCACCATCGAGAGCCTGCCAGCAGGTGGGGGCCAAACGAACAGCTGCCGTGTTCACAAGTAAAGACGCATCCACCAAAACTCCCACACCATCCACCCCATCACCAGATGCCGATCAACTAGTGCGCGGCCTTACTGCCTTTGACATTCCTGCGTTTGCAAGCCGCCGGTGCGTTCCTCGGCCGATCCCAGGAAAAGGCATAGCCCCGAGAGGCCAGCAACGACCACACAAACAAGATGATGAAGTTGAGGTGAAGGCATGGCTCTGGCATGGAAGGGGCTTGCTAGCGAAGTACAACTGCACCAACCCCGCGCCGCTTAATGCAGAAAATGCCGCGCGTGACGATCATGGCCAGATCGTGGGTCGGTCACAGGCCGCGATCATTCGCACGTCCGCTTGCTCCTCCGCTGAATCAGCTCGTATCCAGGCTGCCGCCACGCCGTCAAGCGAAGAAAACCATCACTGAGAGCAACGCGCCCCTGCCTCTCACCGGCCGCTTCCAGGCCGCCGGCGAAGCCCATCCCGTTCATCGGCGGCACCGATCCGCCAGCGATTCCGCCCGAGCCACGGCATCGCATTGAGCGCACATGGCGCACCAGCGCAGGCAAAAGCGCAGTCGTCGCGTCGCCGGCGCTCGCCCCGCGGCGATCCACCTCCAGCTGTCCTCGGAGCGATTGGTCGTCGAGCCGCTGCCTCCATCACCCCACCGAGCACGCCGCAGCTGGCCGAGCCCGCTGGAAATCAGGTGGCGCCATCCAGAGCAGTCCTGCCGATTGCCTTGCTCGCCAGCAACGCCCCAGTGTGCTCGGCGCTGTAAGACGGCCAACCACGCATCGAGGAACAGGCCGCTAGCAGGCGCCCTCCAGCTCCACGGACGTGACGCCACGATGCCCGCCCAAGGCCGAACCCTGTCGGCATCGAGGGCCCGCTGAGGCCGATGCCGCAGCCCGAATCCCACACGCAGGGTTTGGTGTGCTCACCACCACCGCCGCCGGCTGCCTCCCTGAGGCAACGCACGCCGTAGCGAACTCACCACGTGGCCAGGGCAGCCGTCGAGTCGAGCAGATGTTGTGCTGCAAGCTCCTTGCCCTGCAGCTGCGGCGGCGCCCCAGCCAGCTCCGGGCGCTTACCAGACGGCGCTTGTGGGGATTTCCGTAGCGCGAGGGTTTGCCGGCCCAAACTGAGCTGCAGGTCGGACGGCCGCGCGGCCAGCTGGATTCGAGCCCAGCCACTGATGCCGCAGTTCAAGGCGCGGGATGTGCCGGTAAGCCTCGAAGGGCCAGCTGGCGCGAACGCCTGATCAGCGCCCCTCCCCAGCGCGAGAAACGCCTACTGCCGGGGCGTTGAGAACGCCACATCACATGTTCCGGGCCGCAGCATCGCCGGCGCCGAGCATGTTCGATCGCCTGCCCCAGTCCACGGCCGATCGCCACCGTGGCCACAACGGATAGTCATCCACTCCACCAGGTGTCGACAAGGGAATTGGCCTGCAGGCGCCTATGACCGCGGTCATCCGCGTCTCCAGGAGCCCCAGGATGCGGTGGTGCAGGTTTACGCGCCCACGAGGATCCAGCGATCCGTTGACGGCCACCCGCGTCACGCAGGCCAGCCGCCGCCACACCGAAGCGTCCACGCTGGAGAGAGCTGTAGCCTGCTGCGTGGAGCGCTTCATCCAGCCACGACCCCTTCCTAGCCGACACACGCAGGAGCCGGTGCCATGCGATCCCGAACGAATCCCACAACCACCAGACTCCCATTCTCCCTCCCCAGACCCATGACCAGCTCAGCACCCCGCCGACGCCAAACAGCGCCTGTTGCTCCTGCATCTGGCGCGGACGCCGACGACCTGCCGATCTCGCGAAGAAACTGGAGGCCCCCGTGCCCTGCTTACGATCCGAGCCCCATCCCACGAGTGGCAGCAGGTACGACCTGCAAGGCAACCGGATATGGCCAGGTGCCGCCCGCCCGTATGGGATCTTCGCCAGCGGCTGCTGTTCCGCCGATCGATCGCTGGAGCCAACCTGCGTCTGCTTCCCGGCGCCAAGCCCTCGATGTCTAGCGGCCTGCCGCTGCCGGCCTGATCGCCTCAAAGCGGCTATCCCCACCCCGGGCTGTGCCCACAAGCCCACCGCTGGCCCGGTGTTACTCAACCCAGGCAACAAACCTGTCCTCGTCACGATGAATATGCTGCGCAGTTGCTTGCAGCGGGCGGCAGCGCCCGAGCTGCTGCGCTTCCAGCGTGGACACGAACGATCGACGTCGGCTGGTTCCCATGCTCGACGTCCTAACGAACAAGCCGTGAGCGAAGGATGCCTTGAAACAAGCAAGGCCAGGCTTAGATCGGCCGACCCCAATCACCCCGGAGCCGGATGGACCGGCAAGAGGATGATGGGCGCTGCCGCATCAGGCTCGGCCTCAAAACGAAGGCGTATGTACTCTTCATTCTTCCCATTCGGCGACGGTGGGCTCAAAGCGCAAAAGCCGCGTCTCACCGATCTGACCACGATCAGCCGCAGGAAGGGAACAGAAGTGATATCCCCTCGCTATGCGCTAACAGCCCTTTCCACCCCAGAAAAAAACATCCGGTTTTGCTCGCGCTCCCACATTCAGCAAGCCGGCTCCAGCCGGATCGGCGATGAACCGACGGGCCGTGACCGCTGGTTTCACCAGTTTCAAGTTATGTGTGAATGTGGCAAGCACGCGCTGACCGGCAAACGACCGGCTGAGCCGCTTGGCGCTCTTACATGAAAACACTTTCCCAAAGGGAGCGAGATGAGGAATGGTAGGAAAATGGCGGCCAGGGCGAGCCAAAGCGCGCACACTCAAAAGGAGCATGCGTGCCAAACCCAACAACTTTCTGCCGGGGGTAGGAGATAACAGAGACACCCGGATAAGGACTCTCTTCAACCAGGCCAACAGTACGCGGATGCCTGAAAAACAGGCCATCAAAACAACAGATGGACGGCTGCCTCTGCTGAACCCAGCTGCAAGGGGATGAACGAAGCCGCCTCTCTCGCTGTGACCGGCTCCCCGGGAAGTGCAAAAGTATCGATACTCGCAAAATTACGCCTTTTACTGGATCCCAACACCGAGCGCAAATTCACGGTCAGCTCAACCAAGGTCCACCCATAGATCCCGCCCGCTTATCCGACCTTTGCTCGGCCCATCAAAGCTGGCCCAGTTCTCCGAACCGTCCCGACCTTCCCTCTCTGGTGTTTACCTTCGCCCTGGCCAGGTGCATTGCCCAAACCCCGGCCTATTCCCGTCGGCCCAACGGCCCCGCGACATCGATCTCCGTCCGTTACGAGGAGCCGCAGCCTGCAACTTAGCCCAGGCGCCGAAGCGCTGCTGGGCCCCCCCCTGCTCAGGACTCCGACTGCTGCGGGAAGCCCGCGGGTGGAAAAACAAGCCCAAACTTCCCTTGCCACCGAGCCGAAGCGTCCGCTCCAGGCGGTGGGCGCCACTTTGCCGACCAAAACCCGCGCCTTACCTTCGGGGAACCAATCAGCTCCTGCCCAGGCAGCTGGGAGGCCCCAGGACCGATCTTGCGGTTGCTCGTGCACCCAGCTCCGGCCAAATTCCTTGGGGCTGCCTTCGGCAACTTCCGGCCCCAAAAAAAACGGTTTGGGAAAACGGGCCGGGAACTTGGGGCGGAAAATACTTTATTTTGATCCCCCCGAAGGGGAAAAAAAAACCCGGGAAAAATTCCTCC
>Ga0163217_1079485_pt1 | contig 14802 bp, 18 predicted proteins | sample SynspAceP_FD_185933 | JGI IMG/M metagenome (GOLD analysis project Ga0163217, IMG submission 185933) | Saline lake microbial communities from Ace Lake in Antarctica - Synechococcus sp. Ace-P (PacBio error correction) | ecosystem: Environmental > Aquatic > Non-marine Saline and Alkaline > Saline ... | reverse complement strand
AACATTGCGTCAGGAGGCGCGGGCTGGAGCAACAGCACTTTTTGCCGCAGTGGTCACAGCGCCGGTGCACAAGGGCGTGATCAATGATGCCGGGGCGTCAGTTTTGTCCGAGGCCCACACGGGAGTTTTTTGCCGAAAACTGACCAGGCACCCTCTCTGGTGGTGGATGATGCTGGCGGTGCCTTGGGCCTTACGGGATGGGCCTTGGTGACCACACAATCTGCCGCTGCGGGCAGGGTAGCCGATGCGATCACTCGGCCTGTGCATGTGAAACAGGTCATCCGGCATCCTGCATCAGGATCTGCAGAATTAAAGTTCGGCATTCCCGCGCCGCGGGATACTGGTGTGCGGCCTTCAACCCGCACGCCGGTGAGGGCGGCCAAGGGGTACCGAGGAGATCGATACGATTGTTCCCGTGCTGAAGCTGCGCCAGCGGAAGGATGACCCTTCAAGGCACTTACCGCCGCCACGCTTCTCACCCCCCAAACATCTTCGACAGGCCGATGGCCGTGTGGCCCCACTTGGTTACCTTTTGATTCAGGGGCCTCCCAGGGGCTCAAGCAATGGGTTTTGCATGCGGTCAATATTACCTGGGCCTGCCATTATTCGCACTCGGTTGACATGCACGCCCTGACTGGCGGCAGACGGCAAAGGCGATGTCGGCAGTTCTGCGAGGTCGCGCTGGAAAAACCGCAATCAGCATGATCGACGGTACGGAGGTCAGTTATGAATCAGTTCGCCCCCACGGGCCCGCAAAGCGTTTGGCCAGGAACTTTCCTCGCCGACGCACGGCGTTATCAATTTCGCCATTCCTGCGCGCCTCAGCCCCGGCAAGGCAGCGCCGTGGTCGAATCGAACCAGGCCAGGGTGCTATCACTGAAGGCTTGTTATCAGCGGTGCCAGTTGATGTTGTCGAGCTGGACCACGACCTGCACCGCATGATGCGCGCTTTGGCGCAGCCGCAATTTCACGTGCCACAAGGGTGACGCTCTGAAGTTCTGATTTCAGCGCACTGGGCCGACGCTGGAGAAAAGCTGCGCATGATGTCGGCAATCTGCCGTACAACATCTCCACACGTGATGTTTCACGATCGCCCAGTCCACTGTGTTGGCCGTAGATTTATGCTTGGCAGAAGGAAGTAGTTGCAGCGCTGGGCTGCGGGCGCAGGGTATGAAATCATACGGTCGGCTGGGGCATCATGGATGCAGATCACTGCAGTAGAGCCATTCTGTTTTTGACGTGGTCGGGCGCTTGTCAGCCGTGCCCAGGTTGGGGACTCCGTACATCGGTCGCCTGGCGCCCACGCCCAGTCCGTGCCACCGGTGACGATGTCGCGCATGCTCAACAGGTTTGGTACGTTGAGGCTTATCAATCAGCGGCGCAGACGCTGCGTAATTGGTACGCTCAGTGCTTGGCTGGAGCCGAGAGCATCGAGGCTGGAAGGCTTGATCCCGATTGCGCCCGAACAGGGTTGATTCTCGCCGGCTTTGTCCGGCCTGGCAACCGCCTGGCCCGAGGGACAGGGGATACCCCGGATGAATACAGCCCGTCACCTATGCGATCGAGGTTCAAGGTTTCCAAAGCCGCTTCTGCAGGAAGCAATTCGGGACCCAGTGCCGGTCGCTACGCGTTTGCACTATATACCAATTGTATTTGAAATTACGGGCAGTTGCCGCCCAGTTGTTGACGCCTTTGGAAATCATTGATGGCAACGGCAGTGAAAGAGGTCCAAAGGGACCGGACGGTGGTAGGGGCGAACAACCGCTGATCGAGCCTAGGAAGCGGCGCTTTACCTATTCAAGCGGCTGCCTGCTTGGAATAAACACCGGTCCGGCACCAATGGAGGGCGTTACAGTATGGGGCGTGCCACTGGATGGCACAGCTTCTAGCGCGCCAGGTTTAGCGCGTTGTTTCCGCTTGCGCAAACCCAAGCTCATCTGAAATTTTATTTGATATGAGACTATTAGCCGTTGGCGATCATTCAGGCTGCCTGAAAGCGCTTAATTTTTGCCTGCTCGGGACGAGGTCTCGGCTTTCAATCTTCCCGCGACGTACTCTGGTCAGTGGGCGATTCTGGTCAACCGCGGGCGGACTCTCGATACTTGCGTCTTTATCGATAGCCTGGGCAACGCCTGCATTTGCCGTACTGGGCAACCATGACTGCACTTGCTGGCCGTCAGTCGCGAGCTGCGCGATGCGCAAGTCCAGATACTTGCTGCCGAATTTTCAGGCTCGATGGACTGTGATCAGCGATATTGAGCAATTTGCGTCAGCGTCCTATTGGCTCACCTGGGACGCGCGCCTGGCTCCTGATGACCCACGCGGGGCTGCGCCTATCTGGAGTATCAAGCAGACGCGCAAAACGCGCGGCAGAGGTCAAGAGTGCTGCGCTCTTGTGGATGAACGGCTACCGCTATTTTCTCGATGAGATGTACGGGTAACGAACCGGCCGCTGGAAGCCCATCGTCTGACCGGCATTGACCGCCTGCGCTGCCATTACAATTATCTGACGCGGCTGCGCTTTTGAAGGCAGGATGGGCACCCTGGACTTGAGAATCCGAACGGAAGGGCGTCGACGCGCCGCAAGGCTTATGCTCCGTGGTTTACCTATCCTCGGCCGTTGATCCGGGTTATGCGCACGGTGGTGTTTTTGGCCACTGTGCGGGCATGGAGGCAAACACAGCCGTGTAGCGGGCATTACACGCACTGGACAAGCGGTTGCGATTGTGGGGCCAGAGCATGACGCTGATGAATTTGGAGGGACCGGTGAGCGGCATCAAATGCCTCAATGTGGAGACTATTGGACATATAGGAGAGTGATTTTCAACGCAATAGCCCCAGAGCAGGGGAACTGGCGAATTGGTCAGCGTCAGGTGCAGGCACTGGTCGATATCGCCGCGACCGCAAATGCTGCTAAGCGAGTGAGAGCAGGCGCATATTACGAATGCCAGGTACGAATGGATAACGACAGCTTCAAGCTCGTCGTAACGCTGACAAGCAGGCCCGTTGATCGGTCTGCTGCTATCACGGCAATTCCAGCAAACCGCGCGGCCTACCTGGCCAGCGCTGACGGGTTTTTGTGATCAGGTGTACAGCCTTGGACGGTGGATTCGAGCTTGTGGCGCCAGCTGTTTCCTGATCGCGTCGTCAGCACTGACAATTTCACTGAAAATACCGGCGAATAGTATTTTCTTCCGGTTTTTTTTTCAGATATCCTTAGTGCCGAGGGGGGCTGAAACGTTCTATTCTGCTAGACGAGGCATCTTGCATTACATTAGATAAAGCCGGATCTGCGGGGCTTCCGATTTAAAACGGGAGGCTCGGGCCCGCCGAGGCCAGCACACACATGCCGCGGATGGTCGAACAGGACTCCCGACCATTGCCTGTGCGGTTTGGTATGGGGGACTTTTCTGACATCAAGGATATGGGCTGTCCCCCTTAAACGGCACGTACAGGCCTGGCGCTATGGGCCGGGAAGTCACAGACATCATTCAGTAACAGCGAGGTCGTCATGAGCATATCAGTCATTCCAGAACCGCTTCGAACCACCCGGAGGAAGGAGTACAGCCTGCACGGAGTATCTTGACCTCTGCAAAAGGCCGACTTCCCTGTGACCTACGCGAACCGGAAGCCGAACGCCTGGCTGGCGCGCCATCGAGTGGGGCCTGAGCTTCTGATACTTTCATTGGACCCGCGGCTCTGCTCCGCGGATCTTTTCCAACAAGTAGACTGACTTCACGCTCGCCATCCCGGGCCTTTTGGGACCGACTTCATGGCCATGGAAGACGCGATCTGAGACACTTTGACTTTCGTTGTCGCTGTCTTCTCGCATTGCAGCCCAGGGTCTGGAAGAACGCAAACAGATCCTTTACCTGCGGTGGGCCCGGTGGGCAGGTGGTAAATTCCTCGCTGGCAGAGGGAAACTCAGGCACTGCAGCAGCAGGTGCCCTTCTTACAGGCCATCAAGATTCGCCGGTATTTGAGTCTCCCTCGGCCTGTTCAGCCCCGAGGGAAGGTGACGGCGCCATACCTTTGAAGAGGATTTACGGTTCCCGCGCCGTATATCAACAGCTCATGTTCGCCACTGGGCGGTCAACGCCTGACGAGTTCAACGGTGGATTATCAGCCAGTTTCAGGGTAGCTGGACAAAACTTACCTCGAATTCTTCCAGCAGATCGCTATCGCCAAGCCGACCGGGCGAACTCCCGAAACAATCAGGAATTTATCTCTGCGCTGGTTGTGGTAAAGTCGACATTCGCAAGCTTGGAGGGAAATTTCCGCAGAACGACCCCGATGCATACAGCTTATTTCTGGCGCCACTGTGCCGCGCCAACCAGGGGCTGATGGAATTCGTCGAGATGTCAACGGCGCCGAATCAAGGTGGCTGCACCCAACTGCTGACCGCGAACCCAGGAGAGGTTAATGACAAACAGTACTGAAGGGCCATGGGCGCGACTTCCCGTTCAAACGGCGTTGATCTGGCGCACTCCAACGAAATTCCGAGTGAGCACACCTTCGCAACAAACAAGAACAACGAGGCTTCAACTCGACCGTATCTACATCGTCAAGGTGCACCTATTGCCTTGCGCCGGTCGCGACGAGATTCCAGGATCTACCAGAAATGCTAGACCACCAGTTCGCCTGGCACATGCCAACTTGCGCCCCGGATACGCTGAAGATGCTGGCGCAGTTTACTGTGCTGTCGCGCCTCAAGGGACCGGACAATTCCAACGTCTATTCCAAGATGCGCATCTACTAGATGGCGAGAACTCAAAAGGACACCGGACCCCAAGGCCAAGTCCATCCAGAAATATTCGTGACAAAGTTGACCGGCGTCGATGCGAAGGCAAATGCAATGGTCTCTCGACACCCGTTTCGGCCTTCAGATTCTGTCCAGGTCTTTCACTACGATAACAGCGAAGGTGGCCGCCAACCCGGTGCCACACTGCCTTATGTGCTTTGAGCAGTCAGATCGAGACAGGGAGCAGTTGCTACACCGAAGTAAGCGAACGCTATCTGCGTTTATCAAGGAGGCTATCTGGCACCCCGCTTATTGTCGACTTTATTCGGCAAGACGGACATCCAGGACCGCCGGCCGTACTGAGAATCCTATAGCGAATACGGGCAAAAATATCCTTTGATCGCTTACGTGATGTAACGGCGAACTTCTGGAATTCAGGGATCCAGAAGTACGCGCGACGCCGGAACACGGCGAAGATCCTCAATGGTAGGCCCTCAACGAGGAGTTGGGAAAGATTCCGAAAAACCTTGCTAGGGCATCAGGCAACCCCAGGACTTCACGTAACGAATCGTCAATTTCATGTTGCCGCGCCGCTGGCGCAGAAAATGCAGAAATCCCTCGTGCTCTCCTACGAAAAGCTGCAGATGGTCATCGAGAAGAAGATGTTCCTCCAACACCGAAGATCACTTCCCGGTGTGAACAGCTTCAACGCCAAGGCCTCGAAAGGGGACCAGAAGAACACGCGACCTTTGTCAGCCGGCATGGTGGAACGCGGCCTTATACAGAAAGAGGTTGCGTGCTGCTCTCGGAATGGTATTTGCGCGTGGCGTAAGGCCCAGTAGCGTCAAGCGCCTCTGCTTGGGCAGGCCTCGAGCGGCAGGCCGAAGGCGGCACTACCAAGAGGCGGCAAAGCTTAGACTTTTTGATTCACCACGGCCAGCTTCAAGTTGGAGTGTTACGCTTGCAGCTGGCCACCGGAGGGGGCTATGAGCTACGTTATCGAGCCCGCCGACTTGAACGGCATGGAACCACAAGAGCACGGTAAAACCGGCAACGGTTTCTGCGACGATACAAGACGCACATCCAAGGAAAGCCAGTGCGAGGACGCGGTTGGCGGCGCATTCCATTACCGAACTATCGATCGCTGGCGGGTCAGAAGCAGATCCAGCACTCACCCGGCGCGGGATATCGACGAGCCGCGCAATGTTCCCACCATGGCAAGGGGCGGTGCTGCAAAACCGGGAAGTACACACCCTGGCACAACTCCGTGGTGATTCAGTAGCAGGTGACCCGGACTCCGCGCCCCCGACGCCTCACCTCGTGACCTGGTCGTGACATCAACAGGTAGGTTGGAGGAGCGGGCGCGCTACAGCCGATCGTGATCGGACGTGGCTCGGCGAAGTCGGCCACGCTGTCGTGGTGACACTTAGATAGACTAGCGCGCGCGCTGGAACGTAAATTCATCTCTCTTGGGACGGTCAGATGTCACCCCAGGATAGGAATATCGTGGTGAGCCTCCTCTCTGTTCGAGGTTTGGCCTTGCCCAACGGCTCCACGCAGCTCCCAACGCCTGCCGACACGACCACACCATCCAAAGCCACCTGCTAGCGCACCACGCGCCCGCATCGCCAAAAGCGGCATCAGCCAAGACAAGGCCAATCCCTCCACGGCAATCCAAATAATCACGTAACCGCCTACGAACTTCGCGCCTCGCAAGCCCAAACGCACGCCCTCTAAATCCGCCAGCCTCCAAGCCAGGCCAAGAGACCCGCACAAGGGGTCTGCGCGAAAAGGGAGCCCAACCAAAGAAGCTTGAACGTTGACTGACCTGACCCACAAAGTCCAAGCAGCAGCCGGACAACACTGAAGAGCGACCAGAAAACGACGCTGCAGGAGAAATTGAACCGGCTGCCCAGAACACACACATCAGAATAGCATTCCGCTTATTCTGGATACCCTTTACCTAGCGTACAAAACATAGCCATTTACCAAGCAGCCCCAACAAACCCCCAACCTCCCACGGCCCCGGTTGATTGATTCCTAGCTTGCGCATGGACGTCTCCGGCTCAGCATGCACTCAGCGCTACCACAGCGAAATCTGGCCAAAAACGTTTATATAATCTCTGCCTCAAAACCCTGTATCTGTTTCTGCGGACGATAAATACGAAGCACGGATCGAAGGTTAGGTGTTTTCATCCCCGCCATCAAACAAACCCAGTACCAAAGAGCGAGATGACGAAGAGCGACGATATTTTTCATACTCCCGCAGAAACCCGGGCAGGCCCCATACCGCCTTCGTCACATCCTCACGTCTGCGCTTCGCGCGGCCGCTGTGATGCAGCAAGATCGTCGAAGAACGCTACGCGCTCCCCCAAGTCGCAAATGGGAAGCACATCTATTGCGCCCAGGCTTTGATCCGCGCCATGGCTGACCAACATGGGCCAAGCCATGGCACTCTGCTCCAATTTCTTGAGTACCTCTCATGATACTGATATTGACCTTGGCATCGATAAGCGCCAGCATCATTGCCCGGCCTCGAGTGCCAGTACTACTTTGCTATCCGTTAGCGCGCAATCGCCACCGTCTGAGCAAGAGCATCCAGGCTCTCGATCTCGTGTACTGCAATACCGTACAGATCTGACGCCACGACGTAGTACAGCGACGACGCCGGTGTTTTCCGATCACAGTTTGAGCGCCTACCATGTCAAGAGATTAGATCATCACCTTGCGCGCCCCCAGCAGCGACTGCACAATCTACACCCCGCGCAGCATATTCGCAAGTCTGTTCCACGTAATTCGAAGGGGATCGGCCACCATGAAACCCACTCTCGGCCAATCCGTACGCCCTCCGAATCGTACCTCGACCTCGGGTTCTGAGCATCTCATGAGCGACCTGTCTGAGAGCTGAGTACCCCTAGCACACACTGACGGCGATACGACCAGGTGAAAATCCCCGGCCCCGTACTTGCCGTTGCATCGTCTCATACGGAGACCGTGGATCTCCTCGTATACCCGATCTCGACGCATTCGATAGCGATTTTATTCCACTGCGAGCAGAATGCATGGACGCCATAATGGACTCAGTGGGCATGCCGCTGGGTTAAATCACCACTAGGTCTCCGGCAAGCATTTTTTTACATACGAGGGGAAGAAACGGTACAAGGCAGCCCGGTCCAGGATCGGCTGCGCCTACGAGATGCGACGCATCTACAATTCCCCGAAATCCACGCCCTGCCATGTTGTCGCCTATCTGATGAGAACGTAAGCAACACCACTGACTGGACAATCAGGGCCTGGTTCCGAATTGCGCATCCGGGCCTGCTATGGCAACAAACCAATCTTCTTGATTTAGACTGACAATGGGCGAATATATCCTTCTGTTTCGTCAGTCCTAAGGTGGGATCGCGCGTATGAGTCTCTCCAGTGACTCACCGCCGTATGGTACTGCCATCGGCGACCGATACTAGGTACGGTCTCGTACCTAAAGAAGACGTACTCAAATCAACGAATTGCGGGTCGCACGCATTAGGACGCCCGGATAGAGGACATTCTCGGAATCCTTGTCATGCCCGCTGAAATGATCTCACTGGCGTTGACCGCTTTACAAGCGACCCTACCTCGATCTCCGCAGAGAGGAGCCGGCATAGTCAACAGGCAGCGCTGAACGAAGCACTTGGCCCCAGTACATTCCCAGACCAGGATAAGCGCAGGTTTCAACGACTGTTGGGTCCGCACCATACCCGTCAGCCGCACGCGGCAACGCCGACGGAGAAGATGCGCGCGCGAAACCAGCCGCTACCCCACTGAATGCCCACGGAAACAACCTGCTCCGTCACTATCATCGAAAAGAAGCGCGCACTCGCCTCCGAGCCCCTGGCAGCCCGCCCCGACCGGTGCGTCTGCGCATCGTGCGCGCCCTCAACAGGCGGGGGTCGCGCCAGTCAACTCTCTCTATTCGCCCCGCGCCGAGCGGGTCATGACTGAAAGGCCTTGGGCCAACTCGATCTATGGCGAATCGTTACACTCCCTGTGGATCCATTTCAAGTCCAACCTGATTCATGACGCTCAATGCAAGCGTGGACCGAGCGGCGTTCTCACTGAGCTCGGTTCCTGCCAGTCCGCCATACAGCGCTAGTCAATAACCAAGACCACCTTTGCACAGCCAGTTGGTTACAAGCAGGGCACTCAAAACACCTACGCCCTGGGTTCGCGATGGGTGAATGCAGGCGGACATTCGCGCCGTATCTGTGAAACAGACCTACCGAGGAAGACCGGCGCTGGTTCCCCGACAATAATGGCTTCGGGGAGCACAGATCGGGTTTGGAAACGCTGAAGTTCGCGAATGACGCACCTTCAAGGACGAAGAGCTTCAGCCATGAGCAATACTGTCGCCAAGGTCATTCCGCGACAATGAAGCTCTTCGCTATGCCACGCGAATGAACGCGATGAATCAATGAAGTGGCGGTATCACGACGATAGCGGCTACCGCGCGGTACTGCCAGCACCTTGCATGCGCAATAACCATCTGGGTAATCGCGAGACCGAAACATTCAGGTATGGGAGCTTCCAGGATAGCAGCATAGACTCGGCGCTCTCGGGCGAATAAACGTCGCTGCCTTTGCCCTGCTTCACCAAACGCCACGACGGCAAACCGCTAGGTGCGAGTCGATCACTGGCGACATGCTCAAACACTCTGCACGCATTTGTCGGGCTTTGAATATTCATTCTGCAAGCCTGGACCGGCGACCAGATGATGACGCAAGATGCACATCCCGTCCCGAGAACCGAGAAAAATTCGGACCGACAAGTAGCCCGCTCTCGATCTGAATAATTTTCACGCGATTTGAACGGACGCGAGGTAAAGGCTCTGCAGTTTTCAGCTTGAAGCTTGAAAGCCCTTGAAGCTCGCACAAAACTGGTTCGAGACCTGGACGCAATGGCATTCTACTATTTCCACCTATCTGGTTGGCGGGGCGCAGTGCGCGCAACCCAAAACTGCTTGGCCACCACCTTTTCAGTGATTATTGATGGGTGTTAGTCGGCCGCGAGCGCCGCATGCACAGAGACCATGTCTCGAAGCTGCTTCGGCCGGCTACGTGCAGGACTTTCCAGTAATTCTGCAACCCCCAAAAACCGGGGAGGACAATATCGCCGCTCGGCCGCACCGAAACAAACGCCAGAAGGCGGGCCAAGGCTATGCGCGGAGGCTTTCACTATTTTTCCACCAAGACCGACCTGTGACCCTGGAGCGGACCTAATCCGCACCGCGACCTGACAATCATGGGCGAATGGCCATGAGACCGCCGCGCAATGATAGGACCCTACGGCGGCAGAGAAGATCTTGCCGCGCGGGGCTGTTGCGCAACGTATCGCAGCTGTTTGTCGAAGGACCGATTGCGCGTTACTGCGGGCTGGCGCGTTACGCGGGCGCGTGGCTTCAAATACACCCGCATGGGCTTCAGCGTGCGCCCGGAAAACCATGGCTTTGAATGCACAGAGCGAAACTTGTGGCCGAGAAGTCCGAAGAAGCCCCAGGCGTTGACACGAACCGACGAGCCTGGAAGAGAAATATCAGGCCTCGCGCCTTGAATGGAAAACCCACAACCCGAAATTTTCATCGATGTATTTATGCGAATATTGTAAGCGGAGGCGTAGCTTTTGCCGAAATGGTCGAGGGCTGTTTAGGACCGTGACCGAACCCTAGAGCGCACCATCGGAGTAGGAAATAACCGGCGGCGATCTGCAATGACTGGTTTCCCAGCAGAATCCGCAGACGGCCATGGATCTGCCTTTAGCGCGCGCCATGGGCGCTTGCTGGTAATATCTGTGAGGTACCGAAGATGAATCTGAGCACATCGGGGCTCTGACCGAACCGGCACAATTAGGCACCAAGCCACCTGGCACATGAAACCAAGGGCCTGGGCCGCGTCAAAGCGGTCAACCAACGCTCGAGCCAATCGGGCACCATGCCTAGAGGGGACTGCCAGGAGTTCGCACCTCGCTGACCTCACCTGCGAGAGATATCACACCATTGCCACAGCGCGCGCGCTGGAGCTCCAAACTGCAACGTTCGATCCAAGGCTGTTCCAAGAGGGCTTTCGAATCTCATCGCCGGCCGGACCCGCTCTTGAGCAATTTCCTAGGCGCTTGCCGAAAGCCGATGCCGAGGCCCCGTATCCGGGTAAGGAAAAGGAGCCCTATCCGCAAAAAGCGCGAAAATCCTGCGCGCTGCCAACTGGCGAGAGGGCGCGACACGCCCGTCAGCGTTGAATCCTTGTTGGCTTTGGCTTTGAGGGCGCAGCAAATGGAGCTAGAGGGACGCTTGAGCTTCGAGAGACCAACGCGCGGGTAGCGGCCCTTAAGCACAAGCGGAAGTTTCAGGAGGCCGGGCTAAGATGCGACCACACATTAGAGCCCACGAGTGTCGCGGGCCAGGCGGCCGCTCCACACAAGACGTAGAGAGCTCTAACAGCCCTATTGCGTTGCGCCAACCTCGGTAGGAGGCGTGCCCGCCTGGCGCAACGCGGGACATGTGCCCAAGCGCCGCAACACAGACGTGTTCGCGAGAACCACTCAACGCCGGAAAAGTCAAGCGCAACGCATGCGCCATCAATCAATTCGATCGGGGTCAATGGCTCGTGCACCACGCGCCACGTCAAAGAGCAACGCCCGGGCGCCATCAATTTGCCTGATACGCTCCTGCATCCAGCCCATAACTTTCAGCAAGGGTATACCATACCGCTGCCGGGCAAAAACAGCGCACGCGGCGCCAACTCGCGCCAGCCCAGGAGAAAGGATTGCGCAGACCTCGAGAGGCGACACTTCAGCAGTGTCAGCCCTGGATCGATGCCCACAGGGCAGATTCAACCGGTACCGTGTGAGAATGTCGTGATGCTCAGAGGATAATACGGGCCCGGCGCGGGCGATTCGACAGGCCGCAAGGCGGCTTCGATGCTTGAGACCGCCTGCAGATTCCACCAGCGGCAGGTGCGTCTCGGCGCCACCACCATATTTCAGGGAAACGCCGGCCCAGGCCCCGTACAGCGGGATTCATCTCAGAACACGGTGAGACATCCAGCGGGCCCACAGCAATGCGTCAGCGCTCCAGGCCCGCCCTAGGTGCTGTTCCGCTCGGTATTTAGGACTGCAACCCCCAGAAACACCATGGTCATGGCGGACGGCCACCGGTTCGTCAGCACGCCCACGCCGCCAGCGGGCCTGGGCTACCAGCACCCGGCTTGTCACCGCCCAGGCGCAAACCAAGGGACCGAGGAACTTCCTCTGAGATGACTAACGCCAGCTACTGTTCAGCTCACAACGCCTCGACGGCACAGAAACTGGCTTAGCCAAGCTAATATCCCAGCTACTGCGCGTACGACCGCTTGCATAAAGTTCCAGACGGGTCGCAAGCAAGATTCGTCGCCGGCCTCAGCCGTCGCTTGCCTAGGCCAGCGGCTGATATCAGAGGGTCTCCAGACTCCTCATGTCCGGAATGCACGCACCCATAAGGGTGCTCGGCTAGGATGCGGACGCTACCCAGTCATGAACGCAATCAACCGGCCTTCTATGCAAGCCTTTGATTAAATAACCGATTCCCACAGGATCCATTACATTGAATATACGCGGCTGAAATACAGGCAGGCTCGAAAATCGCGGTCGACTACAATCGGAGTCTTGACCCGGCACAACGTCAAATTGTCCAATTCGGATTTCAATAGATGTAATCTGCATACGACTACTAGCTGGGCATCGGTGTTATCTCCTTTTGGCGTGCTCGACTCAGCGCGTCTCTACTGTGCTCGCGTCCCTGGCCGATACCCAATGCCAACAGGGCAGCAGGGGCTCATGGACCACGGCGCCTAACGAATATCGACTTACGCGTAGCCAAGTGCCTTGGTCGGACCTGGCCTGGCCAACCGCTGCTCCGGTGAGCTCTTGGTGCAAAGGGCGCGCTGAGGCGGTTTGGCTGGTGCCCATGGCTGCGGCGCCTGTCGCCTGCGCGCAAAGCTGGGTCGCAGCTAGGCCGCTATCAACTGCGCAACATATTTGCTCCAATTTTCAGCTGTACACTGCGCGGCGGCAAAGGGCGTTGCCCGTCTAGCGGGTTTGCCCTGCTAGATCCGGTCTGGCGGTCGGCGCTTATGACTCGATATTCGAGCTCGCGATCCTTTGGCCGCACTGCGCATAGCCTCGGTAGCTCGGATCATCGACCTGCCTTATGCCTTGATTCCAATGGCTAGCTGGCAACGGCCCCAGGAGCTTGCTGGCTCCATTGCAGCATCCATTGGTACTAGCTGATTCTGCTGCGCCAACACAGTCTGAATATAGGCGGCTTTTGACGGTAGCGAAAAATCATTTCAGACTTAGGGCCATGTTTCAGTTTAATCGGCGGCATTCTTCCATCGGCCAACGCGCGGCGGCGTTATCGATCCTTGATGGTCATGGCTGAACGCCATCAAGGCGTGACAAGCCAGGATAGGAGGATCATCGCGCGTTATCAGTAACAGACTCGGGGGGCGTAGAAGAGATGCACTTGAGCCCGTGGCCATGGTCGCGCCAAAGGCGACGCAGATGCTGATTGGCGCTTGACGCCCGGCGTATTCACCAGCCGGGATTCAGGCCCGCGGCTTGAGCGCGCGTTCTGCATTTGATGTGTTCGAAGTCTTAGCCACCGCCTGCTCAAAGGGCCAGAGCGATGCAGAAGTGTCTGCTCGCCCGCATCGCGCGTTGGCGACGCATTGTTGCCAGGCATTCAGGTCAGGCAGTCTTAGAGCGCTGAGCTGAGTCCAGGTTCGGGCCTTGTCGGTCATGTGGCCGTGGAACACGAAAACGACCGGTGCGATAGCCAGAGGCTGACAACCGGGGGGCAATGCTCGAGGGGGCCCACCCGGATAGGGCAAGCCCCAATTCAGGCTTGCAGGTTCTTGTCGAGGCTTCGCCGGCGCATAGTCCCGACTCGCAAGCATTTTGGATACTGGCCATGCCATCCAACACGTACCAGTTGGGTATGACCGCAGGGACACCCCAGTGGCGCGACAAAGGGGAAGACGTGGCGGGGACGCTCCTGCATTCGGGGCCAGCGATGCCCCTCATATGATGCACGCCGAGAGCCGGCACGCCCCAGGCAAAGGGCAGCGCGCGGGGCACGCGCCGCCAAAAACTCAGCATGACCCACCAAGTCGGGCCTGGCGGTATCATCACCCATTCCACGTCGCTTCGGGCACACAAGGCCACTGGGAAGACTTCGCGCATCATCACGGCACGCAGGCCTGGTTGGAACGTGTTCGCGGCGAGGGCAGCTCAGCACGACCCCGCCGTACAAACCGAATGGCAAGTCAGTCTGGCTGAATAACGCATCTGCCAGCAGGCCGCGCTCGCTGTCATTTAAGAGAGCGTATGCCGGTTTCAATAGGAGGTTTCGCTAATACTAGAACGCGATAATTAAGGGTTCGTTTGACGAAATTGACATCAGGAAAGTGGGCCTGCATGGAATAATCGCCATGGCCGTCAGGACCAGACTTTCCAGGTCGCGGCCTCTTAGTTATATGCCAGGGGGATTTTAGCGCTTGTCAGTGCGATTCTTGTTTTGCATTATTACGAAATTGAGCCATCACACGGTAATCCGCCTCCGCCTTCGAAATTGGCAGCATCGCAGGCTTTGGCGAGGGTTATGACCCACAGCAAAAATTGTCAGAAAGGTTACGAAATGGCCTGCCGATCAAACTTAAAGAGAACGAACCTTCGACGTCCGCACTGCGCGCTTTCAAGCGTCTGGCGAAAAAAAGTTGGTGTGTGGCTGAAGTTCGCGCCGCGAGTTTTACCGAGAGCCCAATACCGAGCGCAAGACGCCAGGTGCTGCTGCAGCAGTCAGACGTCACGCAGAACTGCAGCGCGAACGCGCGTCACGTACGCCGTGTACTTAAGTTGCGTCTGTAGCTTTAGTTTGTCTGTTTGGAGGTCGAGCGGACTCGCAGGGTTGACACAAGCTGTGATCCCACAGATAGACGCTGCACAAGTATCGCATTTTTTCCGGCTTCCAATTACGGGACTGGCTGGATTTT
>Ga0163217_1024887_pt1 | contig 14802 bp, 18 predicted proteins | sample SynspAceP_FD_185933 | JGI IMG/M metagenome (GOLD analysis project Ga0163217, IMG submission 185933) | Saline lake microbial communities from Ace Lake in Antarctica - Synechococcus sp. Ace-P (PacBio error correction) | ecosystem: Environmental > Aquatic > Non-marine Saline and Alkaline > Saline ... | reverse complement strand
CCGATCACTCGGCCACGGTGCGCCATGAGCGTCCACGGTCTGAGAAAGGAGGTCACCTTCTGTGCCGATCTCTCAACCGGCTCTTGAGATAGCTTGCGGGCTGTTCGCATAGGAGCTGGGGCCATTCTCGGGCAGCATCAATGCAGCCAGCCCGCAACCGTGATTCCGCTGCTGACCCGTTGAACGCGGATGGTTCGCCATCACCGATCGAGAGCAGCGTGGCGAGCCTGTTGGTTGGCTGCCAGGTGTCGCGGAGAAGAACGTTGCCCCCAGCGATGAACGCAGACTCGGCACGATCAGCTAGCCACGCTGATCAAAGGGGCGAGCACAGGTTCGATCTGCACAGCAGCGCTGGCAATTGCTCGCTCAACGTGATCCACACCTCTTCGAGGTCCACTCGGTTCATAGCATGGATGAGTACGTCCCGCATTCCCGGCCACTCTCCCGCCAGGTGGATACCGGTCCTTGGCTCCATCAACCAGGGAGAATGGGCGTTCCCGCTCCAGCCAAAGCCAGGACGCTGGCCTTGACAGATTGCGGCGGCGAATCAAATCACGCGCAGGGCAAGTGTCTTTCAAAGCAGCTTCAGGGCGATGTTGCGCTCCGCAGACCCGTGGCGCGGGGGCAGATCACCAGGAGTCCAGGGTCACTGTCGGCCTCCTGGCCTGTCACGGGCCACCGAGCCAAACGCCGCCCACATTGCTGGCGCCGTGTGCCGTGCGCAATCTCCCGATCCTTGGAGCCTGAGCCAGCAGGTCGTTACGAGGCGCAGGCAACTCAGAAGCCGTGGTTCAGCCTAAGAGAGACGCTCAGCTCGGCACGTCTACGCATGGCCTTGTCAGGCTAACTCATTCCAATGAGAAGGCCCCGTGTTCGAGCACACTACTGCTGCGCGAGCCAAGGGCAGGGCGGTTGCAGGGTTTGGTTGAAGTTCTCTGACCTCGATAGGCTGATGAACAGCCGTTGAGCCGTTCTCGGAGCGGAGCTGATCCAGCCGCCCGTTGACCCATCGAAAGGCAGCCGGATCTGCCGCTCCCATTCGATCGGTTGTCAGCGGAAAGGCTGCGTTGACACGGACGGGCCAAGCCGCAGCGGCCTCGATGATCGCCGGGTGGGGCCTCACGCGCTCTAGCCACTCCCCGAAGGGAGGGATCGGGCCGAGAGGCTGGCGCAGCATCCGCCTCGGGGACGGATTTCATGGCCGATGCGGGTCTGGCCGGCTTCGGTGTAGTGGAGATCCTGACAGGGCAGAGCCCATGTTGAGCGCTCATCGTGGTGCTGAGCACCGCGGCGGCCTGCTGGGGGTTGCACACCTCGAAGATGCGGCATGATTTCCGGGGAACGGCAGGCTTTGCTGCGCAGGGTGTTGCCCAGATCATGCACGGCCAAGGCACGCCGAAGCCCCTGATCCAAAACACGCCTCCTGGAGGGCGGCAACTGCGCCTCTCGAAGGGATTTCGGCTGTGTTCGAGGATGAAGAACTGATCCATCGTGGCGTCAAGGGCTTGCACGTACCAGTGCGTACACTGGGGGACATTTGCTGGATTTCATCGCGGTCTGCCCCGCAGCTGGCCTGCTGCAACTTGACGTAAGCTCCGGGGATTGCTGGCTGGTTGGTCTGAGCCATTGACGCCATCATTCACGCCATTTGATGGTGGGAGGAATCCATACTGTTCGATGAAGGCGCGATCGAAGTCAGGGCGGTGCTCAGGCCGGGTCAGGTTCGTTACCCATGTTGCCCATTGAATCACCTCCCATTCCCATTCCAAGCCCATCCGCCCTGCCCAGGCCAGCTCGAGCAGGCCCCAGGGCGACACCCCTGGCCGTACCACTCCTGGTACCAGGCGCGCATCTGCCGGGCAAGTTTTCCTTGGTCTTGACTGGCTTGATGCTCTTGGCGAGGGCCTTGATCTCAGCCTGACGTGGACTTCGTCGAGAGGCACGAGAGATCAAGCCATGGCGATCGGACCCCGTCGTTATGAGTTGCGGGATCATCATCACGCATTGAACTGAGCTGATCTGAGTAGCCAGCCCCAATGCTGCGCCAGTTCCCCCATGCCTTTGCCAGAACCGAGGGCATCATGCAACTACCCCTTGCTCTGAGTACCACGACGGGCAACCCGTCAGCAGGGTCAAGCGAGAAGGCCCCTGCAGTGGCAAAGGCCAGGAGGGCCGGTCTCCAGGCTCTGGTCTGTTTGGAATCGGTTCCATCTGAGTGCACCCTTCGTCCCTTGGAAACCTTGCTTCCAGCTCGCCACGCCACAGGGACGGTGGACGCTGATCAGGTGAGAAGTTCACTCTGTGCTTCAGCCGCGATGGGGGAAGCTTCACAGAGAGACACTTCCGGAACCAAACGCTTGAGGCCACAAGATCTGTCCGTGATGGCGGACGCACAATGGCCGCCACGTCGAGATTGGTCCAAGGCGGTGCCGCCCTGACGACGAGAGCGGACCTGGATCACTGCGAAAAGAAACGATCGAAAGATGCGCTCGTTTGATCCGCACGGGGTGATGCCAATACCGCTCCTGTACTCATGCAGCAGCCCATGGCTTCCCTTCTCGCCTCACCTCTCCAGACCACTTCTTCACCTAAGGCGTGTACTGAATTGCGTTTGAGGAGGCAAGTTGGATACGAGCCGATAGGGATATCAGAGCTCACTCCCCGCACTGTTCAAAGTCGTCGCACCACCCACCAGGTGCAGCTGCAGCCTGCCGCCGCCCGCCGGCCTCCGCTTGTCTCCTCCACCAGTCGCGCGCGACTGCGCCATGGACACGGCTGCGGCGCCGAAGCTGCTTCAGGTCCATCGAGGCCGGGCTGAGAAGCAGGACGGGTCGTGATAAGCGGGCTCAAGCGTTGCCCCCTGGCCCAGTGACCGACGGCCAGCGTCTGACCAGTCTCTGGTTAAATGGCGATCGGGTCAGCAATGACTGCTGCGACCTGTGGGGCGGTCCACCCACGGCCAGCAAGGGTTGGTCAGAGGTGCGCGTAGTTCGTGCGGCCGCATCGGCGTGTGGAAACTGCTCCTGCTGCCGGTAGGCCGCCAGCCAGCGTGCCGCATACGCAGGCCGGACAACACCAGCTGGCCAGGGCGCACCCAGCAGCGCCAACACCACGATCGTTTTGGACGCGGACCACCACAGGGCCGTTTCCGCTCCCGCATCGAGCCCGCGCAAGCTGCGCCCGAGTTGCAGTACCCCCAATCCAGTTCCTCGTGATACTTGTGCCTGGCTGCCCTTGGCGTGGTCGGAGCGGTTGCAGATGGATCGAATACTGCAGGAAGCGTCCTTTGCTTGATTCTCCCCCAACGGGTCCAGGTTGGGGCCGGCTGGCCCTGGCTTTTGTGATCCGGGGAGTGAGCGATCAGACGCCACGGGGGATCAAGCAGACGCAGGTAGAGCCGCTCCGAATCAGTGGATGTCTCACGTGCATGGCGCCGGCAGCCAGCGAAGCGGGTGCCAGACAGGATCACCACCCAGCGCCAACAAAGACCGGGGAGAAACCGAGGCGAGCTACGGGAGAGAGGGCCTTGGCTTCTGCAGGCCAGCAACGGGCTTGAGGCTGTCATTAGCAAGGGTGCCGGCCGAGTTTCACCTCGCTCTCGATTTGGACCGACCAGTTCGGCGCGCAATCAACCAGTCCCAACATCCGTAACCCGCGCCATAGGGAATCACCCGTCACCACAGGTAGGCAGGCGCCAGCGCAGGACGACTGCGGGGAATGGACCGCGTTTGAGCATGGGCGCTCCCTCGCTAGGTTGCTCCGACGAGCATAGCCCTTCGAGGGCACGGTGTCGATCGGAGAGGGCAGCCGTGACTGGCGATTCTTGCGCCGCAGCAGCCCGCACCTGGGGCAGCGACACATTTGCTGCTCGGCATTCCTCATCGAGCACAGAGCTGGCGCGCAGCGTGATCCCGGGATGATTTCGCAGGGGTGCTCATGAAGTAGCATCAGTGGAGTTTCCTTGGCCAGACCCAAAGCGATCGTCGTTGGTTCCAAAGCGCCTCCTCGACGCTGAGGAGCCTTCAGCTGGATCGAAGAACGTAAGAACCAGCGCGGAGACAGGCTTCGCGGGTAACTGGCTGGCGCCGATGCAGCGCCCTGATCCTTGCAGTAGTTCCCATTCGAACGCTCTGCATCAAGGTAGTGCCGTCGGCGCCGGGCATCGAGGCCTGAACCCCGGGTGCTTTGGTGTCGGCAGGCCGTGAGCACATTCAGCACCGCAGATCGAGTCCGCCCACGCAGGCGCCGGCAGAGGTCAACTCCCGTCAGGGACCCGGCCGCATCCAATCAAACGATCCGCCAGAGTTGTTACGTGGCTAGATTCGCTGCGGGAAGCAAAACTCACCCAGGCCCTCAGGCACGTGATCAACCACATGCGCTCTGGCACTGAGCACGGGCCTGGATTGCGCGGCCAGCTCGGCCTCGATCCTCGACACAGGATGCGGCAGGGGCATGGGCCTGGGTCATGGGGCGGCGGGTGACGCTGAATCCTAGTGAGAAAACAGGCCGGTTTCACCTGTTTTCTCCAACTGCGGAGCCTGGCGAGTCCTTTGTTTCCTGCTTTGCGGCAGCAGCAGCATGGCACGCATATACTTCTGGCCGGGCAGCCTAGCCTTGGACGCTGGCACCCGGGCAGCGCAGCCCGCCCTGGCCCATGATGGGGCATGGCGATGAGTTTCAGGCAGACGGGGGACCGTGCGCAGGTGAAGGCGAGCACGGAGATCGATTCGACTGACTGGGAATCACCACCGCGCAGCCACAGAAGGCTGGTGGGGTTGTCACCATTCCCGTCGCCGCCGTGGTGGATGCGGGATGGCAAGACCGCTGGTTCGTGAAGTACGGCTCCAGCTATGACCCGGTTTCATTCAGACAGGTGCCAGTCAGGGGCGATCAGATCGCAGTGATGACGGCGTGACAGTTGGCGAGAAGGTGCGTGACAGGGTGCACTCTCTCTTCTACGCCGAGTCCAAGAAGAAGCCAGAGCGCAGCAGCAGCCAGGGAGAAGGAGCCACACGGCGCGGCAACCCCGTGGCCGCCACCGCGGCGAAGCGGGTGGTCTCAAACCCTGGTGATTGGTGCCGGTGCCGCAGTGTGGTGGTTGGCGGGGCTGGTGGTTGCCTCGCGCCTGGCGCAAAAAGAAACTTGGACCCCCGAACCCTCGTTCTCTTCCCGGCTCTTCAACTCGTTTCATGCTCACCGCATTGCTTCAAACCAGACCTGCGGACTCGATCACCAGGAGATGTTTGAGTGTTGTTGCCGCCATCTGACACCCTCTGGGCCTTTCTCCTGAGGGGCGGATTGCCCTCGATGTTCTTCCCCAGTTCGCCCACCACACAGGTGGATGTGCGACACAGCCGATTGTCTCGCGCCCGAAGGACAGTGGAGTCACGCATCAACAGTGCGATCGAATCGTTCCGCTCAATGGTCTGCCGGGTGTGAAAACGGTGCGCTCGTCTTCAAGGTCGGACTCTCAATGGTGCAGGTGGTCTTTTGAATCAGAAACGCCGATATCAACCGGGCTCGTCATCGGTGGCGGAGCGCCTTGGGCGATTCTCGGTACTTCAGCCAACGCGGCAAGCCGAATCTCTCGCATGCTTTCCCTCTCGGCACGATCCCTGCAGTTACGCTTCACCGTCAGCGGGTCGGTGCCACCACGCCGATGGAAGCTCCATCGCACCTGGTAGTCAGAGCTTTCGCAACCGAGATTCCTTGTCCATGCCAGGCGGTGGCCCAGGTCAGCTTTTACGGCGCGGATGAGCCCCAGCGCAACCAGTGCTGATTGCTTCCAGAGGAGCTTGCAAGCGTCGCCAGATTTCGCTTGCAGGCCGTTGCTGATGTTCGTGGCTGGCGCCAGCGCCATCACCCCCGGCGGTTTTCCTCGTCGGCGGAGCCAGGGAAGGCGATCCGACCGTTCGGCCAGGCCACCGATGCAAGGATCTGTCGAGCGCGGTGGTTGTTGACAGACAGCAGAGGTGCAGACGGCTGTGGGCGAGGGTACGCGTGCCCGGCTCTCAAGCGCGGAGACGGGCAGCTTCAACGCAAGCGGGAAACGTTAGTGCGATGATTCAACAACAGCTCCGGACAATCGGGACAACTCCCAAGGTCACCGTTGAGGTGGAGGAGCGAATCGCCGCCCTACCAGCCTGCCGAGTGACGTTCAGGTCAAGCGCACTTCCGTCAGGCCCAGCTCATGTTGATACAGCGATCATAAACGTTCAGTGGTTCGCTGTTCGAAGGACATCGTGATCGTTCTCGGTTGGTGATGGTGCTGTCTGATGGAAACTGGCGTACCGCCGTCATCACCCTCAGTGCCACATCCCCTGTCTTTTTGTTTGAATCGGCTTGATGCTGATGCGGCCTTGGGCGGAGGATCAACACCATGACCTTTTCCGGTGTGGGGTTGGTGGGGCGATCGGCTCGGTGCGTCGAGACGCCATTGTCGACATGAGAACTGCTACAGCGGCTTGCCGCCGGCAAACCAGGCGCGGTCGAGGCCAGCCAATCCCTGCAGGTGAGTGTTTGACACGTCAGGTGCAAAGTGCGCCAGCCGGTGATTCTCTCCACCGTGATCTCCGTGCGTGGTCTTCGCGCCGGATCTTCAGCCTGTCGGGGGTGGGAGGACGGATTCTTCGCGCCGATGGGCCTGGCCTATCTGTTCTCGATCTGGCCTCCACCCTGGTGCAGCGCATCACGCTCACGCCTGCGCTCTGCGCGATTCTCCTGGCCAGGGCAGCTTCAGCGGAGAACCCTGGATTGCGGGGGCGGAGCGGCTCTACGGCCGCTGCTGGAGATCGCATGGTTTCACCCAAGCGGGTTGCCTCTCCGTTGCCTGGTGGCCTAGTGGTGGCATTCCACCATTCCTGCCCAGCTTGGGGCGGGTCTTTTCTGCCGGAGTTCCGCGAGAAGTCCCTGGTGAAGTTTCGATGGTGCTCTTACCCGGCGTGCGCTGGAGATGACAACGCGCCGGGCCTCGCACTCTTCCAACACCCTGATGGGCCAGCCCCTGTTCGAGTGGTGCAGGTGCGGGTTTGCCGGGCCCCGGTGATGCGGACGGTGCTGGGGTGAATCGGCTCATTGCTGGATGTGGAGCTGAGTGATCAGGCATGAAACACGTGAGGAGAGACATCGAACAGCTGTGCGTGAAGCATTCCATGAAAGCTGTGGGGTAGCCCAAACTCGGTGCTTTATCTCCCAACGTATGGATTGAAGTGACTTTTCGGGTGTGGCAGTGCGAATCGCCATCAAGGCATCTTCGGCCCCGATCTCGGCAGAGTGCGCAGGGATCGGCGAGGCAGTGTGCGTGAACCGCATTGAGCCGATTTGAGGGTGGTGGATCTGCCGCTTGAGCCGCAACTTTGGCCGATCGCAGGTGGCAGATCGCTTCGACCGCCAAGCGGCAGCGGTGCTGGGTCTGAATGTTCAACAGCTCTCTGAGCCTTGGAGATTGCCCTAACGGCAAGTGGTAGGGCAGGTGATGGAAGATTCCTGCCCACTGATGTGCTCGTGACGGTGAAAGCAGGAGCACGCGACAAACCTCGACGCCCATCCGTCCCCTTCCATCGCTACTCCTTCCGGAGTTCACAGTTACGATCGCAGCATGCCGGGTTCGACAACGGCCTGGGGCCAACATCGTGAACCGGCGAGGATGTCTCCAGGTTGATCGTGGTGGTCGTCAACGTCAGTGGAACGGAAACGCTTGGCCCAGTCGTCAAAGCATTCAGAAGGTGATCGATTCCACTCACTCTGCCCAGCGGCTACCTGATCCCGTTATGCGGACAGTTCGAATCGAGGAGCGGGCCACGCACTTGGTGCTCTACAGCCTGCTGGCAGTTGTGGGATCGGACATTTGCTGATGTTCATCGGTCGGTTTCAATCCTTCCGCACGATCGCCCATTCCTCATCAACCTGCCGGGTGGCCCTCGTCGGTGGCCTTGCGCATCCTGCCTGAGTGGCGGTGTGCTTTCGGTGGCCTCGGCTGATCGGCTTCATCACCTGTTCGGGCAGGTAGCGGTTCGCAATGGCCTGCTTCTGGTCGACATACAACGCCGTCATGCGCAAGGAATAGAGTCAGAGGGTTGATTCCGCGCGGGCAGTCTTGAGCGTCTCAATGCATTCTGATGACTGCCCTGACTCGGGCTGCTGGGCATGTGCCGCTGGCCCTGGCCTTCGGGGCAGGCAACGAGATCCTCAAACCCTGGCGATTGTTGTGGTGTCGTGGTGGGGTTGATTTCACTCTACGGCTCACTCTGCTTAGTGCTCCGGCTTTATATGCCGCTTTCGGTAGATGGTTGCTTGCCGGCGCACCGGAGTGCAACGCGTGATGGACGCTCAAGAACATTCTTTAGAAACCGTATCACCGCGATTCTGTCGTAAGCAATGACGAACACCCCGATTCTCCTCCGGGGAAGAGACCCAGCAAGGCAAGCGGAACGGAGTTCTTCAGTTCCGCGATTCTGCCAAACGGCTTCTCCAGTCGGCCATGGGGCTGCTGCCCGTGGGGAGATAGCCTGCCCAGGACGGGTGGCTTTCGGCACTTGGCCGCTGTTCTCGCACTGCCCAGGATCACACCCCCTCAGACCCGAGCCAAACGGATACAAGCCAGGTCAGGAGGGCAAAGCCGATGGAGGCGTTAGAGATAGCGAGGGCCCCAGTTGCGGCAGCTTCGGCATCGAGGCTGTCGAGCCGGAGCGAAGCCAGTAGGCGCCGAACGTCCGATCTAGGTTTCGTTGAAGCTGCAGTAGGTGGCAGTTCCGCGGTGGGCGTGCCGAGTAGGCTGGTCGAATTCCGCAAGCTGCTTGTCGCGGCCCGGTGATGCTGTTCGTGGCGGGCAGGGGCCGATTGCGCGGTCGTCACCCTTGAAGCGGCGATGATCTACGGCGAACTGGAACGTATTCGCGGGGCCAGGCAAGCTGGTTGACTGGCAGTATCGCCGCATTGCGCCATGGCGAAGAAAGGCTATCTCCCCTGGAGGAGTTTTAGAGAACAAACGTAATCGAGATCGTGCGCCCAATGCGAGTGTTTCGAGCGCCCCGCCAAGGCCAGCACTGCGGACTCACCAGATGCATCGGGAATGTTCTTTCAAGAGCTCGATCAGCGGCCAAGCTGACGGCCGTGAAGATTGCTGACGCGCTCACCCTAACAAAATAGTTTGCGTTGCAAGGCGGCGAAGTGAGTGTAGCCAGAAATCAGTAATCCTGGACTGCTACGGAACTCACTTTTGTTGTTGACACCGGGTTCTTGCGGTGTAAAGGCACATAAGTTCGGTGCGCTCGCTCGCAATTGGTACTTGCTGACAGCGGGAGATTCGCGTGATCTCGTCGGAGTCACCAGGTGTGGGCAGCGGCGGGCAGCGAGCTATCGTGGCATTGTTGCGGCGCAGCCGATCAACGCCACGACCCCCGGCTGGAACGGCGGTGACGGCTTTTTCCTGTGGTCAATTGCGCCGACATTCGGCTCACGGTGCCTTCAGGAGCTGTTTCAGACTTGACGGCAGCCAGTGGTCTTTCTTCTTCGACAAAGGGGTGTGGCAGGCTCTATCTGTGGCGATGGAAGCAGACAGGATGGCGCCGCGCTCTCTCGGGCCTTCAATGGACGGCGAACTCTTGCCGGCTCAAACACTATGTGTGAAGAACCGAGCTGGAACGCAGTCGCCCCTAGGCCTAGGACAGTCGCTCATACCTCCAGCGAGTAGCAGGGATAGGTGTAAACCATCGATCCAGTTCCTGCAACACGACAACACGTTTTTGATGCTCTGGCTTGCCGGTTAAGCATTGCTGGCATGTTCGCCGCGCCCTGACTTTGGCCGTTTGCACGGACGCCTTCCATCGCCCCTTTGTTTAGCTCTCCGTCGAGCCCAGCCGATTTTGCCGGGGGGGCAGGGGTTGAAGGAGCGACTTGGAGTGCTTGAGGGGCAACTCAAGCAAGTGTGAGGCGAACGTGTGGCCTTGGAACCGCCTTGCGTTTTCCGAGCTGGAGAACCAACCGAGCTGGCATGGCCGTTGGGACGAGATCCAGCGGAACGGAATGGCGGCTGCGTGGCAGCTTCGAACGGCGAGTGGTCTCCACGAATCCAGCTTTCGCCAGTCCCTTGGTCGGCTTGAATGCGTCACGGAGTATTCCAGCCTCTGATTTCCATCGGCCCCCAGGCGGGCCGGTTGCCACCGGCCCAATGAGTCGTCAGTGCGGGTCGCGTGGACCTTCTTTGACCCCGCCGCCGGGGCCCACAATCGCTCCGCGGGCGTCGGAGCTCGAGCTAAAAATCTGTTCACATCGTGCCAGAGACCTGCCTGCTGGGTTCCAGACGCGCTACGTCGATTTGCCAGGGCGAGCTCGAAGATTCAGAACGATCAAGAGACTATATCTTACCACGAGCAGGTTTGCGCAGCGAGGCGCTCTTCAATGCCGGTTTGCGCAGATTGCTGATGCTTGACAGATCCGCACTGCCCAACTCGGGCAACTCCAGCAGGCTTTACGGAGCCTATGAAGAACTCTTCACTGACTCTTGCGAACTGGCTTGGGAGCCATGGCGCTGCCTGATGTGAAGTTCGTGCTGCCGTCCCGACCGCTGCAGCAGCGAGGCTTGCGCTGGACCGCGAAACAGCACTTCAGCAGCCTTGGCCTTTGCGCGAAGGAATCCAGGGCAGCCTGGCCAGCCAGTGGGGCCTCCTGGGAGGCGAAGCGCCTTCAATCAATTCTGCCCACAACTCTCCCTCTCGGCAGCTAGCGGCATCAACCGGCTTTTCCAGAGGAAATTCGGAACTGCCACCTGGCGGTTTGCCGTTGGACTCGGATCTCAAGCTGGACTTCTTTGATTGGTGGGCTCCAGCGTGCTGCTGCCACAAGTCGCGATTCGGAATCGTCCCAATGGCAAGCGGGGCAGTCAGCAGCGGCTTGCAGATCCGCAAAGCAGGCGGTCGCCACCTCGACACGCTATGCAATTTTCGCAGCTGGCGATCGAACAGTGCAGGAAGAGCCAGGAATCAGACGGCTCAGGGCGCTCTTATCGCCGTCGGAATCCCCGGTACGAGCTTCGGAGGGACAACATGACCCCGTGCTTGACAATCTTGCGCAGTGCAGAGGGCCGCCGTTGGATCGGAATCGATGCGATACACAGCCACAACACTGCGGTTCGCCAGCCTCTTACCGCTATTCGGCCCAAATGGCCTGCGAGCACCTTTAGCCCGCTGGTTGAAACCCGCAAAGGGTCAGCATCTATCGGCCAGAGCCATACAGTTCACCTATAGGGGCAACAAACACAGATTTGCAATAACGGAAAACTTTCACAGCTTGGCAAGACACGGGGCATACGTTGGCCAAGAGCTAAGACGACTGGAGAATCGCGCACGCTGATTGTCATTGGGGATCACGTCGTGATGATGGTGGTTGAAGCTCGTCGCGGCACGATGTTCGGCTCGATGGCATTGCTGGCCGTGGCCTTACATATTGGCATCACACGCCGCTTGCGCTCAGCGTTCAGCTTCGCTTTATAGTTCTATGCCAGAGCGCAGACGCCGGCATCCTTCGATTCAGCTTGGAACGCAGTTGTCAAACGCACTTGGGGGCTTCACGGAGGGCACTACTGCTAGCTGTCTTTGACTCTTATATGGCGTGGAAGTTGTTGGCAGACTACTTAATACGATTGAATTATTTTTTATCCAGGCAATTTCATGCTGTGCTGGCTTGCTGTTGAATGGCGTCGTGTGGCTTATCCTCGGCGTCAGAGACACGGCCATAGCCTGTTGAGCATGGATCACACCATGTCACCGGCATCATCAGTGACCAAACAACCTCAAAGCAGCATACCTAACACACCCTGTCCTTGTGATAGCGCTTACCTCTATCCTGGCAATTAGTCGCCTGTGCTCACTGCAAAGTATTTCGGGTTCATCTGGAGGATTCGGCAATGGGAAAATCGTGATGGGAGTGTGCTGTTCGCGCAGTGGTTCGGTGTCTATTACGGTCTACGAGTCGGGTATTGCTGGACAGGAAGGTCCGCACAAATCTTTCAGGCGCACAATCAGGCAAGCATCGAGGCGACGATGACACAGTGCTCACGGTCTGCATGTTGTTGGGCGATTGGGCCAAAATCTATTCCGCCATCATCTCCGGTTCGTTGCACATGAACCACTGGACGCACAGCTTCAATACAAAGCATGCTTTCCCAGAACATGGGCCTTGTCCATGTCCCCAGTTGTGAAGTGCATTGCCTGCCAGGAATTCTGCCGGAAGGAATTGCATCGTGGCTAGCAAACAATCTGACACCTCGGGGCTTCATTGGCCGGCAGATTTCTCAGGTCGATTGAAGATCAAACAAGTGATTAGAAGGGCTTGTGATCATGTTCCACGACATTGCAACGAAACGTTGAGGGGCCACAAGGTCAGGGCTTGATCGCCGGGTGCTTGGGTGCTTGTTTCTTCGGTCTATAGCGCTCCGCTGATCAGTGTCTTCAGTCGGAATGCTAGCGCCGCTGATGATCGCGGCACTGCTGTAGGAGGAGCCACCTTCGGGCTTTGATCGTTGCGGGGTTTTGTTGTCCATTCAACAGAGGATCCCGATTCAGCGCCAAGACCTTTACCTCTGGGGTCAGCATTCTCGGTGGAATGTCGGACATCTGCCGTCAGGGGTTCACCTGCTGCCTGCAGGGTCAGCCTCGCTGCGCTTGAACTAGAAAGCAGTGTTCCACCTTGGTTATCGCGGGTGTTGATTGGCGTGAACCACCTCAGCGCAAGGGATGATAGCTGCGTTTTTGATTCCTCAGCGGTGCGTGTGCTCACGACAGCTTCCTTTGACGGTGCCACCTGCGGGGCACGCTGTTGATGGCGGCGCCTGCTGGCCTGGGGTCGAAACAACTCAGGCCAGAGCCTGAGCTTGCGCGACCCGCTCCAGATCGCTGCTGAAAGCGATCGGGGCCTCAGCTCGATGCTGATCCTGGCTCTCGCATCTGGCCAATCCGCTGCCGCGTCCCGCTGGCTGGGCTGCTGGCCATCGGCACCGTGGGCATACGGCCTTTCAGATCTGGCTGGCATCTGCTAGGCTCTACGCCAACTGGGCGCAGCTGCGAGGCTGTCGGTGGTTTGGCACCGGTCAACCAGAACAAGCAACTACAACACCGAACAACCGTCTGGGCGTGTTGTTCTCGGTGCTGCGCTGCGCGAAGCCTGGTCACCGGCGCCGATGGCCTGGCCTCAGCCTTGATGCTGCTCGGCGTTGCGGTGCTGCTGAAGAACACATGGCCCACTGGCATTGCATCAGGCGTTCGCATTGCCAACCGACACAAGCACGATCAAGTCGTCGGGAGACTTCCACACAGCCATATTCCACCCTGAGGGCAGTCCGTCAGGCACGCACAGGCAGGCTGACTTGGGCTATGCCATGAACATCAGCACGAACCGATCGAGCATTATTCACCTCACGTCAGTGATGGCAATCACCGGCACCGGTCAGCAAGGGCTTTGAGTGGCGAAGTTAGGACGCCCCTTGCCTGGCGCCCTACATGTCTTTCATCGAAAAGGCTGGCCTCTGCAGAGCTCAGGTCGTATTCACCCGGGTGATGGAGCTGATTCATGAGAGAACAACAGAGGTATCTGTCAGGACGACAAATGGACCGGCACAGGAGAGAGGATGAGCGGAAGGAGGCTTGAGGGGCCAGCGGCTGCTCCAGAGCGCGGAAAAGAGGGTCGGTATTTTGTGATATTGGCTTTGGTTAATTCCCTCGACGCCACATCGGGCGCAGTTCAATATCTCAGCCCGCTGGGCGATGATACCTCCCGAGCGAAACGCAGGATTTGTGGATGGTGGCTTCTGGCGCGGGCGGTCGTGGGCATGATCAGGCCCGGCCGTGGCTGAATCGTTTTTCTTCAGAACACACACCCGTTCTCCTTCGTGGCCATTCGGCATCAATTTCCGCATGCCATCGATTGGCTGGCGGCATGCGGGTAAGCCCGCCAGGGCTGTGGGGTCTCCGCCCGGCTTTTGAGCGCCACCTGGGTTACACCGGGCCTGGGGTTTACCAGGCCTTGCGGCCAGGAGCCATCGCCCGGATCTCCTGGGCCTGATCGCGCCAGATCGAAATTGACCCAGGCCCCCCACGCCAGGTCTTGGCCGATATTGAAAGACGAAAACTCGCTCATAGGCGCAGCGCCCCAGTGTGGTGCTTGCACCATTGCCAGTCGTGAGTCGCTAGGTGGTAGTGGTGAGCCGGCGGGCAACACGTGCGCTGGGACGGCAGGGCCGGGTCGCCAGCGGTCGGGGGTCGTCATGCCAGGCATGCCGTACCATGGCGCGATGACCCTCGTGGGGGGATGCCATCTGGGCAGCGCGGGAAAAGGCAGAACACTGACTGCAGCGAATGCCGACAAGTGATTCAGGCATGCGAGGCGGACGTGGCATGGGTGGTGGTGATGCAAAACGTCTACACCGTATGGTCTCCCCTATTGCAGGAGAAGTCAAGCGAAGGCAGATGTACACCTCGGGTCTTCTTGGTGAACTCAAAGTTGTTGGCGAGATGGGTGCACCCTGGCTCTCTTTAAACTCTCGGTAGGCGCCACGGAATGGGCACTTTTGGCAACTCCTCTGACGGGTGGGCGGCTCTCCTTCAAGATTTCCGGGGGAGGCTAAGTCTTTACTTTCAAGTGTTCTTCACTTTGCTCTGATTCATTGATAGATTTTTTCGGGCCTTGCCTTGGTTGTCAGTTACGGGCAAAAAAGGGGCCGAATACAAAGCATTTTTTCCCCCACCTTCCCCAAGGCGGACGGCGCGGAAATAAAAAAAAAAAAAAAATAAAAAAATAATTCTTTCCTCC
>Ga0163217_1068708_pt1 | contig 14805 bp, 7 predicted proteins | sample SynspAceP_FD_185933 | JGI IMG/M metagenome (GOLD analysis project Ga0163217, IMG submission 185933) | Saline lake microbial communities from Ace Lake in Antarctica - Synechococcus sp. Ace-P (PacBio error correction) | ecosystem: Environmental > Aquatic > Non-marine Saline and Alkaline > Saline ... | reverse complement strand
CCTCTTGACCACACCGATAATCGGTAAACGGTCGCCGATTCTCCCCCAGAGAAAGCTGTAATCCATTATAGCACTGCCAGTCGGGCTCAATCGCCTTGGCAAATACGTCATTAACGATCATTACCCTATTGCGGTCTTTAACGTCAGCGCGCCTAAAATAATCGCCTTCAAAGTAAGGGCCTGGCCCATTCATAGAAAATATTTGTCACTGGACACCTGTTTGCTTTTCAGGCGGTTAATTTCATTAGCGGCAATCGCTGTTAAACGGCCCATAGGCCAAATCCACTTAGCAACTGAGCCAGATGAGGAAATTTCCTCTACTGCGCCGGTAACTCAAGCAGTTTCTTTTAAGTTCAGTTCATAACAGGCGCGACTCTTCTTGCTGGTGGAAATGTGGAGGCAGATACTGACAAGCTTATTTGTGTCATATTTCAACACTGAAGCCTGTAGGTTTGGTGATGGTGTCTTACTGCCTCTCTGAATAAACCCGATATTGCAAAAACTAAACAGCGTTGGCAATCGCCCACCTGGCCATAACAATGAGTGCCTGTCTTAAATCGCTTTAGAAACCTGCACGGCCAGTGCCTTTACCACCTGGATTGCAAAATAGAATTATAGCGCCCGAGTAATTGATTCATCTTGCTGCTCCCCAAGAACGCGAATAATACAGGAAATACTTAGAGCAAAAAATAATGCTGCAATTAAAGCGTAACAAGATTATACTGGTTCATTAACCCTCGGCAGGACTGGCCGCTAGTGGCTTTGCATTACATAGGAAACGCAAGCCGCTATAGCTAACGCTAACACGATTAACATAAACATAACAAACCAGCACTCAGCTAGCAGCGCTTTTGAAAAGTGTAGATTTTTTAGCGCCCAAGGCTGGCCATAATGGGCAATTGTCGCTGTTGCCTCGGCTGTGTCGTGACATAAATAAATTGGCGATATTGCCAAAGCAAATTAATACCAAACCCAAAACACGCGCTAATAATAGATAGACCGTATTTTGACTTCCCCCAAAGATAACACTCTGGCAATGATTGCATCTTCAATATTATTGACCAGCCAGGCAAAAAATTGCGTATGGTGACATTTTCGGACCCATATATCATGTACTAATGGCGTTAATAATTGCTCTACTTGGATCTGCCGAAGGAGAGTGGGTTTTATTTTCCAACAAAGGGTATAGAGAGCCACTAATATTACCCAGCGTTCTTTCATGCGAACATCCAAGTAAATCCCATGGAAACCAAATATGTTGTGGTCATGCCCGTGGCTTAATCGTTGGGCCTCTACAAATTTTTTTGGCCAAACACCCCTATCACCCGATAACTCACCACCACTAAATGATACCTTGGTATCCAGAATATTAGACGACGGACCTGCAAAATTCCTGCTTGGCCAGGTTTTGATTAGGTTAATATTTGCCACAGGATTAAAGGTATCTAAGGCCTCTGTTGCTTCAAACCATTCTGCCCAATTTGCATGAAGGCACCGAGGCATTTCAAACCACTCAAAGGAAGTGGCATAAAGCCGGTGATTTAAAGTGGGTTGAATTAGGCAAAGAGGTTATACATCTTGTCCATCAATTAATGATTGCCGCCTGCTCAAATACCTCCTGGCTTTATATTACAAGATTTAAGAAGGCCTGGATTTAAGGTAAAAGCCCTCGGCGTTGGTTTCCGCCGGTGTTTTGGTCATCGAGGCATGCTTTGCCACATTATAGAGTCTGTCTTGTCAGGGGTTAAGGCAGGGAGTGCAAAAAATCAGTAGATATGCAAGGGTTAAAATTACACAACAAGGCCCCTAAAGTTTGTGCGACCCATTGTCGTTACGACAAACTAGAAGTTTAGCCTGTGGAGAGAGATTTGGATGCAGTTCTGTTTGCGGTAAGATAAAAGCGTAAGTTTCAGCCTAATATCGGGTCTCCAAGGAATATGGTATCTTCCAGGTTATTTCGTTAGTGGGTCAAAATCTTTGCGGGAATTTTCAATTGGTTCAAAAACAAAAAAGTCCCGCTTTAGAAGGGTAATCGATAAGTCTTTTTATTCATTTCTTCTAGAATAAAATTAATTTTGCGATATTACGTTTTTTATGGATAAAACGAAAAAACATCAAATATTTTTTAATTTCCCATTTCTATAGTGTAGAGAGACCACCTATTGTGCGCTCTTTCTCCAGTTTATTCTCACTACGAATCATTCCGCAACAAGAGATTTTCAGTTGGGGCGACACTGGTATTTGCGCCGTATAAGACATAATTCTTGGCCGCGAGTATCGGAAAGTAATGATTGAATTAGTTGAGGTTAACCTCTCTATTTTCCTTTCTAAATTGATACTATTTGGATAAGGAGAAGAACAAGCCAATATAACAATGACTATATAGCTTAGTTCTAGTAAATTACTTCATTGTCCAAGGTTGTTGATCAGTTCGGTCAGTAAATCAATTCTAGTGAAATCCTTTGAAGTCTACCATTTAACCTCTAGAACGTTGGCGTTTACTCCTTATTCGAAAAAATAATCATAAAAGTAGGCCCGATACTAACTTTTTTATTTTCTCGTTCCTTATTTGGATAAAGATTGACCTTATAAATAATTTGGGCTTTTGATAGTAATCCATACTAAAAATCAGCATCGTTGAACAAGTGCCTTTTCGCACTGTTAAGATTTAGTTCATTTAGTTTTTGAAAAGCGGCCGCTACTTCCCAGGTTCTACAGTTGCTTTTAGAGTCCAGAATCGATTTATGATAATTATCGCTCCTTCTAAAAAATAACACTTGAATTCGAAGGGCTTAACATACTCCCATTTTACCTATGTTGTGGGACCTTAAATAGCCTTTCCCTGTGTAATTATAATATCATTGGATAAAAAACCCAAGTGCTTATATTTGTGTAATGAATTACTTTGTATAGTGAAAATCGTTGCCTTTGATGTTTCAACTGATTCATGGACTTAAACCTTTACAATTTCCGCGATTGTCCATGTTGCTTTTCCTGGCTATCAAAATGGAAACTTGGCTAAATAGACAATTAGAAATAGACGTTACGCATTATGGTCTTCAATATCTATCAATGGTCTACAGAAACCGATTGCATTTTGTTCTGCCTGTAAAAGATAGCCGAATTAACTTGTTCCAATACTTCGACTGTTTTATCACTACTGTCATGAAGGAGGATGCATGTCGCCTTTTCTTTATTCTACTGGTAATACGTTCCCAAAAATGGCCTTTTTGATCTTTTTTGGTGTGTCCAAAGATCGAATGCTCTGCCAGCCAATTGTTGAAGTTTCATTTTTTTTTACTGCTCTGTTTATATTGGGGTTTGTTACCCATTAACCGGCCTGTACAAATTTTGCATGTAGGCCTTGATAGTCCTAATAGTTTTATGTTTTTTGGAGTTCTACCAATACTTTGGGGTGGACCTAGGAATCAAAGGCGTTGGAATGGCTATAGGTGTGATTCCCAAATGGTATGCCCCACCTCAACGAGTTATCTTGGTAATTGCACAAAAAATGTATACTTGCTTGGTCCCACACAAAAAAAAGGATTGCTTGGCATTATTACTTTTCCAGTAGTTTTAAAAACTTGGGAGTAATATCTGGATGGGACCTCCTCAAAGGTGCTATAGCAACCCAATTGTGTATTTTAAAAAAAAATTTTTTTATTAAAAATAGCAGCTCTGGAAGAGTTTGATAATTCCAACGGATAATGAAAATGGGTGAGCCAATAATGGTATAAGGCGGGCCCATAGGTACCTAGTGTACATATAACCCACCAATGGATATCAATAAAAATAATTCCAATACAAGTGTGAGTGGCAAACGCCAAAATAAAAAGGCGCATTTATAACAGGAAATTTCAAACATTGGCCAAAGTAGGGTAAAGCTGTGGTTCCTCCCCTCTGTACTGGTTGTAAAGCAATAAATACCATTACTTTAGTTTTAATAGTATTTAGGGTAATCTCGTGGGGTATATGCTGGGTCTTTAGAAATTTTTGGCTCCCAAACCAAAAATCCAAAGGGCGGATGCTTGTTATTAAATTCCCCACTTAGATGTTTTTAATATACCTGTTGGGTGTTTTTTAAATGGCTCCATCTGTAAGGCTAGGTAATTAACCGTCAAAAGTTTCACGTCCCCATTATTTCCACAGATCAACAGATCAATATCGTCTTATGGAAAATTATTGTCCTTTAGATATTCTTCAAGGGATGGACTATTAGTTGGATTGGGGTAGGGTATTAAAGGTTTTTACGTCCATTAACTGGCATAGCTGGATTTTGTTTGTGGTTTGACAAAACAAAAGAAATGGCACCTTCCCCAAAAACAGCTCCTTCGGATTGGAAATGCAGAAGCTTGTTAGAAATTTTACTTTTTCTGGGTTTAATATGATGTACTAGTTTATTGAAAGGCAATTGTGTATCACCTGATTCCCATCAACTCTACTACTAGGAATGTATTCTGCTTCCTTCGCCTTGCAATGCCCAGTAAAGCGTCCAAGAGCGCGGACTCAAAAGAAAAAATTACTGGCTATGGACATAGGTGAAATTATAACCTTTTACCACCCCAGATCCAAACGCTTATTTGGCCGCTACCGTTATTGTGAGTAGACTGTATAAAGGAGGTGGGTGTTTGGTAAGAAACTGGTTCATTATTGTCCAAAAATGCAAGCAAACAAATTTTTTCGAATCCCGGAACACATTCCCATTCCCGTTCCGGGAAATAATAGCAATCTACATCTTTAGATTGGCTTCCCTCCATGGCTAATTTTGGCAGGCAACTACCCCCATTTTTATTTCCCTTTGCCATTTCTGTGCTAGCGGCGCTGGAGTGGAATAAAATCCTTGTAGTTGGGTTCTATTCAGGAATAACATTTCTCTTCATAGATAAAGCGTAATGTCCTCCAAAAATTCCATTGTTATCGAATGTTTCTTTGAGCAGATATGGCAAACCAGACTGTTAATATTAAACTTTTCCAGATTTACTCGTTTTTGAAAAATACCATTTAAAATATAAGATTAAACTGGTCATATGTAATTAACAATTCCCTCTTTAGGGCTGTTATTTGAAAAAAAATAAGTGTGGAATACAATTCCCCAAATTCGCAGGAATTGGATTAGAACGGTGTTTAATATTTTTTCTTTTTCTAGGTCGTTAGATGGAATTTAGGGTAAACTCTTTCATCGTGGGTCTTAAAATTCAAATTTGGATCAACATCTGATGTTTGTTTTAGAAGTGCTAGCTTATAGCAAGTATAGTGCTTCTGAGTTGCCCCTGGCTGCAGCAGAGTGGGTCCGGTATATAAGCTTTTGAGTTGAAACTGAATTCTGGCACTTCTTCCCCAAAAACGCGGATAATGGCCTCTGCACCTTCGAAGTAAGTCGTTCGTTGCCAAGTGGCTCGGTTCCCATGGGGCATTATATGTAATCAATTGTCCGTAAGGTTCCAGTCCTGCCAATTTTTAATGCTTTCTCCATTGGATAAGTAGCTCCATCTCCATTCTGAGGAGGCGTTTCTGATTGAAAAGCATCATTGGCATTACCATTATCCGGCTACATATCCCCAATACTGTTTGTTTTCTCTTTTACTACCATGTTTCCGATCTAATACTTAAATAGGCCCAGCTTCCCTAAATTAAGCCCTTTTCGATTTTTCCTCTCAATATATATTATAGGATATGCGGTACACAGACAAACATCATATCTAGGGTTTGGTAATGCACAAATCTCGATAATCTCTTAATGAATGTCTGTTGTGGCCTAAACCAAATATTTACGCATCCCCCGGACCTGAGCCAACTACGACCCACTCTCTCTATCGCAATATTCTCCCTAAGTTTTGTTAATATTAACCTAGCACCGAAGTCAGCGGTCTCATATGAGCATTTTGCAGCTGTAGGAACATGCCCACTAGTAAAATTGCGGGTTGGGCACAATCGAGCGTGTAACCCAATAGCTCACGTGTGACCAATTGACCCAATAGTCTTCATTACTGCGTATGTGTTTTGTGTTTTAGAGTCACACCGCCACTCTTGAGATGAGACCTCTGTAATTTATAGACTTGGCTCTTTGTATGGCTTCGTCCATCACTTTCGCAAGTAATCTTGAACTTACATATTTTTTCACCGCGTATCTAGTCTACTATACCTATACAGCTCACCAACACTACGAGTTTGCAAGAAATTACTACTTTCATCCACCGGCCTATAGCTTTGTACTTTGGTTATTATCGTTTTAGCGCATTTTGCATTTTTCACATAGAGCGGTCGTTTGCGGACAGGACCGACCCCTCAAATCAAGCATTCCATGGAGTAAGATACATCATCGTTATATTATAGAGTGAGTGCTATAACTGCGCCTGAGATAAATATAACATATACTAATTCACCTCAAATGTGTAAACTGTTCTATCTACCCACCCATTCTAATGTCTCTTAGTCAAGTGCTTGAGCGTATCTATTTTTGGAAATTTTGGTACAGATACACAGGTGCTACTCATATGCTCTAAAAGTGAGTCGTGACAGGTTATATGTACTCTCAACTATTCTATGTGATTCCAAGCTCAGCCAGGCTTTATTATACCCATTTCCCGTTTATAGCTACTCCTTTGGACATGAAAAAATTTTTATATATCTATTTATACTGGAGTTTGCGATTTATTATACCTAGCATGGAAACCTAATATGCGTATCTTATATTAATAAGTGCGTGAATTATAAGAGCAAAGCACCTTGGTTATAGAGAGGCTCTATACCAACCCTGTAATTTGTTAGCGTCGATGTTCTTGCAAGATATTAAATATGGAGGCCATCACTTCAGTCATTCGGACTCCAAATATTTATCTTCTTGTACCTACTTATTGGAGTGTGGATCTAGTTAATGGTTTAAATATCTGCACTGAATTCCGTGATCCAACATAACCGAATGTGTCTCAGTTATACCATGCCAATATTCCTTATATGGTCCAAGACTACCCCATCTCAGTCGATGCTGCGAAACAGTGTCATGGTGGAATCATTTTATTCTTTGACACAATTCGCGCGTACTATAAGCATCGTCCCTCCAAGTTAATTGAGTGTAGATTTAATTTATTTTTCCTCTTTTTATATTTCTTTATGAGAGTTGTATATCGAAGAGTGCAGCCTCATTGTTGTCGATGCGTTAGCAATTTTATTAAGTGCGTACTTCTGTGTAGTGTATTTCGTGTGACTACTATGCATAATACACTATTCTCTGTAGAATTTATACTATACTGCTTTCCGATAGTTACTCCTGCGGTCCCTTTACCAATTAATATTTCCGCGGATATATCACTAGACACTTCGTCCAGTGCGTGTCTTTGCAGTCTTATAACATTGACACACTAACAGATACTGCGAGACTCAAGATCTCGATTGAGGTCCCGAACACTTTAAGGAGCATTGTTGTCAATAAAAAGACTATATCTATCAGGAAATATATAGCATATGTCTAATACTAAATCTCGCCCAAGGCATATGTCGAGCGTATCTATACGAGCTATGAGCGCAGACATCTATTGCGGGGCGACTTATGGTAAAATTTAGTTTTCTTTGGTTCACGTCATCTTATTATGTTATAAATTTGGTGTTTCCTATCGTTGGTCTCCATCACTAGAGCAGTCTGAATCTGATATCTCCGGAAATCCAACTTAATTGTGGTGCAATATATTAAGGCCTTCCAAAAGACGACATGTCTGCTGTTGGTGCAGATGAGCGCGTGGAAGCGTAGAAATATCGGCGGCCAAAGACAACCTTCAATGTTTCAATCATGTTCGAAACCCCATTTTAGATATGTTACTATCTACAATAGTACGTCTTTCGAATTCTCGGTTCTATAGACGACGACGTTCAATGCTAGAATATTTGATCTCAGAATTCGGTTTCCGGGCTTTCAAAGAGCAACTGCATCCGTTCAAACATCACTTATTGTTTGAATTTGTGCACAATATGACCTTATTTTAAGGGAATGTTTCATCCGTTCATTATTTTACCTTTTAAATTACGCAGCTTGTATTGCATCCCCCCAAACCGGAGCGGGTCTTTAAAAAGTTAATCTAAGTCTTAAGAGGTGATTTTCAGTAATTACGTTGATGGGTTTGGGATACGCCCAAACTCAGTAAAACCCCATGGAGGAATATTAAGGTATTATGGTAAAGGAATCGCCTGCAAGTAATAGTTTCCAAAAGGCCAGCATCCTCCAATGTATGCCCAAAATAACCCTTTATTAGGCTATTCAAGGAAAACCCCCTGCCTAACCCAATCTTTAGGGCAATTGCCTCCATTTCATCATTGAAGTGGTTGCAGTTTTTGCCATGGGCGGATATATATCTATATTTCCTGAGGTCCTAAACTTGCGCTTCTTTAAAGGCTGATTGAATACTGCGATATAGGCCTTCCCCGGTTCTAGAGGGCCGGAAATATGATTGGCATTCATACAGGAGCATCACCCCATTACCTCTACGGCCTCAGGGACTAAATTGTGTTGGTTCCTGGTCACTAGTACACTTGGAACGCCACTTCCCCGTATATTAATCCTATTGACCTTGCTTTGCAGATAGGGTTTAGCTAGCGGTAAATCAAAGTAACTCATTTCGCTTGTTGGAATGAATTAAAACACGGAAAGGAATAAAGTTGGAAACAAGATCACCACCTACAATAAAGAACTTTGATCAAACGTTCCCCTGTGAAATAAATCGCTTAGCATGAAATGGCCAATACTCCAGAAAACACAGGCATGGAAAGAACAATAGGTTCTTCTGGTTAAATTTCAAACATAGTTTTTGATTAAATGTCCTAAAAGTTCCCAAATAGGCCCTTTTCTTGGGGGCATTGGGTGCTTTGGGTTCCAAAGGTATTATATTTCCTTTTTGGTTAGTAGATAGTATTAATCCAACCCTATCCTTATTTCACCCGGATTCTTTGATGGTTTGCCCAAGAAAATAATCCATCACTTTTGCTCTCTCTATATATCTCTGGGTATAAAATCAGCATGGATCCCCCAATAGTTCAAAGGCCTACTGATATAGTGAATTGGAACGATAACTTTGAGGCGTAAAAGGGAGTAGGAAATAAGTTTTCATCCTCAATTAGTGTATCCCCGCTATACTTCCCTTACGGATATTTTGGACCACGTAGGACTATCTCAAAAACCTATTGGACGGAAAACAATTATTGTTATTATGAAAGAGATAGGTCTATATTCATTTAATAACGCCAAACTTAAAGTTTCCATTCCAATAAAAAAATGAGGCATGGATCAAGGATAAAGTTCCTTCATCCTTCTATCAAAAAAAAAACCTGAAAACCGTTTCCCCTGTGCATTACCAATTTGTTTGCGGATTTATAGATTTCGTATCTAAAAAATCAATTTTTTGCCGCAGGTGAATCTACAAAAAATTGTTTTAACCGTAAAGCTATATCCCCATTAGCGCCAAAGGAAGTTTGTGCTCGCAAACGGATTTAACGATCGAGTGGTGTACCCAGCTAGCCCTTATGGATCCCAGATAGGCAATCCCATGTTGTCGACCAAAGGCCTCCCTACCGTTTTCAAAGATATCTGGATATAATTTCCATTGCCGATACAATTGGCCCACAATGGGTCAGTTTCGGACAAACGTCGAAATACCCTTAATTTCACTGGTATGCTAATCTCTGACTTGTTTTAGACGGGCATTTTTTCTTTCATTATACACAATAGAAATTTTGGTGGTATGATAAAAAATAATAATAATTAAGGCTAATTTCAGGAACAAGATCAATTAATGTCCAGTCATTCTCTCAAAAAAACATCATAAAAGGCATTTAAGCCCCAATGTCATTGGAGATTAAATTTTATAGTTCTTGATAACACTTAGGCATATATAAAACAGGTACCCCACACACCGCCCAAAGCTGCCAATATAACCACGAGAATTGGCTCCGAAGTGGAGGCGGATTGCTCCTGGTCGTTTGCCACTGTTCCAATTAGTAAACCTAGAACCAATGCCGCAAGTCCTGCAAAAAATAGCAGACATAGGAACACTTGTGGAATGTTTCCTTGAAAAACATCAAAGGCTTGGAAGCCCTAAGATAGGAAAAAGATAAACCCCTAATCCCCAACATAAGTTCCAAATTGATAAGCATACGGAACAGAGTCAGATACCCAAAGTTTTTCCTCCCAATACGGTCAAATTAAGGATACAGGATTAGTCCTTGACGAACAAAGGTACCCTGCGTTTTTTCACTCTGCAACCATATTGAATGGCACAAATGAGGGAACAGATGATAAAAAAACCGTATGGCAAATAAAAGACCAGGGGCGGTACGTTGTGTTGCACAGAATTTGGAATATTTCAAGTTTTCGCCAATTACTAGGAGTTATTTCTTTAAAGGTGATAAAAACTTTCGGTATTCAATAATATGCTTCGGTTTCATCATTCAGTTATTGGGACTGGAATGCCTTGTAAATGGTCTGGGTCTCTATTTTAAAGATCATCTTGTCCTATCCCATTCTTTATGCGAATTTTTAAAAGGCCCTATGGTTATGCGGGGGTCAAAAGCATTAAGTATCTACCTCCTTTTTCTTTTACACCTTGTTCTTGTTGGTATTGGAATTTCTTCGTCCAACCAAATTTGGACAACAACCCTATCCACATTTAAATTCACTTTTTTTTTCTCAGTTCGTACTAAGGTTGGTCTGAATTTACAAATAGCTCAATTGGACTTCCCTTGAACACAAGTTCTTTGGCTTCTTTGTCGATTTTTGTTCTCAAATTATATTAAAGGATTTTGGGAACTCTGCCAGACCATCGTAAATATTTTTGGAAACCTCCCCTTTTTCATAGTCCACCCAAAGGATACGTATTTTGTAATTGCATTGAGGCATTCTAAAGGTGCTTATCTGAATTAAGGTAATAGTAACTACCAAAACCAATGCATTACAAATAGGATGGCCACCCCCCGATATCCCGGACAGGAGTAGTTAATTCCTATATGGAGAGGCCCATTAATTTATCATGATCTCTTAGGCTTTTCGCGTTAAGGTTAAAAATTACATCTTCAAGAATTATGTGATTCGGGGGGGTAGGGGGTTACTGGGAAATGTAGATTTTAGGAGCGCCTTTTCCACAGATAATCTTTTCCGTGATCTATAATAGTCCACTCTGGTGCAAAAATGTCTCTGCTTCGTTCAAATTGATTGGATGTATAAACAATAGTGGCCACCAAGGGTATTTAATTTTTTTAAATTGATCTATAATTACATTTTTGGATTGCACGTCCACGCCAACTGTTGGTCGTCCAAGAATAAAAACCTGTGAGGATCGTGTAGGATTTTACTGGCAATTAGGGTTTACACGGCGTTTCATTAACCGCCAGAAAAGGTATCCAATTTTTTGTGGGCGGTAATATTTTTTCCAGCCTAAAAAACTTCCAAATGAAAATTAATTCCTTCTTCCTTAACTGCCTTCCTTTAGACCATACATGCTACCTAGGTTAATTGTAAATTTTCATATGCGGTTAGGGTAGCGGTAGAGGGCAATGATTCCTGTGGGTACAATGCCAATTTAGTTGTCTAGTGATTTCGTTCTTTTGGAAAAAAGTTAATGCCCATGATGGAAAAATGTGCCCGATGTGGGTTTTATTAATGACTCAACATGGAAATTAGTGTTGTTTTCCCTGCTCCGTTTAGGTCCTAATAGTCCAAAAATTTCACCCTCGTTAATATTTAAGGCTAGGTCCCATTTTACCGAATATTCTTTCGGGGCATTTTTATTATTTTTTTGGAGAGTTGGAAAAATTTGGTCATCTGTTCTTTATATTGCCTTTTTTAGTTGTTTAAAAAAAAACTGCCTTCTTGTGGCAAGACTACTTCAGAAGTGTGTAGCCACCATGATCGTATGGTTGCGAGACGCTTCGGAATATTGCTCGCGTTGGTTTTTATATACGTATGAATGCGCGTCCACCGACAAAAAATCGCCGTCCATTGGTCACCAATCAAGGTCATTTCTTGCGAAAAAGGTTCCAAAAGTTTATTGTTTTTCCAGTTTAATTTCCCAAGTCTTCTTGCACAAAATAATGCGCATAAATATATCGAAATCGCCACCTCCGTTGCCATATTTCTTCCCTGCATACGTACATTTTGACCCAAAATAATTGATTTGGCAGTTTTAAATTTCTTTGGATTTGGCCATTTACGAATTAGTTTGCAATTTTCCGTATTCCTTTTACTCCAACAATCGGAACCGGGGCCAACAATATCCCTGCAGGTGTGTTTAAATCCCTTTTTAATAATTGCTTTTTCAAGCTGTTAAGATTTTAGGGAAGGCGGTAGGCATAGTATATGTGTCCCTTAGGGGCAAAGGCTCCTTTTGGCAAAATCTTACTTTTTCCAGTTCTTTTTCGGTAAGGGGAGGGTAACGGTTCCATTACAGGGTCACCTTATCTAAAATATCTACCACCTTTTTACCATAGACGGGACCATGTTGTGGCGCGTTGAAATTGGAAAAGCGATATTCATCCAGAAAATATGGTAGATTTATAAACGCCTACCTGCAGTCCTACCGGTTGTTACCTTCCAAGTTGTTCATCCAAATCTTTGCTCTTTTAAGCGTTTGGGTATTCCGAAATTTTTCTCGACTTAAATTTTTGTTATTTTAATTCCCTACACGTTTTGGCGAAATCTTTTGAATTATAATCCGGGCAATGCCCTGTATATTGACACTTACTTGCGTGCGTTGGATCACTCTTTTTAAAAAAGGGAGATATAGTCTGAAACAACATGCCCAGATCCTATTCCAAAAACCATGGGCCTCGCTTGACGGTTAAAACCCATTATATGTCATTTAGTTTGGCTACTACACCCATTTTCGCAATGTGCGGCTTGCTTGTGTTAAATCTATTCCATGTTTAGAGTCGGTATCGTTGTAGCTCTTCGATCGTTAATATCGGAAGACATTTCGCATATTTTGTAATATTCTTATTATTAAGTTGTTATTAAAGAGATGGCAGGTCGAAAATGTCTTTTAAACCTCCAGCTTCCAATGTCCCAACAGAACTAGCTATGAGTTGGAGGTCCCATTTTTATGGAGTTCCATATAGTTTATTTCCAAGTGCTTGACATTATGATTTTTTACCCGCTGTTTATTGCATCGGAAAATGCGTATTTCTGTATAGCTTCAATTACATTGTTCAGCGCCAATGTCTTTGCGGTCCCCACCCGGTACTGCAATTCACAGTAGTGTATTCCCCATTATTCATCAATGGCATAACACAGCTATCCTTGAAATTGGGCCGACCTTCTAGAATTGCTATCTTATCCTGTGGCACCTCACTTTTTTTTCATCCCCTAGGCTTATAGTTTCTCTAGGCCTTTAAATAGCAGCTTTATTAGAGTAATTCTTTCAATTTTCTTATATCGATCACCTAGCAACTTAAAACTTCCTGTATTAGAAAATTTAATATGCAATTCTCGCCACTAATTACTTCGTCTGATTAAATTTTGCAACCAGGGCATAGTTGCTAAAATTTCCCGAACGTAATTGCGATACAAGTTAGCTTTGGTTATTAAGGTATCTCCTATCTTGGGTTAAAAAAAAGACATGTTTGCCCTCTTAATACTGCTAATAAAACCAATAACCACTATTTGCCTTCACCTTCAAAAATCATCAGCAGCAAAAAAAATCTTGGCCAACTACTGGCCGAAAATTGATTGGGCCGCATTTTTCAATAATTCCCCCGATTCGGAAACCTATAGTTCTTTTTACAAAGATACAATCTCAGTTTACTTTAAATTCGGTTAGTCACAGTTTCCTGGTTCCAAGGTTAAATTATTTTTTTGTGACCAGTGAGGCATATATGGTGCTTCTTGTGGGGCAAAAATCTTATGTATAATCTATTATTGGTTTTTTTGAATGGTGTAGTATTTCAATTAGTTTCCAATTACGGTTTTCATTTCACTGTTTGCCCTATAATTTTGTCATTGCAGGTACTTGGATCTGAACTAAGGTAAACACCCCATAATTTCATGTAGGAATTGTGACTGTTGTAATAAGGTTCCTGATCCCTGGTTACGGCAAATTCCAGATATTTCAGTCCCAATTTAATGGCTCCTATATAACCCTGGGGCCGGCTCATTTTTTAGAAAATATTGGTATCTGTATGAAGGGCAACAGGACTGTGCCATGTTTCAATAAGTCCGGCAGCCATAAAATTTATTATGTCCACAAACAAAAAATTTTGTTGCTGTGGGGTGGCGAAAAACCAGTAATCACTTTTTCCTCGGAAAAAGGGCAAAACAGCTTGTCTTACCTAATAAAGGGTGCGTGTTTGCGCGGAATTAAGATTTTCCAATTAACCCTTTATCGTTTATTGTTTGTTTTTTATATAAATTCATTTAACAGTACCGTTAGGTAATTGCATATGCGTAGGAAAACCTAAGCACTTCTTCGTACGTGCAAAACAATTAATTTTATCGCCTTTTTAGTTTTCCGGAACCACCAATTCCTCAAGGCATTACAAAAATGTTGGAGGCCGGCACCAACATTGCCCACTTTAGTCCAAATTCATAAAACCATTTCTTCCCAAGGTACCTTCTACTCCTTTGTCGGTTTTTATTCCTACGTTATAAATATTTCCTTTGAGAAATAATAAGAAGAGATAATGTGGTAAAATAATAGTCCAAGAGATCGGCTGTAGTTAATATGTGTTTTTCCATCCGCCCATTTTTGAAACTTATCACCTTGTATCACCTGTTGCCCAATATGTTTTCCATCGCGCAATAATTTTAACTGTCCGGGTTTTCCATGGCGAAAA
>Ga0163217_1044232_pt1 | contig 14806 bp, 6 predicted proteins | sample SynspAceP_FD_185933 | JGI IMG/M metagenome (GOLD analysis project Ga0163217, IMG submission 185933) | Saline lake microbial communities from Ace Lake in Antarctica - Synechococcus sp. Ace-P (PacBio error correction) | ecosystem: Environmental > Aquatic > Non-marine Saline and Alkaline > Saline ... | reverse complement strand
GGAGAATATTTTCACATCCATCAATATTTACAACAGCATTGCAGTTGTTGAAGGACATTGGTCGATATCGTTTTGGAACGCCAATCATTATCGGCATCTGTATCACAAATATCGCCAATACCGTCTTGATCTGTATCGCCTGGTCAGCATTCGCAACTAAAGGGCAATTTATCTTCAGTATCGTAATACACCATCATCTATCATCATCAGGATCACAGACATCGCCAAATACCCGTTCATTATCGGATCTATTGATTGAGTCTGCTGGTAGTTGGGGCAGTTATCGGTCTATGTCTAAAAACACCCATCATTAGTTCATCATTCGGTTTCGTCGGTCTTGAAAGCCTTCTACTTGAAAAAAAAAATCATCAATAAACTACGCTTCTTGGATTGACAGGCATCGTCCGCTTCGAAAATTATCCTAAGATTTAATATTAGATTCATTTGGGTTTAAAATTTGTTTGTCTCCAGTATGCATTGGCATTTAAAATCATTACGCAATAGTTCACTATCTGTTGAAGTACCAGTCCATTGTGCCCCTGGGCAGTTTTGACAAGTCATCATCGTCCCAGAAAATGCGTTAGTTCTATTGCTAGAATATACCAATTAGGTTGGCTATTATAAGTACCAGAAAACACTCCATGAAGTTCCAGAATCAACAGAATATTCAACATTACACAATATCCCAATTTTCTTTCACAAATCATTCGTAAAGCCATATTAAAACTTTTAGTACCGGAAGCAATAATAGATGAAGTTTCATTAACAACTTTGCTTAAAAGTATGGCTTTTACTTTATCGGGATGATTGCCATTCTAAATTGGTGGCATACACTTCTTTGACCAGAAACTTGCTTTATTTAATAGCGTTCCTTGCGGATACCCTTTTCCCATACAATTTGGTTGCTATTTCAGTGTAAGCAATCATCACTATTTTCTTGCGTATTCCAAAAGTATCAATATTCACCTCCGTTCCGAAATCTTATTACTAAAAAACTTTCCTTGCTAATGCTGTTTATTTATACTAAAGTGTCGTTGTCAATAGCTACGTCAATATGTAAAGTAGGCCGCTTCCATTATATAGTAAGACTAAATTGGGTAGTGTTATAGCTTGGAGTTTGGTTGGCTTGCAAACTTCCATTCCAGTAAAGACTTTCCGGGAGTATTTCTCGTTCGAGGGGCATAATGATGCTCATAGCCGTATGGTATTGATACCTGCATTTTTTTACGGCTTATTTCCGAGGTTATTTCACCACAATAACGCTATGGTTTTCAGGTGTCGCGCAATATTTCAACATCATCATTTGGAGTTTTAAGGGTATCGGGCGACATGGCAAATTCCTCTTTCCAAGTGGCAAGCGGTATCATGGCATCTCCTAAGCTTATTTCAATTATCTTTTCCAACAGCGACCACTGGTAAATTGGTGTTAAATAATCTTCCCACTCTCGTTTCCTGTATCGTCTAATCGATACACTCCCAAACTGGTGTCCCACAAACAATAGGATTTATCAAATATGCCTTTCCTTGATGTTGCAATGAAAAAAAAAAGCTTGATCAGATTTTGGTAAATTATTGGTTATATTCTCTGGAGGTAGTAACACCATTCACGAGGTTGTATTTTTAAAAAATACCTCTGCTCGGAGCCACATTGGTTGATTGCTTTGAGATATACCACTCTATTAGATGTTGTACATAGAGTATCGCACCGTCTTTCTATTTATGGCTAAATCTGATATTTAGTCTCTAACCTGAGTCACTAAATTAAAAGGTAATTCCTGCATCAATACTTTATAAATGCTACTGCCTGAATTGGCGTAAAAGGGTTCGGCATTGTTTGGGTCAATTTTCTTAGGTCGGTTATTATTTCCGAAACAACAGGTCCGGAATTTTTTTCCCAAGCCACTGCCACTAAATTTATAAATCGCATCATAACCGGCATACAACAGACCGGTGGCCTAATGGCGAGTGGTGTTATCCAATTTCAGAAATTGTTTTGTGCCCGTCTTCTCTTTTTAGGAGGTCCATTTGTCCTATAGTCTGGCCAGAATTTGTTGAAATGATTAAGGACCCCCCGTTTTGGGTAAAAAACCTAGAGTAGCATATCATTATTTGGTATCGATACTTATCCTACCATCTCCACCATGATAATTGTTCCACTGACTACTACAAATTACTTGCCTCCATTGTCTTGGAGTCCACCAATTATTTATTTCGAATTTTATCAGCAACAGATATCCTGTAAAAACTGACTTATTCCCATTGTTGCTGTTTTGTCGGTAAAAAACTAGTGGCGCCCGTCTCAGAAGAAACATAAAACTCCACCAATCATCCGTAAAAAATTTGGTTTCCGAAAAAAATTTAAATGGTATGTATATCAGCATGTGTATAAGCCTTCATGTTGGTTGAACCAGCTATTTTCTAGAAAAAAGTAGTTCTCCATTGGTTACTTTTCCAAATGTTTAAACAAACTACATTAAAGTTCATCAGCATTGACAGGTGATACATCTAAAGCTAAATCGAACCAAGCTTGATTAGATTCTAACATTTCGGCGCAGTTACTTGCTGTTTTAACAAAGTTTACGCGCTATACAACAGATTTAGTATATGGTCCTTGAAAAGCAATCATTTGTGCTTACGTCTGCGCTTGAGGGATGTATACAACGGCAGGATTAGCTGCTGAAGTTCTAAAACAAGACGTCCTAGAGCAGGGGGTAGCGTACTTTTGGTAATTTCAGTAAATGTATTTGCCGTCTACGGATTTAAAATAGGTTTGGATGAACGGATTAAATGGTATTGCTATTCATTGGGCTTTAATTTAAAATCTTTATATTTCGCAGCTTGCTTTACCTCCCAGCTAACGCCAGCATCTTGTAATTTACATTAATAACGTTGTTGGTTCCTAGCCAAAGGATATTAGAGTGCTTGGATCGATGACGATCTCGTCGCTAAAAAATTTAATAGAGGTTTAGAAGGGGTTGAGTCCTGTTTCAATCCATGTGGCTCCTTTCCGTTCAAATGATTTGTTAAACTCGATACTATAAGAACGCCGGCACAATCATCACCCGTTGCGATATAGATAATGTTCGAGTTTAGGGTCGATTAGGCGATCCCAGGAAACCCCTATTTGTAAAAAATTGTCGAATAAATTAAACCCAGAGATTTCCAGCATCTACGATTTCCAGGATACCACCAGCGGATGAGCCCCAGCAACCAAAATATTGGCATTGTTAGGTCAACAGCGACCAGCATTTACTTCTTCTTGTCCAGGTAGTCTTTCAGGGAATATACCGTGTTTTGTTGTTGTAAGTGATGGTCAATACTCACTGGGTTTACTCTCGCCGTGCTTTGAGATTATTTTTCCAAGTTTGCTAATTCTCGAGAAGATGGTATTTCTCCCTCCGAATTACTTGGTATGGACCAGTAGTTTTTCCCATCTTTTTAAAGGGTTAATATCGCTTCCTTTATGTGGTATAAATCTTTTATCAATTCAGTATTCGATTAAATGCTTTTTGAAAGCGCATCTAAAACTTTAAGCTGGCGTTTTTTGCTGTTTTTATCCTTAGATTTCTCATATTCCTATCATCCAGGCGCATCTTCATTAAATTGCGCTTGTGACCATATAGAAACTAAGAAACATACTACGAGTTATTAATGTTCTTTAAATAGTTTGGTTTTTTTTTTTGTAAATTATCCTGAAAAAAAATAAAAAACACTCATTTGTGTATGCTTTTTAGGTAAGCCAGTACTTCAGTTTACTTTAAGAGGTTATTATCTGTTTTTCAATTAGTTAAAAACTTTCACTTTGTTAAGACAAAAAAATTACCATTTTTGTTGTAGAAGTAATTGATGAATATATAATTTTACTAGTTTTTTTTCTAAGTTCTTAATTTCTTTTTGGACCAAGAAGATCAGATTTCGGAAGTCCCACAGCGTAGATTCTTTGGGGTGAATGAATGAAAGGATTTCTCGGAAAGGCCAAGAGGGGTAATAAGGGTCTTGAAAAACGATAAGATGCCGTATTAACTAGCTATAAAATTATTTCCTTTAAAAGAGATTACTACAAATTCGATGACCACCTTAACCTTCAAAAGGAGTATACCTATTCACTACCTGAGAAAAGACGATTTTGAACTTTCTGCCTTTTCTCCAATATGGGTAGACGTTACACTTCGTTTTGGGTTTAATTTTTAAAGTAGTTTCTTTTACGAAAATAGGAGCCACGGAAGGCATTTTAATTATTTGGAACTGAGGATGTCCAAATTATTACAATGTCTACACCCATTGGCACAGAAGCGATGTTTAAAACACATGACCGAAGGTCAGCTTCTAAGAAATTTTTACTCACGTTTAAACTAATTCAAACGCCTCAATTATTCTATTGCTTTAAAGGTTTTGATCTTTAGGGAAGTACAGAAGTCTTCAATCCAGATCGGGTAATTTTGTAACCACTGCAAATTATTGGAAAACACTAAAATAAGAGGTTTCACGTAAGAATGCATATTGCGGCACAAGACTTGGTAGATCAAGAAAACGGTGGTTTGTCGGAATAAAAAACGCAATTTGGAATCTGGAGATGCTGATTTTCAAGACGTTCAGATTAGATGTTAATCTTAACGATGCAACCAATAAAATTTAGGGAAAACCGCTATTTTTTTCAGGCATCAATAATAAGCTCTACGAAAAGAAAAGATTCAAGCGCCATTGAAAAAAAACGTCACTCTCCATTGGACATTTGTTTAATTACGAAACAAATTTTATCAATTTGAATCCAAACAACACCCTAACAATTTTTTTGGTCGATGCCTTTAGTTCTTTCTGAAATGCGGATAAAGCAACATCTCCAACCTTTGTATATGAGTTAAATGCTGAATTTTTTATAGTATTTTTAGGGTAGGTTTAAAAGGGGTCAATTTCAACATTTATTAATTATAATTATTTACTTCAATAGTTTGCTGATTAAACAGATACTTGGGCGTATACCCAATTCAATTAAAGGGGGCGAAGAAATTGCCTCGGGAGCGATTATGAAAAAAAGATTGGGGGTTTTCAATTAAAGGGGAATATGTTCATACAATTGTCGGGTTACCTTAAGTTTGGTAGTTTGTTTATTCATCCGCTCAGGATATTCAAATAAATGATAAAAATAGGACTTTCTGCAGCTATTTTTTCGTCTACCAAAATGCCTGATTTTAATTTTCTTGCTATACAGAGTGATTATGAAAACTACAATTGGAATACTTCAGAGACTTTTGAGGGAAGGTAAAAAAAATAGTATTCGAGTTTAATTGAATTCAAAACTGTGTTTGGACAAGCAACTTGCTAAATTCACAGATTAGATAAGCAGCCTTTACTTTGCTGTAGATCCTTTACAAGACGTGTTAGCGGCAGTTGAGAGTGGAAAACAAGTATATTAAAACCTTCCAAGAAAACTAGTAGTATCCATTATCTGAAAGTAAAATATCAAAAAGAATTTAAGTACAAGGTCTTTTGCATTGCAAAATTACCCTAATGTACCAAACTGTTATCTTTCAATCAAAACAAGCATTCCTGGAAACACCCCCCCTTCCCTGAATTTACAACAGAAATACCTTATATTTTTCTAAGAAATATTTTAAAAAAAGCTTGATGTTTTTACAAACAGGGGTTAAAGCTTTAAATATTTTAATCCTATACATGAATGCATTACAGCCCCTGCTAGGAGAGTTTTTATATTCAAATGATCAAAAGTTAGGAGGCTTTCCTATGCTCGGACTTCTTTTGTGAACGCAAAGTGCAGCAAACGCGGATTTATTTAAGGCAGAGCATTTTAATTCTTCTTTTTCTGAACCAATTATTATTCAGCGCCTGAGTACCCCTGATCGTGACTTTATAGTGCGGTTTTGGTGTCGTTGTGGAATTTTTTTCTTAGAAATTACGATGTTTTTGATATTCGATTGTCTTTTATGTTAAAGAGGTTTTCTTCATGTAGAAACACAAAATTAAAGGAAATAGAAGTTTTTTTACTTTTTTATCTCTTGTAAAGTGTTGTTAATAAGGGATTGGTTTGGCTTCAAAAATTATTTCAAAAAGAATTAAAAAACATTTGCGGGATTTAAAAGAGGGTGTATATTTGACCCGCTTACGGAGACAGAGAGAATGAAAAGTGAAGTAGTGATAAGGCATTTAAGGTTTAAGAAGAAGAATAAAAAGGTTCATGACATTTTGTAGACAGCGTTCAAATATTGGAAATCGATAATTGGATAAAGAATTTAAATTTAACAAAATAGGCTTAAAGAATACATAAGGCTGGGTTCGATAAATTTATTTGTAGTGATGTGAATAATATTTACCCAAAAACAACGATTGAAAGAGTGTTGATCCTGGCTCGGCATGAAACGCTAGCGGCAGCCTTAACACATGCAACAAGTCGAGGATGGTAAACAGGGAGTTCTCCGCTGACGACCGCGCGCACGTGCGCAACGGCGTATGCAATTACCTCTTACTTAGGGGAATAGCCCAGAGAAAATTTGGATTAATGCCCTATATTTATATTGCTCCGCATCGGGTTTTATTAAAGGTTACGGGTAAGAGATGAGGCATGCGTCCATTAGTTAGTTGGTAAGGTAACGGTCTTACCAAGAAGTCGATGGCGGTAGGGGGTTCCTGAGAGGGAGATCCCCCACACTCGGTACATAGAGAGACGAGCGGACCAGGACTCCTACGGGAGGCAGCAGTGAGGGAATATTTGGGACAATGGGCGCACAGCCTGATCCAGGCCCATGCCGCGTTTGCAGGAAGAGCTGCCTATGTTGATAACTGCTTTTATACAGGAAGAATTAAAGGAGTTTCGTGAACTCTTGATGACGGTACTGTAAGAATAAGGACCGGCTAACTCCGTTGCCAGCAGCCGCGGTAATACGGAGGGTTCCGAGCGTTATCCGGAATTATTGGGTTTAAAGGGGTCGTAGGCGGGCTGTTAATCAGAGGTGAAATGCTGCGGCCTCAACCGTATGAAACTTGCCTTTGATACTGGCGCGTCTTGAGTTATAGTGAAGTGGCTAGAATATGTGTGTAGCGGGTGAAATGCATTAGCATAATTACATAGAAATACGATTGCGAAGGCAGGTCACTAACTATACACTTGACCGTTGATGGACGAAAGCGTGGGGGTAGCGAACCAGGATTTAGATACCCTGGTAGTCCACGCCGTAAACGATGGATACTAGCTGTTCGGTTTTCGGAACTGAGGGCCAGCGAAAGTGATAAGGTATCCCACCTGGGGAGTACGTTCGCAAGAATGAAATCAAAGGAATTGGACGGGGGCCCGCACAAGCAGGTTGGAGCATTGTGGTTTATTCGATGATACGCGAGGAACCTTACCAGGGTTAAATGTAGATTGAACAAGGGTTTAGAAGAATAGATCTTTCCTTCGGGCAATTTACAAGGTGCTGCATTTGGTGTTCGTCAGCTCGGCCGTGAGGTGTCAGGTTAAAGTCCGTATAACGAGCGCAACCCCTGTCGTTTAGTTTGCCAGCATAGTAATGATGGGATCTAGGAGACTTGCCGGTGCAAAAAACCGTGGGGGAAGGTGGGGATGACGTCAAAATCATTTCACGGCCTTAGTCCTGGAGTCACAAGTGCTACAATGGCCGGTACAGAGAGCAGCCACTGCGACAATCGCATAGGGAGCGGAATCTATAAACCGGTTCACAGTTCGGATCGGGTCTGCAACTTCGGACCCCGTTGAAGCGTGGGGAATCGCTAGTAAATCGGATATCAGCCATGATCCGGTGAAGACGTTCCCTGGGCCTTTGTACACACCGCCGTCAAGCCATGGAAGCCGGGGGTGCCTTGAAGGTCCGTTCACCGTTAAGGAGCGGCCTAGGGCAAATCGGTAACTAGGGTTAAGTTCGGTAACAAGGGTAGGCCGCTACCGGGAAGTGCGGCTTGGGAACACTCCTTTCTAGAGAAAAGATCCTATAGATGAAGACTAGAAGAATCTAGCCCTTGTATTTTGTCGAATATTGTTATGTGTTATGCTCTCTCTGTCTTATTCTTATATAGTGCGCTCTCTCGCGATCGCATCTTTAAATGAGGTGGTAGTGAACGTCGAGTTCCTGCACTTGTTGTAGCTCAGCTGGTTATAGAGCGCACACTGATTAATTGTAGAGGTCGGCAGTTCGGAGTCTTGCCTGAGACTACGAAGTTGCTCGAAGAGCAGACGAGAAGCCTGTGCTGAGCGCAGTTCGAAGTAAGTCGCGGAGACTAGCCAGCAGGTTAATAATTAGAGAGATTAGTTGTAGCATAAGTTTAGAGAAACGTTCATTAAGATTAAAGTATTGGAAAGGAAATTTTAGAGGTTTGGTGTGCCGCTTATAATACTGTTAACATAACTGTTAACTGATCACTGAAAAGACGGGGATTTAGTTCAAGCTGGCTAGAGCGGCCTCCTGCACGAGGGACCGGCGACTCCGAATTCTTCCACCGGGCAATGCCCCGGAGTAAGATATTATAAGGTAATCTTCTGGCGGTGTGCAGTGAGGTTGATTAGATGGTATACCGGTCTTATTCGCGACTTCGGCGATTTCAATTGACCATATTTGACAAAAGTGCAATTACAATTATCTTCAGGGTATTGTAATCCAAAGAACACAAAAAATAAATTAGAGTTAAAGTTACGATATTATGTACTTCGTTTTTCTTATTTTACTGGGGTATGTTTAAATTAAATTAGAATAGGCAGTGACAAGCTAGAAAAGGGCGTATGGGGGATGCCTAGGCTCTCAGAGGCGAAGAAGGACGTGGATAAAGCTGCGAAAAGCTGCGGGAGTGCAACCACACTTGTGATCGCGGGAGATCCGAAATGGGGCAAAACCCACTATATTTGAAGGTAGAGTATTCTCGTAAGGAGAAGCCAAAACCCGGTGACTGAAACATCTAAGTAGGCCGGAGGAGGAGAAAACAAAAGTGATTCCGTTTAGTAGTGGCAGCGACGCGGATTAGCCCAAAACCCAATTTGTTTCGCAATATTGGGGTTGTAGGACCACGACTTTTGATGCGCGATGAATTAGAACCCTTTGGAAAGAGGGGCAAAGGACGGTGATTAGCCCGGGTATAAGTAAAAGGACGTTATTGATATGGTATCCTGAGTAGTTGCGGGGCACGTGAACCTTGTATGGGGGAATTTTTTTTTTGGGGGGGGGGCGGGGGGGGGGGGGGGGACCCAAAAATCCTGTAAGGCTAAATACTCTGCGAGACGAATAGTGAACCAGATACCGTGCAGGGGAAAGGTGAAAAAGAACCGTGAATAACGGAGTGAAAAAGGATCCTGAACCATACGCTTTACAGCGGTCGGAGCGGCCGGCAAGCTGTGACGCGTGCCTTTTGCATAATGAGCCTCGAGTTTACTTTGACTAGCAGGTTAAGATTTTAAGAATCGGAGCCGATTAGCGGAAAGCGGGAGGGGTCTTGAATAGGGCGACCATAGTTAGGTAGTAGTAGACGCGGAAACCGTGTGATCTTACCCATGGGCAGGTTGAAGCTTTGTTAACCAAAGCTGGAGGACCGAACCCGTTGACGGTTTGAAAAGTCTTTGCGATGACCTGTGGGTAGGGGTGAAAGGCCAATCAAAACTCGGGGAAATAGCTAGTACTCCCGAAATGCATTTAGGTGCAGGCGTTTTGCAATAGTTTTTATAGAGGTAGAGCTATCTGATTGGATGCGGTCGGCTTCACCGAATACCTGGCCTTTACCCAATTCCTTGACAAACTCCGAATGCGCTATAAAATGTTTTATGCAGCAGTGAGGGGTTATGGGTTGCTTAAGGTCCATGTCCGAGAGGGGAAAGGAAACCGGACCATCGCTAAGGTCCCCAAGTGTATACTACAGTTTGATATAACGCGGTGGAAATTGATTGACAGCCAGGATGTTGGCTGGAAGCAGCCATTCATTTAATGAACAGCGTAAACAGGCTCACTGTCGAGGACGATTGCCGCATGGATAATAATCGGGATAAGTCTTACCACCGAAAGCTATGGCTTCTTTGTATACCACGGTACAAGGGTAGGGGGCATTGTCCGCTATTGTGGTGAAGGTGAACCTGTAAGGTTTGCTGGAACGCATAGAACGAAAATGTTTAGGGCATAGTAACGATGAGTGGGGCGGAGAAAACCCGCACGCCGAAATGACCAGGTTTCCCGCGCTCTCGCTCCGCTCGCGCGCGCTCGCTCGGGATCCTAAGCGAACCCGAAAGGGGTAAGTGGATGGACAAGCAGTTAATTATTCTGTACCTGCCTCACGCTAAAAGTGACGGGGGACTGTGGTGTGTTGTGCTGACGTCGAGATTGACGAAATTACTCACGTTGAAGGGAGTGGTGAACCCACCCCGATAGTACGATGATGCTCGGCAAAGTTGATAACTCCAGATCGTAAATCCTTCCGAAGAAAAACATAGTTGAAGCTAGCGACGTAGCCGTAAAGCGCGAACAGCAGAGGGTCTTGGGCATGAGGTATCTTAAGGCGCTCGAGAGATTATGGCTAAGGAACTAGCAAAATAGACCGTAACTTCGGGAGAAGAGGTCGGCCCTCCCTCTGGCGAAGGCCACGCAGTGAAGAGTCAGGCGTAACTGTATATCAAGAAAACACAGGGCATCTGCAAATCGTAAGATGAAGTATAGGGACCATCGCACCACCTGGCCCACGGTGCTGGAAGAAGTATCAAGGAGGATGGATTGTCATTTCGCAAGGCAGAAGCCTTGAATCTGAAACCCCGCATGTAACAGGCAGGCCGTAACTATAACGGTACCTAAGGTAGACGAAAATAAATTCCTTTGTCGGGTAGTCCGACCTGCACGAATATGGATGCAACGATCTGGACACTGTCTCGGCCCTATGAGCTCGTGAAAATCGTTGTAGTTAATCGCGGCTAGTGAAGAGTTGGTCCGCGTTACCTCGCCAGTCGGGTACGTGAAAGTAACCCGTGCACCTTTTAACTATAGCTGACGTATTGGTCTGGCAAAGTAATGTGTTGGAATAGCTGGAGGAGGAGAACTGTTGGAGGCGGCGTCGACCAGGCGTTTGTGGAGTTCATTGATTGATTAAATAACAGCGTTTGAGCTTGTTCTTAGGGTCCTAACCATTATATTACGGGACAGCAGTTGACGCTGGTGGTAGGTTTGATGGGGTTGGTCGCCTCCAAAAGCAGTAAACGGAGAGAAAGCTTTCCTTAAAGGTACCCTCAGGTTACGGTTGGTAACTCGTCACGATTAGAGAATGCAGATGGCACAAGGAGTTTGCTTGACTGCAAGACATACAGGTCGCAACAGGTTCGGAAAACCAAGAGCATAGTGAAATCAGGGGGTGGTTCGGGCGCATGAAGGGCCATCCGCTCAAAGGGAAAAAGGGCCCTACCGCCGGGCGGGCAGAGGATTAACAGGCTGAATATCTCCTCCCACCAGAGCTCACCTCATCTCGGACGGGGAGTTTTGGCCCGCGTGTCGGCTCGTCCACATTCCTGGGGCATGGAGATGGTTCCCAAGGCGTTGGGGGCTGTTCGCCCATTAAAGTGGCACGCGAGCTGGGTATCAGAACGTCCGTGAGACAGTTCTGGTCTCTCCCCTCATTTCTACTGCAGGGCGTTAGAAATTTTTGCCCCCGACCTCGCGGACAATCTCGGATTCTCCAGTCACGTATAGAGACCGGAATTACTGGACACGCTGGTGCACCAGTTAGTTCCGCCAAGGAGCATTGCTGACACGCGGTAATCTATGTCGGGATTGAATAAGCCGGCTGAAGCTATCTAAGCGCGGAAACAGCACACTAGATGACGACTTTCTCTTAAAGAGGCCGTAGGAAGATTGACTACTGTGATAGGTCATACAGGTATAAGGGCGTAACCCGGCGTTGCCGTCCGGAGTGGAGATGTCGTGGTAAGGCCGAGTTATATATAGATAGACTTGTGCACAACAAGACCCCATTTTTAACTAGAGGTGGGGAAAATCCTTTTAACCACTTTGGTGCGTGTAAAAACAATTAATTAAAAATCGTAGTTACTAATATAAATACTATATACTAGTGTTTTTGTGAGTGCTTAATTAGCAACCCATTTGGTCCACTTTTAATATGTTAACAATATTGTTGTTGGTCATTCTTGTAAGAAAATTATAATAGACCCAACTGAAAAGTCTTACGCTCCGCCCATGCGATGGGGTCCACGCCCACTTACCATATCCGAGACAGGGAAGATAAGCCCATCAGCGCCGATTGGTTATAAAAAAATAACTTTTGTTGGTTGTGTTTATGCATATATAGATAGAGAGAGAGAGAGAGCTAGGTTTCGTTTCGCTCTTTTTTAATTCAGTCTTCCTAATCTCTCTATTATGAAGGACTTTTTTTGTGTACTAAAAGTTTGTTAATGACCTTTACGGCTAAAATATCAGTACTACAAGAAAAGCGTCTTTTCACTAGTTTAGGCCTAAAATACTAGAGGTGCACCCGCACCTAAAGCAAATCTTTAACCTTAATATTACATACACTACCTTAAGGAACTAACAAAAGAAACCACCTACAATCACGTAGTGTGGCTTTTTACATTTTGGTTTGGAACGCTGTTGTTAGCCACCGTCTGGGGAAAGATCTCCTTCTCCCTTGTTAAAGGTTTAGTGGAGCGTTTGCACTCTCAGATACGATATCCAATATTGATGCGCTAGCTTCCCTCCTTCAGATATCGCCCAAACAGAATTAATGACTTGTCATCTTCGTTATATCGCCTGCAATCAAAAACAGGTACATTGGTCAATAATAATCCTTCACTGATGTGCTTTGATATTAGGATACTTGGATCGGCTTCTAGTCCTAATTGTCTCTCTGCTTCGCTCTCTTCTAGAACCTGATAAAACTAAAGCAAGTAATTGCTAATTTCACATTTCCATTTCCTTTTCAGTGCCTTCTCTCTCTCTCTAGGCTAAGGTCCTCTGTTCCTGGATCTTTGATCCATTCGTTCTTCTGACGGATTATTAAATCCTGTTTAAATATACCGTCTTTATCTCCTATAAAATTCTTGGTAGTGATTGCCTGAAATAACGTTCTGACTCCCTTTCTATTTGCGCTGAGACGAATCTTGTTCTCAAACGCCATAGGCAAAAAGGCCAAGGCTTGGTCGTGCCTGGGACGTTCTGGTCGCTTCCTTTTTGTCATAATTCTACAAAATCTGACACTGAGGTGGCTTCCATGTCTTAAATGACGTCGCCTGAATACAGATCAGATTCCCTGGTATCTACACCACAAACGAACCAAAACATCTTTACCAAGTAGCTTTGTTTCTGGTTTCTAATTTCTTTTCGTAATACCCGTCTACTCATTTTTTGTTTTGAGATATGCCACACATTTCCATGGCTGCCACAACACCACCTCTTTAGAAAATCAGCTCCTTCAATTAGGTATTGGCTTGCGTCTGGTAATCGTGCACCAACCACATCCTAGCTTATGGCATCAAAGTTCTGTTAAGATCATCTGCTTTTTATATCTCGATACCAACTCTTTATTCCCGTCTTGAAATAATTCTTCCTCTTTTAAAACCATCAATTCTTTCGGTTCACTATAATATTCTTGTACATTTACAAGTCTGGAATAACCATAACGTAAGTAAAGCACCAACTTTTTTCGTCTCGTTTCAAAAACCTGTAAAAACTAAATGACCAGCTCTATGTCAATTGTGATGCAGCTGCAATACCAGAAGCACCAGAGCCGTACAACATAAGCAGCTGTTTTACCGTTCTCGTTGCAGTGTCATTCGCTTATTACCCATCCGTTTTCAAAGCTATTATTCAACAATTTACTTTTTCATATATTTTCTATTGGAATTACAGGACGATCTCATATATAATTTACACATGCCTCTTACACGGTATTGCAGGGACATAAGGGCGGACCTGTTAAATTCTGAAAATTATTGGATCGAAATGCTAAAATTGTCGACTGCTATTTTTCCAGTTAATTCCTTTAAAATACACCCGGGCATTCATTAAATTTCAGGAATCAAAATTTCCCTAGTGGGCAACCGCAATGGGCAAAGATGGGAATTCCGCAATCCATATACAGGCGTAGCACTCTGCATTTATATAAGTCTTTTTCACTCCCAAGGGTAGCGTGGAACTCCTTACAGTTTAATCCGTTCTTCACGAGGTTGGCATGCTTTCAACTTTTCTATTCGAAATTTTCTAAAAATCCTGTTTATCTTTCCCCGCATGTTCTTCGATTTATAATAGGTTTGTAGTTTTCTCAGTTTTTTCTAAGGCGTATTAAAGCTTGTTTAAGTTCTTCGGAGGAGAAAATAATTCTTTATAAAATTTTCGGAAGCGATCTTCCTCAAGTATTCTCTTGGGACATAGTGGGCATATAGAGTAATGCATTGTAATGATTTTCTATCAGAAGACTTCTTAAATTCAACGATATCTGTATCTTCATCTAACAAGGCAAAGGTTTAGGCTGCTTTATTACAATTTTTATTCAGAAGCTTAGTCTCGTTCCCGAGATTATCAAAAGAAATGTAGGCGTGCATCTACCCACCACTCTATTTAACCAGCACCGAAGTTTGACGACCAACGCGTTCAACCTAGTAAATCACCGGCAATACCCCACCTCGTCCATCAATTCGCCAAAGAGCCGGATCACCTGATACCTTCTGACCTAACCCGGCTTTGGCTCCGAATATACGAACACAGAAACTCGCTCTCCTCGCCTTACCGTTAATATAGGGTCCTCTCACCTGAAGTTGCCACCACCTAGAAGCGGTAACACTTCACCTCGTGATCCACAATCTGTCTTCTGC
>Ga0163217_1091188_pt1 | contig 14807 bp, 21 predicted proteins | sample SynspAceP_FD_185933 | JGI IMG/M metagenome (GOLD analysis project Ga0163217, IMG submission 185933) | Saline lake microbial communities from Ace Lake in Antarctica - Synechococcus sp. Ace-P (PacBio error correction) | ecosystem: Environmental > Aquatic > Non-marine Saline and Alkaline > Saline ... | reverse complement strand
GGCCGCGGCTCGGCTCGCGACAGCGCAACCCTGTTTCGCTGGGGAATTTCGTTGATGGGTATCGCGGGCTGGCCGAATCGCTCGCCGAGGCCATTCCGCTCAATCCCGCTGGCGGCCCTCGACGCCTTCAAAGCCTTGCCCCCAAAGGATTCGCCTGCCATTCTTCTGCCTTCTCGATTCCATCGCTACTGCGATGATGGGATTCTGCCGGCGCCTTGCGCAATCTCTCGATCAGCCTGCGCCGCCAGCCCCAGCAGCCCTGGTGATTCACTGCACCCGAGCTGGCAGGTGCCCAGGGAAGCTTGGAGGAGGGGCATCACCCCGTGCTCGATCTGCCCTTGCCCACGGCGCGGAGATCCGCGACCTGCTCGAAAGCATCGCCCGGCCAAGTGGGCATCGTCCCCCCTGCCGATTTGCCCTCGAGCAGCTCGTCCATCCTGCAGCGGTCAGACTGAACAACGGATCCGCCAGGTGGCCGCCCGGGCTTTAGCCCGCCGTGGCCAGATCGGTTGAGGCCGATCTCGCTGAGGTTCTCGAGGAAAAAACGCCAGGTCGATCGCCGCAGCGCGAGCTGCTTGGAGTACTTGCCCCACTGAGGCGAGCCCGGGCGGATATCGGCGGTGCTGGACGGCCCCTCGCAAGCAATGGCTTGACCAGCGCCCGCCTGGCCTTCAGCGGACGAAGCGAGCGCTATGCCTGCCCCTGCCCTAGGGGGCGTTTGCTGCTGTGGCGGCCCAGGGCACGGGCAAGTTCACTTGACAGCCAAGGGATTGCCCACAGCTGCGGCGCGATGCCCCTGTTGCGGCTGGATGTAGGGTACGGCTGTTTTGCCGTCTGGTGGGAGCGAGCGAGCGCGCACCCGCGACATGATCCGCGGGGGCCGAAGCCGATGGGCCACCCTGCGCTTGCCTCTGGATCGATGAGATTGAACAAGGGCTTCGGGGGCGACAGCCGCAGCCGATGGGGGAGCCAGCCAGCGGGTGCTGCCAGCCTGCTCACCTGGATGCGAGAAGGACCACGGCGGTGTTCGTGGTGGCCACGGCCAACGGTTGTGGCAACCTGCCGCCGGAGCTGATGCCGCAAGGGGCGCTTCGACGGAGATCTTTCCTGCTCGATCTGCCCGTGCGGCGCAGCGGCGGCACCATCCTGGATCTGCAGCTGCGCGCCGCCCGTTCCCGCCCATGCGATCCCCTGGACGGTGCGGGTGGATCGCACCGATGGCTTCTCCGGCCCGAAACTCGAGCAGATCGTGGTGGAGGCCATGCCACCCCCGGCTTTCGGTGCCCCACCGTGACTTTTCAGAAGCGGACCTGATTCCGGCTGCCAGCGGATCTGTGTCCGCTGGCTCTGCGCAACGGCACGGGAGCAGATGGATTGCCTCCCGCATCAACGTTGGGCCAGCCAGCGGCGCGCGCCCAGGCGCCTCCAGGTTGCCGGCGGTGTGTAACGGAAAAACAGGGGGGACTCCCCACCCGCACCACCCCCGCCCCGCACGGCCTGGATGCAAGGGCCGATAATCGCAAAAAAAATTACCTCTGCAGGGGGGATGGGTTAACGAACCCCGACACCGCTGGGTAACGAAACAGCGGAAATCCAGCTGGGGCCAGCGGTGTTGATCCCTACGGTGCCTGCAGTGTGCGCCGCCCCACTTGACCGTCCTTCCGCTTACCCCAACTGGCTGTGCCTTCCTCTCGGCGCCGCGGCGTGATCACCAGTTTGCCAGTAGCCCAGGGCCAGAATCCCATCACCGCCTTGGAATCACGGGTCTTTTCGCGCCGCCTCCGCAGCAGGTCGATGTGCGGCCAAGGGCTCATAGCCAGCCGCTGATCCTCCACTGAGCGCCTAGTTCACGGACCTGACTGAAGGTGTTGTCCTTGTCTGCATCTAGATCGTTTGAACGTGCTCGAACCGTGATCCGTGCCTCACAAGACCCGATTCGCTCGGGTCTCCCGGGCGCTGCAGTTGTTTTTGGCAACGGCTTTGCTCTCAGTGCGCAATGTAGATGGCTGGGAAAGCTGTCAGGGGTCTTGGCTGTTGACTATTGAATCCAGCCAATTTGATTCAGCCCTAATGTCCAGACAGTTGCAAGTGGCGTGGATCTTCCCCTGATTCAGGCCCTGTTTAAATGCCTCTTTTTTTGGCCAACTGAAGCTCGGTTACACTACACAACTATTCTGTCCCACCCTCTGGCAGCAGGCAAAGAGACTAGTGGGGAAGATTGACAACTACAAGTCTATTGATGGACAGACATAGTGACCAGAACAGATTGCGCTTCGCCAAGAAATAGCGGAAACTGTTTTTCTCTTGGAACGCCATTAAAACAGTATTACAACCCCTTCCGGCGCTATGTTGAATTGACAAAGAAGCGCCTTAAAAAAATCTGTTGCTGTATCCACGAGTGCGGCATACCTGAAGACGGGCACTTTATTTATTGGTAATCAGATTACCGTTTTAGGGGCTGGCAGGCAAGCCAGGAGCCTATGTCCATGCAGCGTTGAATCGCGAGATCAAAAATTTTGGCGGGCGAGTGAGTAGTACATCATCGGTAGCGAGCAATTTGAGCACATCAATAAGCTTTATCGAATTCATTTTAGATTGGTAGTGAGCAATTCGAAGAAGCCTCTTTGTTATTGTTTATTTTGGAAAACTTAGCCATGTTAGAGGGAAACCACTTTGGAAATACAGGAGGAGGAGAGGTTTGAAGGTGACTGGTGCCTTCCTTTGAATGATCAGCGCGAGCAGGGCTCCTGATTGGTTGCGGCCAGCCTGGGCCCGAGCTTCTGCACAAAGCCAAAATGCGACTATCGAGAATCTTGACGAGGGCTGGTTTGGATCAAGGCTGGCGAGAAAAGATGTACGCCCTAAACTGGGCTTTAAGTGGGAAGGGTTGGTTGTGCTTGAATGGATTGATAGCAGATAGGCCATCATTAGCTGAAATGAGGGAGAATACTGGACTTTGAGCAGGGCAGTACCCTCGCGAGCGCAATGCGCCTAGGGCTTCAACCTGGAGTTGGATCGGTTGATTCTGTGTGATTTCTCGCTTCAACTTGCTCTGGGTCCTGAGTTCAATCCATAGCCCGCCATGCTGTTCAGTCGCGAGCTGACCCAATCCCTTCGCTCCCTGGCTCAGCCATGCAAGAGTCCATTTCTGTCCCTTAGAAACGTTATGTCGAGCGCCATTCATCCCTGCCGATCCCCAGACGCTGCGCGGCCGAACCGGTGAGCCCTGCCCAGCTTCGGGCGCTGATTGCCGAGCCCTGGGCGCCAACAAAGACCTACTTCAACTATGCGCAGGGGCCACTGCCTTCGCCGTCGCTGGCGGCGCGATACGAGAGCTGCAGCTATCCAGGAGCTGGGGCCCTTCACGGGATCCATCTGGCCGTGGCTGGCGGCTCAGACCAGGGCTGCGCGCTTTGATCTGGCGGGTCATCTGCGGGTGCCGCCCATCGGCTGGCGTCTTACCGAGAAATGGTCCAGTGGCTGCGTTGCTGGCCGCTCTGGGGTTTGCCCTTGGCAGGGCGGCGATGAACTGTGATCGGTGATTGGCGGGGAGCATCCCGGTGTGGTGGCCGGGCCTGCCGGGAGCTGGCCCACCCGTGGAAGGGCCTCACGCTCAGCACCCTGGCGGTGGGCTCGATCCGCCCGGTTCAGGCGTGCCAGCCGATGGGGGCCGTGCTTTGACGCCTCTTGCATCAGTCACTTCCGAGCGCCCACCCGCCTGTGTGGTGCTCTGCGGCCCACCTGCTTTGGAACACCGGTCTGGTGATGACCGATCGTCGACAGCGGTGGCCCAGCGGCTGGAGCACCACCCTCGCCATCCCTGGTTGCTGGTCGATTCCGCCCCAGTCGGTGGGGTCCTGCCCCGGGTGGCGGCGGCAGCCTCGGCGGCGATATCTACGCCTTCACGGCCACAAGTGGTGTTGCGGCGTCCAGCACGCCTGGGGGGTGTGGCCCTTGTCGTGAGCGAATCCTCGCGCCATCAAGACCGACGCTGGGGGGGATGGCGCAGCCTGGCCAATGGAACGATGGCCGCGCCTTGATGGGCCGGGTGGGTGGCCAGTGATCCGTGGCACCACGATGGTCGCCGCTTCGAGGTACGCCGAGCCTCCTGCCGCCTTCCTTTGATTGGCCGGGTTGCGCTGCCTCGCTTGAACTGCTGGATGCGGTCGGTGGGCGCGCCGGCTCGTTCTGGCCTTGATCCGCGAGCGCACGCAGCCAGCTCTGGCTTGGTCTTCAGGCCATCCCAGGGCTTGAAGACCCTGTCCAGGAGCCGCCGCCAGGCTGGTTCTGCGTCAGTGTTGAACTGGAGGGCGATGGCGCGGGGCCACACGCCCGAATCTCTGGTGGAAACAACTGGGCCAGCCAGGGAGTTTGGCTGCGCAAGCCTTGATTCACCCCCAACTGTCTGCGGAGCCTGCACCACCTAGCACCACCACCAGCGAGGAGGTGGAGCAGCTATTCGTTGCCGCCCTCAACTCCTTTCTCCACTAGCAGTGCCCGGATGCGGTGTCAGGCCTGGTCGTCAGTCAGGCTTGTTTTCGGACGAACATCGCCTTGAAGACCCCAACGGCCAGCAGAGCCCCCCACGATTGGGGCCAGCCAGAACAGCCCACACTGGCCCACGCCTGGCCTCACGACCCAGAGCGCCCAACACGCGGTGCTGCGGGCAGGGTTCACGAGGTTGTTGGTGACAGGAATTACTGATCAGGTGCAATCAGGGTCAGGGATGAGACCAATCGGCCACGCCGCGATGGCGCGAGCTTCCTGTTTGTGGGTGTGCAGAACGAGGATCGCCCAGCAGGAAGACGAAGGTGAGGATCACTGTCGTATCTGCCAGCGCAGAGAGGCAGCCGTTAGCCCCGGGGAGTGGCGCACCTGACGCCCATTTGGTGGCAAAGGATTTGCTGCGGTCAGTTCAAACCGGGGCGCCCCCGACTGAGACGACACAGCTGATATCACGCACCGGCGATCTACGGCGGCCCGAGCACCACTGGGCGACGATGTAAGGCAGCAGCCCGGACCTGGAAACTTGCGCCGGCCCAGAGGCCGCAAGCTGCACGGCGGTGGATTGATTGTGGCAGCCGGAATATGGCCGATGGCATTAAACCATTCGTTACAGGGTCTGAGGCGAAAAGGCCGATCGATACGCCGAGGAAAACGAGGCCCAGGGGGTTGGCGGCCGGCGTTGCTCATAGGAAAGACGGGCAGCCAGCACGGCGTTGCCCGCAGCCACGAGGACCAAGCCAAGAAGGTCCCAATCAGTTCGGCTAGGAACTTTTGGCATCGGCACACGTTTGGAGCACGATGAATTGAAACCGTTGGTCGAAAAAGGCGTTGTAAGGATTAAACAATCACCCCTTCCGCTACCCTGAGCGCATGCAAGCCAGGCGCTGTGCCAGGCCTGCTGCGCTATCCCTCGCGGTCGTCTCGAAGGGATCTTGGTCGGTGCCGAGGATCTGGTAATCCTCGTAGCCCTTACGGCGTATCAGCACCAGATCACCGGCCGTTGCTGCCGCAATGCTCAGGGCAATGGCGACGGCCCGATCCCCTTCCACCAGCAGATCGTGCCGGCGGGGCTGCGGCGCCACGTCGTCAAGGGACCTGCGCCCGGATCTTCGGTGCCGTGGGTTAGTCGGACGGGTGCACGACCACCCGGTCGGCCAGGCGAGCGGCATGCCGCCATCTGGGCCGCTTGCCCCGATCCCGCGGTCACCACCGCAGCGAACACAAACAGATCAGTCGCCCTGCTGCAGAAGGGTCTGCAGCGCCAAGCGCTCTTCCTCAGCCATCTGGCGCGTTGGCGTAGTCGTTTTTCCTTTCCTCCTCACCAGCACAGCCCAGGCAAGGCCGTCCGTGCCGCCCGTCGCGCTGTTCAGCCAGCCGCCACCCGCTCCATGCGCCCTGGGCACGCCGGGGAATGGGGGGGCCATGCCTCCAGGCAGCCGGCCTGGCAATCCACGCCCCTGTGCGTGCAGCACCCCCACGCCGCCCCAACAGGTTCATCAGGTTGAAGCGGCCCCCAGGTGGTGATTCGGAACGGGCCATTGGCCAGCGGCGCGTATGCAGCCTTGCCGCTGAACCCCATCGGCACGTGAAGCTCGCTGCCCCCATCCGCAGCTCGCGTCGGCTTGCGTTGAGGGAGCTGCGCCAGAGGCGCTTCGCCGAGGCTGCCGGCCAGGGTGGTGCCGCCAATTTCGCCCCCAGGGATCATCGATGTTCACACGCACAGCCCGCCAGCCAACGGTTCGGCGAACAACAGGGCCTTGCCTCGAAATAGGCCTGGCATTCGTACGGGTGGTAGTCATGGGTGGGTCCTGGCCTCAAGGTGGGTGAACACGGCTCCGGGCGAAATGGTGCCAGCCCGCCACCCGGCCCTGGTCTCGAGGGCGGTAGCGGAAATCACTCCCATGCCTGCCCAGGGCGCTGCCCGCCGCAACGGCCTCAGCCAGCTGCGCCCTGCAGCAGTCGGCGAGGCCTGTGGTGTGGCTGGCCCGCTGGCGCGATGGCCGGGCCAGCGGTTGACCAGGGTGCCGAAACAGGGCCGTGGTCTGGCCCGCCGCGGCGGCCAGTGTGCTCGATCAGGTGCGGTGGGTCGTGGTTTTGCCACTCCTGGTTGCCGGTGACACCGATCAAGGGCCAGCTTCTGGCTTGGATTTGCCGAGAACGCGGCCGCCAGCCGGTGCCGGGCCAGGGGGCCAGTGGCCCTTTCCCAGCACCAGCACTGGATCGCCCGGCTGGGGCGCGGCTGCGCCCGCGCCGCTTCCACCCCGATCACCGCGGGCCACGGCACCGGCCTCCAAGGCCTCTGCGGCCAGAAGGGCTTGCCCGCCATCGGACCTGCCGCCGGGCAGGCCGACCAATGAACAAGGGATGGCCAGGCTGATCCGCCGCGTATTCGGAGGCTGACCGCCTGCTGACCTCCCCGGTCTGGCAGGGCCACGTTTGGGAATGGCTAAGACGGCCTGAAGCAGCAGGGGGTGGAGCGTTGGGGGCATGCGGCGCTGGAAGGGGCCGCCTGGTGTGGATGGTGTCGATGCCGGGGCGGATGCCGGGCGAGCCGGAGCTGGGCCAGTTTTGCTCGCCAGGATCAGGGCTGGTGGGGGGAGGAAGGGCAGCAAGCGCTTTGCCCAGCCAGCGCTCCAGGCCATCACCCCGCCAGCCGGGGGAGGAAACCCGCGGCCCAGCTCGATCAGCCGCTGCTTCGGCCCACGGCCAGGTACCGGCACCTCCAGGTCATAGCGGAGCACTTCAGGGCTGGATCGGGCGGGACTGTCGATGTCGAACCACCTTGCAAGCTTGTGGCGGAGCGGCAGGGCGGCCAGGCGATCAGCCAGGGCCGCGCCCTCAGCCAACACCCTTTCACGGCTGAACAGGCGGTGAGCGGGGGGAGGGCAGCCATGGTGCGCGCGGCGGAGAGGGTGTTATGGAGAGGGGCGCTGTGGAGGGGTGTGGGGCCCGTCTTGAGCAGGGCCAGCCGGGGCTTCAGTCCGGGACCGGATTCGCAGCCGCAGGGGGGAAGGGATGGCAGCGCCAAAACAGGGCGGACCGTGCAGGGTGAGCCCCAGGCCGCCACGCCCAGGGCCATGCGCGCTCGATCGCCTCGATCCCATAGGCGCTTGCAGCTGCGGGATGAAAGCGGCAGCGGCGGGCCCAGCAAGGGCTCGAGATCCAGCGGCCGGGGGTAGGGGCCGCGATCAGGCCCAGCAGCAGCGCCCGCGCCTCAGAAGCCCTGCTTGAAGCCAGAGGCAGGCCGTCTCCTGAAGAGCCAACGATAGGGATTCTTCGATTTGTGCCGGCACTTGCAGGCAGGCCATGGGGAGACGTTCCCCAGTCCTGCCTGCCCACGCAGAGCCCCCACCTTTCCCTGCCCTGCCCTTCCTTCATGGTCCGCTACCGCGGTCCTCGCGCTGAGGGTAGATCGCGTCGCTTGGAGACTTCCCGGTCTCACCGTAAGTCGCCCAAGCGGGCTTTTCCCCCCCGGTCAAGCCACGGCCAAGCCCGCGGTCGCAGCGCCTCCGAATACTGCCATCCGCCTCGAAGAAAAAGCAAAAGCTCGCTTCAACTACGGCATCTCCGAGCGGCCAGCTCGTGGCTACGTGAAGAAATGTGCGCGCGCCAGGCTGGGCTCGCAACAGGAACCAACCTGCTCAAACTGCTTGAGAATCGCCTCGACAAACAGTCTGCTTCCGCCGCGTTTCGGGCCCACGGTTTCCCGGTGGCTCGCCAACTGGTCAACCATTGTCACGTGACTGCTGAATGGTCGTGTGGTTTGACATCCCAGCTACCCAGTTGCGCCCCGGCCGACCATGATCGTGGTTCGCGATGCAAAGGCCAGCGCCAACTCGCTTGAAGGGCACCTGAATTTCCTGCCGGGTCTGGCCAACATTACCCCCCAATTTGGAGGCTCGACAAGACCAAGCTCTCCGCCAAGGTGAATGCCCGGATCGAGCGGGACATTGGTTGGCCCTTGAGAAATCAACTGACATTGGCTGGTGGTGGAGTTCCTACAGCGCAAGCGGTCTGATCCTCGGGCCTTTCCACTCGGTCCTTTTGCTTGCTTCTTCATCACCCCGCCCTTTGGCGGGGGTTTTTTTGATGGGAAGGGGGGCTTGCGCCAACGGCCGAGAGTGGCAGTCCTAGTCGCCAGAGCTGCTTTGGTTCTTTACCCGAGGCGCAGACGCGCCTGGGCATTGGTGCGAGCCAGACCTTGACCGGTGGTCTTCGCGGTATGGCGGGCGTTCTCGATCCAATCGGCAGCAAGCTGAATAGTCTTCATACGGGTAATCGGTGGAAAACATCACCGCCTGATCGCCCATTTGTCTCCAGGGCACACCGGAGGGGGGCATCCGCACCACATCCCTATGTTGGTCCATCACCATTCACATGGCTCTTCAGCGTCTCTGACGGAGATCGACTCAACGTCCGACCGGATAGTTGGTCACGTCGGCACGGCTGCCAGCCGCCAAGAGCATGTAAGGCAGGTTTCAACCCATATGGCAAGATTACCCGAGGCCATGAGGATGGCGGTTTCAAACACCTGGAGAACACTCAGCCGCCAGGACGTGGGTGGCGGTGTCACGGTCCAGCTCCAGACGGCGCCTTTCCCAAGTCTTTCCAGGGGGATGACCGTTGAAGGCCTGAGACTCTCCCGCTGACCAACCCAGGTATGCAATAAGCGGCACATTCAAGCTGTTCGAGCGATGTGCCAAAAAGGAGCGAATGGGGTTCATCCAGGTAGGCACCACCGGTTGGAACCATTCACCATAAGGGCCCCCACGAAACCGAGCCTCTGAAGACGCAACGTTTGAGCTCATCACAGCAGCGTCAACATCCTGCCCAGAGCAAGACAACGAAACCCGCGAAACCGTTCAGGAGCGAACGCAGATCGTGCGCCCACATGCCCAGAAAATCATTGGCGCGACGGGCAAAGCTCCACCGCTAAGGGTCGCATCCTGATGGATTGCCACACCAGGCCGCCCGTCTCGGGAAAGGCGGCCATGGAGATTCCCAGCGCGATCCATGGCTTGGAGGCGCTGTTCTGATAGATCAGGCCAAGGCAAGCCTCAATGGCGCCAGAATGTCTGGGATCGAAGACGCCACTCCTTGATGGAGGCTCAAGACCCGGGGGCACTGAAGATGTTCCTCCAGGGCAATTTGTTTCATGGCACCCTTGCGCCTGATGGGGTTTCCACGTCTATATCACCGGATTCCACAGAAAAATTCCCGGACGGGAGCACCTCAACGCTGAATCAATTGCTCCAGGCCGCCGTCACATTCGGCTTGCCGCATCAGGGCCTCGCCGGACAAGAAACCGGCATCGGCACCGGCCTCCACAACGCTGGTCGAGATTTCCCCACGGCCTGTGCAGGCCTGATTTCGCTCACCAGGCAGGCTCCCTTCTGGCGCAGGGCGTCGCCAAAGCGGGCCATCAGGCTGTCGGTGGTGGCCAGATCCGCTGCGTGAATTGTGTGAGATCGCGGTTGTTGATCCCGATCAAACTCCACCCCATCTAGGCCAGCACCCGCCTTCGAGTTCCAGCTCGTCATGCACCTCGACCACACGGCCAGATCGAGGCTGCGGGCGGCCCGAGCAGGTAGGTGAGTATCCTGGGTCGACTGAGGATCGCGGCGACAGCAGGGCGCATCTCAGCGCCGGGCAGCCGCCGTGCCTAGATACAGCCTCGATAGGGCGGAGAGGTATGATAGTCTTTGCCAGAGCAGGGCAGCTCCACCACCTGCCGCACCGGCCACCGGAGCACCTCAAACCCTCCCTGGAAAAGGTCGTTGTCGGTTGAGCACGACAGGCAGCTGCCCCACCGGCCACATAGCCCGAGGCGATCGTCCATCCGGATCTCGAAATCCTCCCGGCCATCCACCCCCTGGCTCGGGCTGGCCTTTTGATCTCGGCGAATCCGGCCGCGCTTGCGGGGCACACTTGCCCGCAGGGTCCGACACGAAAATCCCGGGTGGGCGCAGAGCCCTCGCACTGCTTGCCTCAGCTTGCAGCAGGCTGACGCCGCTCTTTATCGGCGGGTGATCTCACGATCCTTCGCCACACAATTCTTTTCGAGGATGTGACGGGGGTTCGGCTTCGCTGTGGGGGATGCCGCTACTGATGGTGGCGGCCAGCCTTCACCTGGTTGGATTGGGGGGACGGCGGCGAATCTCCAAAGGCCGGTGGCAAGGTATGATCGTAGGAATCGATGGGTGCTCTGGTTCTTAGAGCTGGGCGGCGGCCTGCTGTGTAGGCCACCTCCACCAGTTCACTGAGGGTGGGATGGGTGTGAACTTCGGCTGGCGGAAGTTCGCGCCACCCCCTGGCGGCGGGGCCACGGCGTTGGCGGATCTCCTGGATCAAGTCGGCGGCGTGGAGCCCGTTAGATGTGGGGCACCGAGCACTTCGCCGCTGTCCTTGCGGGAACAGCAGTTTCATCAGCCCATCACTGTCGAGTTCGGCCAGGGCCTTGGGTGTTCGCTTTGAAGTAGTCCTGCGCCACCTAGCTCGAGTCTCGAACCCTTCGCTGCGGTTGGCCAGCGCCCTGGCGTCGCTTTCAGTGGAGGGCCCACCGAGCCTTTGTATCTTCCGGGTGGCGTGAAGGTTGGGCGGCGGGGGATTGGAGCGCGCGTCATCGATACAGGCGGCTGTGGCGCCAAGATGTTCTCCCACCGCCACAGAGCCCTTGGGCAGCGGAACGGTGTGGTGCGAGCATCAATAGCTTATCTCGGTCACATCGCCCACGGCCCCAGAGGTGCGGCCACGGGCTCGCTCCGTTGGCCAGCACGCGCATGGTGCGTCGTTCGACCGGGATGAAAGCCGCGCTGGGTTTGCACCCCCACGCTGGCCAGTTGAGATCTTTGCTGATCGGCACCCGGCCTGGTCGGCAACCAGCAACCGCGTCGACCTCCAGCCACCGTCACGAGCTCCTTGCTGGCCATGTCCGCCAAACTCGGATGCGCACCGGTGAACCCGGCTCCACCTTGCGGGCCAACCAGGCCGGCAGCGGGTGGTCGATCTCGCGGCCATCGATCAGCCGCCGCTGGCCGCGACTTGGGCGATGTCGGGATCGAAGTGGTGGGCATCACTACCGGATCGAGGGCCTCGATCCATTTCGTTGACCTCACATGCCCAGGGCGGTGTAGATCGTCGGCGAAATTTCCCAGGCCGATGTAGCCGCTGCCCGATGATCGCGATCCAGCGCCGCGTTAACGCACTCCAGGTTGATCGCGTACCATCGCTGGTGAAAACGGCTGCCGGCCGTCAGGTGTTGATGCCCGGTGGGACCAAAACGGCGCGCGAACCTACACGGGGCGATGATCACCTCCTTGGGCGCTGTAAAAACCTTCTCGACGCCGCTGGCCTCGCGCCGACCGCCACCCGCTGGGCCGTCCATCGAGCCGACCCTTGCCGCGCAGGATCTTCGGGTGCGCGCTGCGCTCCAGCGGTTTTGGTTGAGGTGCGACGAATCGCGGCCACAAGACTAGTGGCGTGGGTCGGCGGATTGCCTGCGCGTTCCGAAGCGAACCGGTTGCCGCATGGATTGCCAAACCCCCTGAGGTGCTCAACGCGGCAGTCTCCCGCACCGGGCCACTGGCGCGCCAGCAGGGCCTTGGAGGGCACCACAGCCTCGGTCACGCAGTTGCGCCCCCAGTGTGTCGCGTGATTCGACGATGGCGGTGCGCAGCCCGGTGATCGGCCGCGTGCTTTGCGGCATCGAAGCCGCCGTTAGCGGCCCCGATTCACGATCACATCGAAAGTCGAAACTCTACAGTGGTTTGTGCGTTGCTTGCTAATATGCCCGGTGCATTCTAACTCCCTGTTGCTGGCGCCAGCGCTCCATAGCAAGGGGAAGCGGCCGCCACCGCCACGTCAGCGACTCGACGGCGCGGCTGTGGGGAATTGGTGACTTGGCGTGGCTGCACGCAAGACACCAGTAAGATCTCTCGGGCGCCCACCCGACCTGCCGGCTTTCATTGCGGCCAGCAGCACGGTGGGGCGGCGTCCAATCGACGGCTGCCAAATACGCGAGTGGCTGGGGTGGCGGCTGCCATGCGTCGCCTGCTGGAACCACGCTGGCCGCCACGCTGAACCCCCTGCTGGCGCGCCTGCTGCAACGCGAAGCCAGGTCCCAAAACCGCTTGCAGCGGCAGGGCCAGGGCCGCGCCTGCGGTGGGGAGGCCCGCCCAGCACCTTGGGTTGCCAGGGATCAGCCCCGCCCGAGCGTCAGCCAGAGAGCCTCCACCCCGGGCAGGGCGCAGGGCACGTCGCAATTCAATAGGTGCACTGAGGGTTCCGGGATCCTGCCAGATTGATCGAGCGGCCTCGCACGAAGCGCGCATCTCCGGGCCCCCAGCGGCCGGATCGCGGCCAGGGCAGGCTACAGCCACCACCCACCGTCGGGTATGGGCTCGTGGTGTTAGCGAGACGACGGCGGCCAAGGAGCACCGACTACGGGACACGGGCACGCGAAGGCGCCCCCGGCATCGGGCTTCCGGCAGGATTGCCGCCTGCAGCCAAGGCCGTGGTGTGGCCAGCACCTTCTCTGGGTGCCCAGGCAAGGCTGATTGACCTCTTCGAGCAGCATGGGTGCCTTCAAGCAGCCAGCAGGTGCCCTGCTTCACGCCTGCCCTCCAGGATTTCTTGCAAGGCCCGGAAATCTGGGGCGCACCAGCGATGGCGGCCGCGCTGGTCCATTCAGCGGGTCAGAAAGTGAATGATGGCGGACGAACCAGGTGGACTCTTCCAAGAGGACGCCAGGATATACGCCTCTGCCAGAGATGCAAATGCGCATGATCGAAGGCCAACATTCTCCTTTCAGCCTTTCCTGTTGAAGATTTCTCACCAACTTCTTTCGTGACCACGATGTCTCAATGGTGATTTGATCGGAAGGGCGTCGGGGGGAGGCTTTCTGGGAATTTGCCGATTTTTCCCAGCCACCACATCGCGAGCGCATTGGTGATCTTGAGGACGATTCATCGAAATCTGGTTCAGCGGCTTGCATAGGCGACCCAACACCGGGCAGAAACAGTAGCCACGTTTGCGACTGGATGTGAAAATGCGGATGGGGAGACTTGAACTCCACGACATTGCTGCCACTATACCATGAAACTAGCGCGTCTACAATTTCCGCCACATCCGCTGGGCCGCTCGCCAGCGAAGAGTCGGACTTCCCACAAACCCCTAAGAGGCATTCGTTTGGTGCCCCATGCCCCCAGTCTCCCGGCGGGGGCTGAAGGCTTGGGTTGCCGTAAGGTGTTTCACCTGCCCGCTTGAAGCCTTCCTGAAATTGAATTGTGACTAGATTAAGGACAGTTTCTTGGGCGGACGCCTAGACGATCCGTGGCTTGGGTTGTCAAGATGCCCAAACAAATCCATGCCCTAGAGCCATGCCCCGACGCCACCGTGGCTTCCCCAGCTTTTGCTTACACCCTCAGCGTGCGAGATCTCCCGGTGTGCGTCGTCGCTCTGCTGGCTGGTGAAAGTACGGTTAACGGGGCCAAAAAACTCCGCATCTGGTGTGATGGCGGCTTGCCTGCTCTACCAAAGAACCTCTGCGCCTCAGCAACGTTCCCCCTCTCACCGACATTGGCGCGCCATGGGGGAAATCCTGATGGCCCTTGGCGTCAAGTGAAAAGCGGCCCTGATTTGGGTCGAGCTCGACGCCAGCCACCATGAGCGCGTGGGACCATTCTGCCTGCCTCTCCTTATCGCGAGCTGCGCCGCTCTGATGCCTAGCCTGGCGTGCCAGCTTTTTCATAGTTGCGGCTCCCTCGTCCTCGGCCAGGCTCGGAGTGTAGCCCAAGATCCCCATTTGCCAGGGGCTGCCAGATCGGCTTCGCGGCCCGTCGCGGTTCATGTCAAGGGCCTGAAAGCATCGTCGGGGTCAGCGGTGGGTCAGTTTGCAGCACGAAGTGTGTTCCAGCTGGCCGTTTCCAGGGCCGCCGGCCAATCGCTCTCAGGTGAACCGCATCTGCCTGGATTGCCCCAGCGTTGGGGCCACTCGCGAAACCCTGATGCGCATGGCCGTCGGCCCCTCGGCCGATGGGGAGACGGTGGTCGGAGAACGCTGCCCTCGAACCTGAGGTTGTGGATCTCGCCGGTCTTCTGAGGTGGCGATGGGGCGGAGAAGACTGCATGGCGGCCGCGGCACCACGAACGATCACCATCGTGGCGTACTCAAGGCCTGCATGGAGCGATTACGCCCGTGATCTCGCGAGCCGATTCGCCATCGAAGCGGGCACCCTGTTGTGGCTGCTGCCGATCACCCGCTCGGAGCTGACCCGTGGCACCCGTGGACCCGATGCCGCGGA
>Ga0163217_1005501_pt1 | contig 14807 bp, 13 predicted proteins | sample SynspAceP_FD_185933 | JGI IMG/M metagenome (GOLD analysis project Ga0163217, IMG submission 185933) | Saline lake microbial communities from Ace Lake in Antarctica - Synechococcus sp. Ace-P (PacBio error correction) | ecosystem: Environmental > Aquatic > Non-marine Saline and Alkaline > Saline ... | reverse complement strand
TCTTAGCTTTCGTGATATGTTCTTGTAGCATGTTTTCATGGGTGTCTTGGCAGGCAATAAATAAGAGAAGATCACCGTATTGCAAAACCAGAAAACCATAGTTTATTATAGTAACATACCGAAATAATAATTAAAAGTTACTAATTCTGATTTCGATTGATACAATTTTTATGATTTTATCCCCTCATGAAATTAAAAATGCAAGAAGCATCGCTGAGCTCTTTCTCGTTTAATCCGATTGACAACCCAGGGGGCATTGCCGAAATGTCGCGTGGAAATCTTTCCTTTATGAGAATATCTCTCTTTTTTAATAATCGTTAATCAAACTCGGGGAAAATGCGTTGGTGCTTATTCTTAATTCACTTTTCGTTTCTTTGAATTACGTTTACCGAGTATACTAACTCTTCCTCTTGTGAAATGATACTTCGTAAGCGATATTCGGTCAGAAATACTACTTGAGGGATCAATGATGGCTTCCGACCATATCAGAAATTGTAAGAACCGTGTTCCTAATTGCAATTTCAGACCTGAATTACCGCCAACTCCTTTACCACCATGACCAACGTAACACAAGTGAGCTTGAAAAAGAATTCTGCCATTTCATAATTCACCTTGTCCTTATTATTTGCATACGCAGATTCATGAGTCATGGCCAAACGTCCAGTTTTGTCCCAGGACTTTGGGGTTGCACATATACCCTGCATTAAATTATCTGGACTCCTGAACAGCCTCAGTAGCCCAAAGCTTCAAAATATTGTCCTCAGCTATGGGAACCATTAGGTCAAGGCTTTTTCTTGAATTTTCTGATATATTGGGATTTAGAATTTGCCTCCCGGATTTCTTTAAAGGCCTGTTTTGATACCAATAAAATATCTTTTCACTAATTGTTTGGTCCAACCCCTTTCCATTGTGACTAAGCTTTTTGCGTAGCTTATAATGTTGGGCATTCGGCAGTTGTTAAAGCATTTCTTCGACTTTGCTCCCATACTGCCTCGTTCTCCCGAAATATCTCCCGATTAAATAGTTAAACCTTTTTGTGCCGCTGTTATTATTGTGTCCCGCTCCCATTCATTTCAGTTTGTAGGCTGGTATTAAATTGCGGGTATCTGTAAAAAAGCTTAATGTTTTACATAGTTCTTTGGTTGATGATTAAAAAAAGGGGTCCCTGTTGTGTACTCTTGTATAGCGGAATCAAAACATCCCTCAAACCGGTTTTTTCCTGCCTCGGGTTTGTCTTTATAGTTCCTCTGGTCAATATCAATTCATCGCTCTGATGAAAATTCGACCTGCCTGTTGACTCGGGCAGCGTTATCCATATCTAATCATTCCAGTATGTATCAAAGACCGTAATCATGTCCCCATCAAGTGCCATGCCGTAGCAATGGATATAAGGGCAGTGCAATAGTTCTTTTAAAGGGGAATTTGTTTTTGTATAATTTCATTTTCCAAACGCCCGTATTCCTGTTTCCATGGCCAATCCGAGACCTCTTTGTGCTAAACAACCGATTCGAGGTATCCCAAATTCTCAAATAAAAATCGATTTTATTAGCTTCCCTTTGTACATGAGGGGAACTTCCAACTCCCTGTGTTAAATATATTCTCGGCGCCCCATATATAGATGTCTTTCAGGAAGTGCGAGTATTTTGAAGGGACTCTTCGCCTGGTAAGTTTCAACTCATGTACAATTGCAGATTCCAACTCTCTACCTCCAGTGAGAAAATTACCATGTGGAACCATCAATTGCCCCACTTACTCCATTGCGTCAATGGCAAGGGTACGCCAGACCAAAATCTTCCTATTTCGACGGAATCAGCTACTCCCTTTTGTGATAAGGATTGCAAATAACATACCATAGGGTGCCATAACTCCAGTCAAAAGATTTACATCCATTTTCGACTAGTAAGCTCGGAAACTTTAATCCTTCACCACTGCATCAAGCCAGTAGGCCGAACCTTGTTCTCTAAATTGGCTTATTCCGCTGGAAAGACTTATCGGGATATTCCGCCGGAAATCTCCCAGTCACACACTGCCGCCAACAAACGCTCACCTGCCCAACTCGATAAAATGACAAAGGCCGTAATAGAGGCCTATACCAAGGCATCCCCAAATCCAATTCCATGTCGGCAATAAAAAAAAACGAATAGTTCCCCGTCCTGTGATAAATGCAATATCATAGGTATTTTCGCATCCAAACGTTATGAACCGGTCCTTCCTCACTTTCTAAATCTATTTTTTGCGACCCATTCCGCCAAGGTCGCCAATCACTCATTGGCATGACCACTGGGGTCTTGTTGTTATCGGGTGATATATTAGTCTTCGCCCACAGGACTTTCGGCACATCCTAGTCCCAACCCTTGTCCGGGCCAATTTACTATCCGATTTCCCAGCACTTATGCGATTTTTTATCTGCAATCAAATATTTGTGAGGGCCATTGCTCACCACCAAAAACTTCCTTTAAAAACACTCTTAGCGATAATCTACTTGTCCCAAATCTCTCTCTCTCCAGTTAAATTTGATTAAAAAACCCTCGCTGTGATATGATTGATGTGTACGTCTTGATGTTAGAAGTTGACCCAAGGCCACTCGACACACCTTCGTATTAGCCCAAGCAAGGCTAACCCCCTCTGTGCCGAGGGGCCCAATCTCCCTATATCGGCCAGTTTTATTCCCCCACCACCGGCCTAATGCATTGTTGTTGACGGCCAATTGGTGGAGCCATGCGTGGTGTGAGAAATCGTATGTAACAGAAGTAATCGCCAGAACCTGGGTCCGTTCTATCATAAATCCCTCCACGACAGGTCACACTCTCTCTCTCTCTGTCCATGACCCTGTGTTTGTACTATCGGTCTTGCGCTCACATGTGGTGAGCTGTCGTGTGTCTGTATTCTGGGACTGGCACGCGGTCGTGCGTTCGTTCTCGACTAATACCGCACAAGTGTGAACGCCGAGTGTCCGCCTGATATACGGCTGCCGGCGTGTCACCGAATCCGATATTACCAGCGGCGACGTCACGGTGTATAAAAGAAGACTTATACTGGACTGGTGCTTCCGTCGAGCCAGTGTGCTAGCGCGCCGAGATGGACTCTGGCTAGTCTCGATGAGACCGGCCTGTTGTATCTCAGTGAATAGCGTGTCTCCGTGCTCAGACTGGCTCGCGAGAAAGTGCCGCGTATTCGCTGAGCCGTATGCTTAGTGTGGTGGTGTGTGGTTATCATTGGTGCGCCAATTATGTATATGTAATAGTGCGCGAGACATGTTTACGGTGTTGTGTGCAACATCTCTGATATCATCTAGTGCCTCGCGCACTTGATTTACCAAATGTGTCGTGCTCTCTGCTCACCATCATAATACACCTCTGTGTGGTGTCTGCCAGAAGGCGTCTGTGCCTTAGTAATATAGTGTTGTTATTGGACTCTCTGTCGGTTCGCCGCGCCCACATTATATTAGGCGCTCCAAAGTGATCAACGTGCGAGTACATAGAGAAAAATCAACAACACATCACTACTTTCGCTCTGGCTCTCTTCCGCACATCTCCCTTCTCCTCAAGGGTAGAAATCGACATTGCGTCCTGTGAGGTGCGGCGCTCTATCCTTACTTCGTAGACTCAATATATGATGCCCATTGTGTCTGATTAATATGACATATCATCAGTGCCACGCGATCTCTCTCTCTCTCTCCCTCTGCTACGTCTCTGTGTTTCATATCTCGGACTAAGATACATCGCGCTCTCGACTCTCGCTCCGTGTCTCCGCTTCCCTAGTCGTCTCACACGTGAGGTGCATGCTGAGACACAGCGACGACATGTGCATGCAAAAGCTCGTCCTATCAGTGCTACGTCGTCTCACTCGCGCTGCAAGCATTGGTATATATATATCAACCTCATAGTGTCACCGCTGCTAACTCACGCTTACTCGTGCTACTACGCACTACTCAATAATCGGGCATCCCTGTTGCACCCCTTGCATCAGAACCTAGTTCTGTCTTCTCTGCATACCGCGATAAAATTGTCGGCACCGGCCTTCCATCAATACCGGCTTATCCCCGTCCGCTGAGCGCGGCGGATCTATACGCGTCGTGCAAATATATAACATATCATAAATGCAGTTCTCTCTCGTCAAAATAGGTCGTTCCATTGCAAGGCCCCGTCATGAATCGCATCGCAAAATTACAATTGTATTTTCTGGAAGAGTATCGGGCGTTACTTTCATGCCAAACTTTTCAGAAACTTCGACCCTAATTCTGAAACGTCAAGCGCATCTGCACAAACACTCAGGCCCAATCACAGGATTCTGACCTGCCTCAGAAATTAATTTTAGTTACCATCATAATTTTTGGGTACCAACGCGTGAATGAGGGCAGCAAAGGCAAAACTCAAAAAATAATGCGTTCTTTTTCTTTCTTTGAATGCGATTTTGACGAACTCTTTGGCCTTATCATGAACTTGGGCAATACGTCATAGAAATCCAAAAAGCTTTTAGTTATACGCCCCAGGCGCCAAAATGCTTCGCTGGCACTAAAGACCGTTATCAGGTCTGTTACCAGTAGGTGTCATGGTTGTTAGGCAATTCGTTTAAACATCATTTTCCAAATGCAATATGCTCCATATCCAAAGAGGCGGGCAGAATTGTATAACTATAGTCGAACCCATGCTCCAATGGTCCATCTGTCGGTTTTTTTGTGAAAATGCTACCCAATCTTCCGTTCATTTGGGTAATAATGCCTAAATTCGCTTTTTCTGAACAGACGCGCTGTTTATGGCAATCTTTATTAGTCCTTTTTTCAAGACCCATGTCTTAGGGCCAAGTGCCATTTTCGATTACACCAGTTGTATTATTTTATGCTCCTTTAATAAGGAGCAATGTTTAGTCTATTCTTTTCTAGAAGGCTTGTCCATAAACCACGTAACACTCCAGTTGGTAATTGGTCCGCCAAATTCAAATATCTTCCAGTTAAAAAATTTTCATATTCGTGGTTGGCGTACAAAAGCGAAGAAGGTGAATGTGCATCGGTAAACCGCATTCCCTCTTGAGGCCAATTTGATCTTATTGGAGTCTATTTTAGACTCAGGGTTATTAAATGGATACATCTCCATACCCTAGGTTCATCTGCTAAAAATATAAACAATGTTTGGGTGGGGGAATGGGTGTTCATTGTTTTCGGAACACACCCAACATACTCAATACTCCATGCTTAAATAAGCGCTTGCTATTTTTGATTTTCATAAGACAAAATATTCTATTCCTTAATAGTGCGTACTATATTTCATTTCCAATTTGACGTTACCCTCCTGTTATTTCAATACATAGAGCCTTGTTCTTTTTGAAATTGAACCCATTAGTTACATCTCATATTTGTACCATAGGATATCACTTTTTCTATTCGAAAGACCATCTACAGAAAGATTCGCTCACCTTTAACCTTAACGTCCTTAATAATATAATGTTCTCATTATTATGGATAGCGAGGTGATGCTCCCACCTATCTATATTTAACCTTTCTAACCATCATCAAAGACATAGGCCGGCCTAAAATCTAGTTCTCGAACACTTAACTTCCACATTTCTTGCATTTCCAAACCCGGTACGTGTTTCACAAAAGAGTCACCCAGGAGGGAAGTTCTCCAACATAGAGAATTCCGATACGAAGAAGCTTTTATCGTGTATTGTGCTCCTCAAGACGCCGCAAACCCACGGGGAGTCGTGGCATACCTTTATTTCTCGTGGCCAGGATATGAAGATCAGAGATGTCTGTTACCAGCTGTCTGTTGTCCAATCATGTCCAGGCAATCCCGCGGACAAGGATATTGCAGGAAAAAAAGATTTTTACGAATTCGAAACAGAGCCGTATGCTAAGAAATACAAGTGGGCTGGCGGCAGTTGCAGCGATAGACGGCTCAGCCGCTTAATATAGTCTTCAGCGCCTCCATATAAACTCTTAGAAGAGTCTTCGAGTTTGGCAGAATGCGCGTATCTTGAACGCGTTTAGTTATTCTCTTGGCAGTCTGTAGGTATTCTCTTATATGCATGGCACCTCTCAGACATGTTAATATCATCCGTGACTCGCAATTCGTCTCGTTGTGCCCTTAAACTTAATAACGAAAGTGGCGGAGTCTCCTCTCAGATAGTCTCGCGAGAGCTACATATGGCTAAGCAGTTAGAATCTTTCTCAGTAGTTGATACCCCCATCAAGAACGCCCGCCTCCAAGCATAACGAGCGGATCCCGAACAACAGGTATCAAAAAATCGTTTACTCGTTCTCTTATTTATAATATTCGTAATCTCGACACACAGAAATGCAGTACCCAAATTTTATAGCACTGCACTGGATCGAATGGTACATACGATATATATATTGTCATTCAGGCGAAACCTTTCGAATTGTGCGATTAAGACAAATTCCGTCACGGCCGCGTTTACATAACAAGTTAGTTATAACGAACATTATTTACCATCACTTATATCCATGCCATCATTGTTCCATAGGCATCGCTATCCCACCCGAATCTTATCGATAAAAATCAGGTCTGTACACTTATCATACGTCTTGTACCCAACAAGCTGCATTCTTAATGTTATCCCAGATATAGTAATATGCTTTCGCTGTTCATACTTCATAAGGCTGCGGGCGCATACCTCACTTGCCTTTTTCCTACGGATGTTATTAAATGGTTTACTAATCAAGTTTCCGACATGAAAAAGACTACTTCTTTTTTAACCAGTCTTGGCCCCTGACCATCATAGGTGCCTTCACCGGGTAATTGCAAATGATGGCTGGCCATCTGCCAAAACCAGTGCATTTCATCGGTTATTCGCCTTATAAATCATATGGATTCTTACTCCAGAAGTTGGCTTCCTTCTTTAGGTGTAGTTTCAAAACTCCTGTTTTAAGATGATACTGCCGTAAGGAAAAACACTTTGGACAACCTACTTTCCGCCGCCTTTTTTATGGGCAGCATCAATGCAGATTGGAATTGCGGATGATGCCCAAGTTTTTCCATCATTCCTGGCCCGAAGTCCGTTATCGTATACTCCTTGGGCATAGATAGCTGGTAGAACGACCAGAATAGAAACTAGTTATTAATTTCGTTAATAGAGTGTTGTACATGAAAACTTTTGATTATCAATAATTTTTAGAGTTTTTATAATATTCTCCAACCCCTGCGCTGGGTTGTCTTCCTCCTTAGCATCATGTTGCAAGTGGATTATTGGTAATCTGTTTGTTTCGCGGTTCAAAGAATCAATTTTGAATTGAATCTTTGCGCCAAAACACTAAGGTAAAACTTGGCTACAATGGCCCGCAATATCAAATGATTGACCGGCATTTTTCTCGCCCTTACATGAAAGCAAAAAGTTTTTCAACGTGGTTTGAAGGGCTTTCGGGAACAAACAGGTAAACTCCCTTGCATTTCCTTCGCCTTTTTCTTTGGGATAATTGATAATGGACGCTGTCGGGAACGTCCCTTAAAAGTCCAAATCCTTTCCGTAGATTATTTTCCGCTGCTTTAGTTTGGTAGGCCCAATTTTCCGTTATCGGTGGTGGAATATTAGGAATCTGTTTGTAGAAAACACCATACCTTTGGTATTCGTGGTTGCATTATTTTCATCCCATCATACCAAGTATGTCCAGTGCTGCATTGTTGCCCCCCTTTCGGAAATTTAAATTACAAGGGTTAGAGTGACATAGGAGAAAAAAAGGATTATGTCCTTCAAGCATAACCGGATCTAGCTTCATACGGCAGGCAGATCCAAAGAAACTGATGGCCCGCTATCCATAATATGTGCTTCCCCAATCGCCAAGGGCGGCCTACAAAATCGTTTACAAACAGCGCATGCCCGTTTATAAAAAATCTTTGTTGTAATCCGTGCTCGAGGCCTACCCAACAGTATCCCAATCTAGTGTTTAGTAAGATCTCCTTTTGCTGGTATTCGTCTATTTTTTGTATCAAGAACCATGCAACGTCTACGACCGTTCATGTAGTGCGTAATAGCGTTACGTCCTTGATGTTCCGGCGTCCTTTCCATGCATTTGAATTGAAAATAATTCTCCCCAGATGTTCCTTGATTCCCCATTGTAACTTACATTATGCCTTCGCACAATCCAGTTCATCAATTCTACTTCATTGGAACCAGTCCTCTGCATTGGTTTTTCTACGCTATACATGAATGCCCAAACATAGCCATCATGGTAATAAACGAAAATTGTGAAAAAATCTGGTGTTCCCACATTCACCCGCTTCAATTTATCGCCCATCTTTATCGAACATTTCCCAAAGTCCTTTTAAACACGTGGAACGTCGGAAACATTTCCATTTACCTCATAAGTATGGCGGAGCACCGCATATCTACATCACATAATGCAACAATATTGGCCAAACCTGTTTGTGCCAAGATTTGTAATACTCCTCTCCTATTGCAATTCCGCAACAGGCCCAAATTTACTTTATCCACTAGGGGCAATAATTCCAAGGTTTTCCCAGAACATTTAAGTATTATAGATAGGCCTTTTGCAATACCTACTAAGCAGAGGCACTGGATTTTTACAAAAATTTCTTCTTTCCACTAGGTTAATTTATTAAAAACTAATACAAAGTTGATCGGCTTAAAGGAGGAATAACATATGTCAATTTTGGCAAAACATATAGAAACTTACCGCTTCCTTATTCTGATGTCAAATAGTGGACTATTCTATTATTGCTTCTAAATAAGGTATAGCTTATAATTATAGAGAGAAATGTAGCTAGACAATACAATATAGGTCATTTATTTTGAGGTGAACCATCATAATAAGTATAGAACAGCCCATATTGGGCATGTCTATATTGAAACTAAACTTAAACTAACATTTGTTATTAATAACCTGTGGTTCTGCCCAAATTATTTGAGACAAATCTTATCTCCTGCTTGAGGAATTGGACGCAATAGATGGATGTGCATCCAAACTACACTAGCTGCGGTCCAAGGGTCTATTATTTCGTAGCTCTTTCAATTTAGCTTTCCGGTACGCTCAACTACATCTCATATTACTCTCCATCAATTCCCTTGCACGTTCGTCAAAATCATATCCGCATATCAATATGGTCAGTGGCCCTATATGACTTTAAGCTTTAAAGAAGGTAATATCCTCTGAGCAGGATGCTGTACATGGATCGCTCCAGCGTATGCCAACCTAAGCTCGATCAAAGGATTGTATTTGTACTATAATCTGCCGTTCCAAGACTGCCACCTCGCACTTGCACTACTTGCCTCAGCAAGCGCATCAATTAGGCTATTCCGCTGAACGGAATAGGCAAAATCGAACGTTCCCCTCCATCGCCATAAGGAATAACCCCGGTGCCCGAATTTCCACATCATAGGGGAACTTATAAGGGTCATGGTATTTTAGAAGCGTCTATTCTTACCATATTCGTCCGGTATTGATGACGGAAATAAGGCAACGTACCCCAACGTCCAATCCTCTTCTGCATAAGAGACAGTCAAAGAACCGGACTGTTCAAGGTCTAAACTCAGTACAACATCTCCCTGTTGCTATAATCTATTGGCACTCACCTCTACAGGACTAAAAACCCAGAGGCAATCCTTTTAGGGCATTAAATTTGTCCGAGGAGTTATTGTATGTAAACGCATATCCATTTCGGCGTCAACAACGGTATATGCCGGGGTTTGTATTGAATTTATTCAAGTGTCGGTGATATAGAGATCCGGAACCGCGGGCTACCTGCACCTGGGCCATCGCTCCGCTCCTCCACCGAAGATAGAGTGGTAATCGTTACCTACTATCCGAAATGTCATTGGTGTCATCACCGGCATTGTAATATCATTTGTATTAAAATTGAATGGCAAATCACAATTTCCCCATTTTTAAGCATTTCTGACTACATGGATTATTGGTTTCAAGCACGGATTATCATGCGTTGTGGAAACGTCAGCATAGTCTGCAGACAGACGCATATTCTTGCAATGTTACTTTGTCTGCAAAATCGCGCCATATCAAAAATCAGTCAGTACTAACTTCCCTAAAGAATTGTTTAAAATTTCCAATCCACGGGTCAATATTACCGGGACAACACAAATTGAGCGGTTCCCTTCGTACACGTACAGTAATCGGAAAGCTTCTTTAGGTAAAATGATTCAGCGGCGTTAATCCGTGTGAGTTGGGCATTACACTCAGCTGCAGCTATCTTGGTCAACTTCTTGTCCGCAGAAGAGGTTTTACTGTCAATGGCATTGGAATATCTCCCCATTTGCTGTACTCATAGAAAGAGTGCCATTGAACGCAAAACCTTGGCTCGGCAACCCCTACTATAGGCCTTCAGTCAGCGTCCATACCTCGGAACCGCTTCCGACGGTCAATTACGGTATTGGCTGTTGATTCCCGTACAAACAAGTTCCATAAGGTTTCCAACGGTTCAAGGCCAGTTCCAAAACCTGTTCATTAAGCATCCTCGGCGGTGCCTGAGCCTAGGTGGTAGTAGCGTCATCCAGACACCGCGCTGAATTATCGTGACCTCTCAACACTTAAGGTTACGTTCCCTAATAATACCGCCATTAAGGGATAAGACGGCCGCTTACCAGATCTTCAAACCATCTTCATCTTACATATAATTATTAGCCGTCAGTGATAGCTGGGATCCTCATCCAAAAAAGTCACTACATGCAACGTGCCGAAAGACCAAAATTACATGTGGGTCAGTAATTGCCATTTTTTATATATTTTCATTTTATTCTATTTTTGTGAAACAATTTTTTACCAAATTTAATATAACCTAAAAAGTTACATCATCAACCCATTGCAAACATTGCGAAGGACACATCATCACGATTTACACCCGATTGTACTTCCGGACTGAACCCTTTGGTATTTGTAAACATAATGGGATTGGTTGCTTGTGCATTAGATTCTTAAGATGACCTAGCCCTAAGTGACTATTTAACTCATTGGCGTAAGGTGTAACCCAAAGATTATATCGAGACCCTAATTAAGAGTTCCGTATCCCTACGGCAAAGGAAATTCGTTTGGTGTTTACCTGACCCCCCAGCGCCATCTAAACCATAATAGTCATTGGTAGGCATTGTACTTGTCAATAAGTTGAGACTGGCATCTGCATTATATCGATCCTCGTTTTTTGGACCAAAAATCCAGTCAGGTAATTACTTTTCCATTGCTAACCTTGTCTGGTATAGATAAAGGAAAGGAAAAACGATGTTTTTTTGTACTTAAATTGTGTTTTGAATACCCATTAATAAATCAGAACTTTCCAGAACCCACGATAACCCGGTCGTCATCTTCTGTGTATGTTGCCATCTCCATTATTGATCAACACTTTCACCATTACCAGGTTCGTAACCAAATCCTTCTGCCTCTGGCTGCTTCGTCTGTTTTGGCCATATCCGGCCACCTTCATAGTAATAAGTGCATTAACCGACTCGCCAAAAACAAATCTATTGTTTCAATGTCACTGAGTAGGCCCCGGCCAATTAGTTACCTCATTTTTATTTTGCTAATTTACGGAGGTAGACATCTAAAATCTTCTTTATCAATATTGACAGTGTTCAACAAGAACTTCTACGCGCCGAATTGCGATCTCACCCACATTGGCTACGGACATCGGTAAATCCAGTTGAATTGCGGTAGTTATCACCCAAGATCAATATCAAGGTTTTTCTATCGTAAACTTCGATCGAAGTGGAATCTATTATTAAAGAGCCGCATATTATAGTCCGAAAATTGAGTTCCTGCTTCGCTCCCATACTCCAAATTTTTATTGGCCAGCGTTGTTGATTGCAAACCCATAGCCGGAGAACCGTCAAAATCGTACTGGGTTTGGGTCACTTTAGATTGGGTGTCGTATGGGACTAATAGAAGTAGCGTTACCCACTTCGCCAATAACTTGAGCCCTTATTTCAAATTTTGAGGACAGTTTGATTTTTGATAAATCCTCTTCACCCACTTCCATGCTATGGCTACTGAAGGGAAAAAATTTGCCATTTTGGCCTTCTGACAATACAGATTGCGGGCCGTCGTATCTCAGTTACAGTCAACAAATATTTATTCTTAAAACTATTAATTGACCCGCCCCCATTTGTAAGAAATTAAGGCTTGCTCGACAAAAAAGGGACTCGTGTATTGTACCTCACCATCTTCTCCAGGAAAACATAAGGACCTAAATTGTAGATCCTTTACATCTATCCGAAGAATATATTGTTCTCTTTTCATGAAAAATACTGTATTAAGCCGTACGGTCAAATTGTGATGAGTCCGAATTTAGCCTTATAGTTATTGTATGTCAAGGTATAGGAAGGAACATCGGTGGTTTGCTGATTGCTTTAGGCAAAGGCGAGTGGTTTTTTGGACTGGTTTAGGTCCCCTATAATCACCGGCCCTTTGGTAGATTACTGCTTGCAGAAGCGAAGAGATCTGAACGACGAATCCCTAACGGAGTAAATCGACATAGGCAATTCGCCAATAGGGCATGAACAGACGGATTTTCAAGAACAAAATTTTCGATTTATTTCGACAAAAGGGTTTAATAACCTGATTGGTCATTAATTCTCATAAAAACCGCATACCATTCAATCTTTGTCCTGAGCCTGATCTTGTGGCAATAAATTCGTTCATAATAAACAGTTCCTGTAGGTCTTGCTCTGTAGCCGATCGCCAGCGCTCGGTCCCTAGCCAATATTTGGCTTTACTATAGGATTAGTAGGTTGACATTACCTTCTTTTAACTTATGATTTAAAATACTTTGGATTCCTCCTATTTATAGATATATCTTTTAAAACCAGTTCAAGAAGTATTTCCCTCTTCGTTCAAATAACCTGCCTGAAAATCGTATACGTGGTTTTATCAATCCAACCGGATAGCGCAAGATCATGGGGTATTTGGTTTGAATGCCGGCACCGTTATCAAATCGAGCCAATCGACTGTGTATCCATTTGGACATTGGCCAATTTCACTGTCGGTTATATTACGAGGATTCCTTCCTGTTTCCTGAGGAGCGCGAATACATAGTCTGTTAATAGAAACTGTGCGCGTTCATCATATCGGGGAGGTTCGTAGTACTTTTAATTCCTGTATAGTTTTTTATAGTCACTTTCGTTTTACCCGACACCCCTTTCTTTGTTTGATAATAATTACCCAATTGAGCGCCACGGGTTGAACCATTTTAACTGCCGTAAGGATTGATGCGTACTTTCAATACATCCATGGCCGCCGAATATCATAGGGGTTGCATGCATTTATATTCACCCCCGACAACGCCCCATCAATTCACAAAAGGGAGACATTGGACTCACTATCGCCAAAAACTACCTTAGGCCCGGATAATTCAATAGTGAAAAACCAGTCGTCCCGGTCTACCTCTATACTTTATTGATATTAACCACCAGTTACCTTGCCCTTGCAGAGCGGCAGGCAGCTTGTACAGGATTTGCCCAACGATCTGCCTGCAGTACTGATAAGGATTACTGCCCCGGTTAAATCCGACTTTTCTGGGTTTCCAATAACCAACAACATACAACCTCTTCTATCCAGAGCATCTACCTCTAGGGTCACAAGTTATATTCTCTTGCCCATTGATAGAAATTTCTTTAGAAGCAAAAACCAATGTAGGATACTCTTTTTAAAACAGCCTTTTTCAATGGTGGACGGCTAGTGAAAATTACCATCAAATGGTTTGGGTTCCATTTAAGTTCCATTTCAACAATGCTCGCTTCCTGGTAAGGCCCACCATCTCGTCTATACCATACGAGACTTCGAATTGCTGCTGCTTCTGCTGCTGCGAAATCACTTCGGTAGGTTAATCTTTGAGCATTTACGTTCCCGGATAACGATAGATTGTTTTGTGACAGTTTCAAATTCCAACAGCACATGTTGCATTAACCTTGTTTTAGGAGCTCATCTTACTCCGATCTCTCCTTTCTTATTGTACCTTAGGCGCTGTTTGTAAAACAAATCGGCAGATATAAAAAACGAGACTTTGTTTGTCCTGAATAAATATCAAAACCTCATCTACAGAAAATACCTTATCTACTTCATAGATATATTTATTTTTTTGGAAGAAAAAAGATTTTTCTGTCAGTTAATTCCAAAAACGGTTGTGCACAATAAGAAGATAAGGCTTTTCAATAATCAAAATTAGCACACCCGCATCGGACGAAATGGACTGCGACTTAATTAGATTTAGATTTCATAAATTTAATGGTATTGGATTAGGACATTAGTTTAAGTAGGTACTGCTTCTAAAGGGCACGAAGTTGATTGCACCGCTAAAATGTTCTTCTTCGCTCCCTTTGATAAAATATATATTTTTAAAAGGATGTTTTATTAATTATTTCATTTAATCCACTTATGACTCCGAAATTTTTAATTGTATTCAATATATCTTTCAATATTTTGATTTTACCCCAAACGCTCCATTAATAGTGCTCTTTTCAAGTTCTAGGACTCTTCAAAATTAACATCGATATCATTAACCAGGCGTGATCAAACACTCGATAATCTCTACTAAACGGTTTTCTACGAAAAACTTTAAAAACAACCCTTTCTTTCCAGGAGATCTCGTTATAAACATTGACGGAGCATATCTATGCTGGTCATTATTAAGTTCAGCTTGCTTGTTGTGACAGGCTCCAGTACATTTTTTTTGTAGATGCCGTACCTAATTGCCACTTTTGCCTTCCACTAAGTTGTATTATATTGTAGTATTCTTCACTGTAGGCTTTAATATTGAATTCTGTGCCCAAAAGACCTCTATTTCTTGAAAATTGATTGAATGGGAAACTATAAAATTTTTGATCTGGTCGCTACC
>Ga0163217_1074118_pt1 | contig 14808 bp, 22 predicted proteins | sample SynspAceP_FD_185933 | JGI IMG/M metagenome (GOLD analysis project Ga0163217, IMG submission 185933) | Saline lake microbial communities from Ace Lake in Antarctica - Synechococcus sp. Ace-P (PacBio error correction) | ecosystem: Environmental > Aquatic > Non-marine Saline and Alkaline > Saline ... | reverse complement strand
ATACCTCACCCACAATGACTAAACAGATTAGGCTTGCAGCTATTTGAAAAACTGCATCGCACTTGCGAGCAGATCAGCATTTGGAGGACATCGCATCATGGAAGCAAAGCAGCGTCGGCTTACAGGCGAGCCAGGGGCCGAAGCGCCGGGCGCAAGGCAAGCAGGCGTTGATATGGGGGCGCTGGTAGCTGCTGGCACTGGATCGTCTGCTGTGTACCTTGGCGACACCAGGCAGCGGCCAGCCACTGCATTGCCCGTTGCACCTGAGGTGCCGCGGCTTTCCGCGAAGCTGGATGCATGGCGTTCAACTTGGCACCCTTGACGCGCCGGTCCGTGGACGCAATTTGCCATTATTCATGCCGGGCCTGCGCCAGCTTTGCGCGCGTGCATTGAGCATGAGAACGGACTATATCATCCGCAAGTCCGCCCTGTGTTCCTTCGAACTGCCCTTGAGCCAGCACCCAATGCATGCAGCAGCCCAGCCGGCGCGCTGCGCGGTGATCAGGATGGCTACTGGTACACGATCTCTGTTGCAATCAGACCACCTGGAGTGCGCAGAATGATTCCATGCCACCTTTCAGTTACGCACGAGGAAAACAGCTGAGCTGAATCAGGGACGCTTTGAGCGCTGCAGTGAGTCGTTGAGCAAAAGCGCGAGGAGGTTGAGGCCAAGTGCATCGCTGCACAGCAACTTCAGCGTCCGCCAGACGCCTACCTTGCTGGTTGATAACATTCCATTGACGCGGCCGGTTGGGAGCAGCTTTCAGCTTGATTGAGCGCCAACTGGCAACTGAGTTATCTGCCAAGTAGTAGCCGAACCAGGAAAAAGTGGATTCAGCGTGCGTTCAGACAGCACGCGGTGAACCTCGTCCGCTGGGCCCAGGACGGCGAAACAATAGCCTGAAACTGTCACATGTTAATCCATCCAGGTCAATACGCGACTTGTCTTCAACCCCCTCTGCTACCACTTTCATGCGTAGCGCTCTACCATGCAATAATCGCCATACTACGAATTTCGCTGCTGTTGCTGTGCAGTCCGGCAATAAAACTTTGGTCTATCTTCAATCTTGTCGATCGGGAAGCGGCGTTAATAGGACAGCCGAACGAAAGCCGGTGCCAAAGTCATCAATCACAGCATTGACACCGAATGCTTTTAGTGCATCAGGTGTCAATGCCTGGGCAACACCGTCCATAAACATGCTTTTCGTCAGCTCCAGTTCCAGGCATTCCGGAGTCCAATCCGGTCTTTGTAATACTTCCCTCGAATCAACCAGTAATTGCGGCGAGTGAATTGCCTACTGATAAATTCACCGCTATACAAAAGGCCAGTAACCCAGCCTTGCCACGCCTTAGCCTGACGGCAAGCTTGCCCGCATGCCCAGCGCCTAGGGTACAATGAGCCCTTTTCCTCGGCGATCGGATAAATTTGTCAGGCCAATCAGTTGCCCCTGTGGAAATCCAGCGCATAGCGCTTCAAAGCTCACCACTTTGCCCTGGCTTACAAGTGTGTTGGTAAGTACAGCAGAAACTCTTCCTTCTCCAAACCTCGGCGTCATGCGGGTTTCCAATGACAACGACTCACGAGCATGCAAAGCCATCATTCTGGTGAAGAATCGAAGTATTGCGGCCCTCCGCTTTGGCGCGATAAACATGCCATGTCGCCTGACCTATCATCGCCAACGGTCCTGGCGTATCAGGATACTAGGCTGATACCGTACTCATACGATCAAAAACTTTCGGCCCATTGGACAGGGTAAAGGTTGCTCCGAGAACAATTCGATCAGTGACCCGGCAATGTCACCGCAGTGGTTCAACGTGGTGATATTTTCCCAGGATGAGCAGCAGCTCGTCCCGTCCGCCGAGGCGACGAGGCAATCGTTTTTCCTTGCACGGCTTGCCAGCTTTGCGCGACCAGTGAATCAGCTCTGGCCAGCAGTGCCCGAAGCGTCATTGACCGTTAAACCGTGCCAGATCTATATACAGAAGGGCCCACTTGATTGCTTGTTCGGTCAGCCCGGATATAGCTTATGCAGTTTTTGGTTCAGCGTCCTTTCTATGGCCAGAACCGAGAAGCCGTCGCTGTGGGCAAACACGCTCGACTTTTCCTGTCGCTGTCGGTTACTGGTGATGTCCTTGAATCGAGGCGACATAGCGTATCACCCAGTAAGTCGATTCTCGGTGACTGCCAGGGCTAATGGAGCCTCACCGTTTCTTGCGCACCTTCCAGTTCCCGCCCCTTGCCGATAAAACAATTTGGGATACGGTGCGCTGTAGTTGCCAGGCTATCGTGTTGCCTCCATGTTCTGCGGGCATGATCATTGACATTCTGGGAAAATCAGTTCGGCTGCTATAGCCGAATATTCCTCCGCAGGCAAAGTTGACGCTAAGCACCTCACCTCTGTGTGATCGAGGATAATGCCTTCAGCAACATTGCGAGAACCCTTTGTGAAACTCGCCTGGTGGGCGAGCGGCTCTGAGCTTCAGGCGTTCCCATTGAATCTCTGACAATCGCTACAAAGCAGGGCGCTCCCTTCGGGCTGAAAGTACTGAAAAAAATTTCCACCGGAACCAGGACTGCCGTTCTTATGCGATGACGGTTTCAAATTTCAGAAAAGGCTCTGGCCCTGATAAGAAGGCACCATCTCGCGCGAAAAAGCGTCAGGGAAACTTGGTTTTATATCATAAGGATGCAGGCCCAAGAGCTCATCCTGGCTAAACCCAGTTGCCTGATGGAGCCAGCTTGACTATAAGTAAAACAGCAGCTTGAGCATCAAACATGAAAAACGCAGTCCCAGCAGTGTGATTTCAAAAACGGTCGAAAGATCTGAGCTGCCCGTGCGTTGACCCCCCGTTATGTCTGTCTGATCGAGATGAAACCGCGGATACGGCCTGCCTTATTCGAATAAGGGATTGCCAGAGAATATTACCATCGTTCCTGGCCATTTTGTATAATGAGAACTTCCCACCTGAAAAGACCTGGACGCAGCCCACGCGTCGTGCATTTCGATCCCGGTCCGGGTCGGTCAGGGGGCCTGCCAAAAGGCTGCCGGGTACGACCTGACATCTCGCAAGCCGTAGCCCAGTATGCAAAAGCATTGTGACCCATTCGAACCCGGCCGCTGCATTCGGTGATACAACGCCGCTCAATGTATGACGAAGCCACTAAACGCAAGGCGCTCCAGCTCAATCTGATGCCGTTCTACCTGTGCGCTCAAACTGACGGTGCAGTGCGCCCAAGCACTTTTAGCAGTGGGTCAACAAAGTCGACTATTGGCTGCTCGTAAAGCGATGAGGTGCGGACCAAGCCGACTATAGCGACCATACGCCCATTCGAAATGCCACCGTAGCCGAGCCCACACATGATCAGCGCGCTACTGTCCCTGGCGTCCTTGTCGGTGCTTGGCGCATGAAAAGCTCTTGAACCAGACGTGCGCCGCCAGCCAGTTGCGAGTCAGTTCTTCAACGCAGAAGCGACGGTCTGCTCCCTCTCGAGCCAGTAGTTAAATACAGCTGATCAGCGCACCTGCCTTGAATAGTGCTGCGCGGCAGCGCACGAATCCGAATAAACCGCCGGCGCCAATGCAGTGTTCTACTTCGACAATAAAACCGTACTGCTAGTAGTCAGCTCAGAAAGCGGCCTAACAGGCAAGGAAAGTCTGGTGTCACCTGGTTTTCGGCAAATTCGCTAAAGGTGCTGCGATGGCGTTAACCATGCCGTCAAGGTCGGAAAGTCAAAATTCAAGACCTTGGATTGAGAACGTGTGCACATGGACAGGTCCTTGTACAAATTCGAACTCACCTTGCTTTCACAATGGCACGTTCCACGCCCTGAGGTACTAGTGCTCAGTGTAGACAGCTTCACCTATATGCACGAGGGCATGCTGGGCGGAAGCCGTATGATGAGTTTTCCAGGTCAAAGAAGGCACTTCTCAGGAGGGAAGTTCAAGTGGATGGTGAAATCTTAACCGGGCGAAACTGCCGTGCAGGAGATCGGATACTGCTTCGAGGTGCAACAGGTCGCGGGCGGGACCATGATCACGTCTCTTCATCGGAGTAGATACTGCTTAAGCCGCGCTTCCACCTTGGCACCCAGGCACAGGGCTTACAGGCGTTAGCGGCTGTAGCTTTGCTCCGTGGTGAGCACTATATGCTTCAACACAGATGCGATGCATCGCCCAGACGCCCCGAAACGTCCGCAAGCGACTCCGTCAGCAGTGCCTGCTACCTCGTCCGCGGATGGATGCGCTACGGCAAATTTGCTCCGAGCTCAATGACCACTTCGGGCGAAAGCCACTCTTCTGGGCCAGATACAGTAGCCATGCATGCCTCTTCGCAGTGATGACGTAGCTTATGATGCGTGGGATAGCCACCAGATTGCATGCAGGCCCAATGAAAGGAATTGCGCTGCCGCAAAGGCATTCTTGTGGATCTTCGGCGGCAAACCAGGTCGCCCTGCGCATGCGACGAATAAAGCATAGCTTGTGCACGCATGGGTAATCCGTGTCGGCATCCAAAAACCAGCGTGGCTGCGGTGGAGTTGGGTTGGAAAAAAAAAGGGGCGGATCTGAGAGCCCCCCGTTAGAGTCGAAGCCGGACGTCAGCTATACCGAGCCGTTGCTGCTGCGAGAAACTCTTCTTGCAGCAGTGGCATCCTTGGACTGCTTAGGCTCTTCGTCCTATATTGGGGTCGCTAAGCACTTTTCTCGCGCGCCTTGCCTTCGAGTTTGTCCTCATGCAGTCGTTCTTAGAAGCATGACGCCGTCCTTTTGCTTTCTCCATTGACTGCTTGTCAGGGAGTTCGCTTTTGTGGTGTGATGGCTTCACATAGCCTGTGACCTTTGCCCGAAACCATCTGCAACGCTTGTCTCAAAAACCGGTCTGTGGCATTATCTGTCGCTAAAGGTGATTTCGACCGAGTTAGATAATCGTCAAAATGTCGAGCTGGTCAGTGACGGCGGCGCTGACCCTATTCCTGGAGCCTTTGCTGCTTGAATAGTTTGCGTTGACCTGTAACCTGCATAGGAAATTCCTTTATGGTTATGTACTGCGTTCGGCACTCGCTGAAGCTGAAACGTCCACTACCACGTTCTGAAAAGTGTCGTCCCACCTGTTTCATCCTTTCACCATTCCCAAAAACTGCGCCTTCAAAAATGGCGCTTGCAACGTCTTCGTAATGGGTGCTCATCATCGCGCATGGCATCTTATTTCATTCTTCCACGCCTCGGCCCAACGTCATCTACGATTGGTTTCCCGCCCCCCGGTCGCGGGTTCCCGAACCTTGCGCAGAGCCCACCAGATTCGAGTATCGAATGCATCCCGGGGTAGCGTGGGCTCCGGGTCGCATCTGATCGTGGCCATAAAGCCCATCTGCAGCAACCAATTGGCAGTAAGCGCCAAGGCGGCGTTATTATCGGAATGTGTGCAGAACAGTTCTCCTGTTATCCAGCCTAATAGCTCCATGGTTAAAACTGATGGTGCGCCAGGCTGGTAAGGAGTAGACACGTATAACGGCGGCTGTTCAGACGAGGGTATAAATTTTCCCAAGAATCAGGTGTAGCATATATTTTGTGCTAAATGCTGAAGCAATTCGATCAATACAATTGATGTTGAAAGCATCCATGAGCGCATAGAGTGGAGCAGATATACTATTGAAACCGGCTGGCGTTTTCTGTGGCGTGTTGATATCAGCCTCGCCGGGGCGGGGGCTATTGCGTCCAAATTGTCCAGTGGCCTGAACTACGGGTTTGTCCAGATACTGGACAGCGCTCGGCTGCAGCTGGGATTGTTTGTTGCAATCGGGGTGGGCGCAGCGTAAGGGCGCTGCTCCGACCTCGGACTGGCCTTTACCTTGATCAAGTGTTTGGCGTGCGCTACCTGCTTTATCTGGTCTGGCGCCAATGGCGTGCGCGCCTATGGATATGAGTATCACGCCTGTGGGCAGACCATTGGCGCCCTTTAATCTGCAGTGCTGCCGCGGTTTCCTGATCAATGCAAGCAACCCAGGCGGTGGTTTTCATGCTGGCCGTGTTACCGCAAATTTCTCGAGCCTGAGCCTGAACCCCTGATCACGCAATACCTGCGTTATCCGCGCAACCAAATGCGTCGTGTAGAACCTGGATTTGTAATGCGGGTTATACGGGCTCGGCTCGTGTTCTAGCGCTCCGATTCCCCAAGACAGCAGAAATCCTGAACCGAGTTCGCCGGCTATTTGCCGGCTGGGTCTCCTACGCTGGTACGCCGCAACTGCAGCTTGAACAGTACGCGCGTATGGCATTTTGAAATTCGTCCTAGGCCCGGCACTTTTTGCGTGGCGCGGTTGCCAACGCGCGCTTAATTAGCATGCACTAAATTCAATCAAGAGTCAGGAACTATGTCCAAATGAAGGTTATCTACGAAACCCGTTGCCAACTGAGCGACGAGACCCGGGATTATGCACCGCGCCCATTGTGTCCTGATGGAAGAGCTGAAGCCATGACTGGTACAACCAGCGTATGGACCCTGCAAGACGCCGAATCTGAAAGCTGCTCAAGCAACAACCGTGACGAAGAAAAAGAACACCAACCATGACGCTGGAAATGGATCGTCGTCGTATCCGGATTCAACAAGAAACTGCTGACTGGCTCTTTACCGATAAAGACCTCGCTCACCCACTTGAAGCCGCCCCGTATAGTTCCTGCTCAAGTTTAACCTGACCGAGTCCCACTGCGGGCTGTCCCAGTCTCGATCACCATGTCCAGCACAAGTGCGGTAGCCTGAGTCTTTGGATTCGGCTGCGGGGTTATAGCCACATTCAAAGCGCTGCATTCTTAGAACAATGCGCGTGGCCGGGCTGGTGTGCGTAATCCTTGCAATGCCCTGATAGAAGGCATGTCCAGTCCCGCCTCGGGAGTTTTAATCCCTGGCGTCATTAGGTCAGTTCGCGAACCTGCAGGCACTGAAGCGGGGATCAACGATTGACATTCCACCGTCTGCGCTTGAACCTCCATGAATAGCTGTTCGCCTTTACTCCCGTAACGGGTTTCCGGGTGGCGCTGCCCAACCCGAATACCAACTTGCGCGTCACATGTCAGCGTTCAGCTTGGCTGTGCGGATGCGCTTCAGGTGTCATTTCCAGATGCTGTTCAAGTAATCCTTGATGCTGCCTCGCGGAGCATCAAGGCTTCTCGCATCCATCATGGTTTGCATCAGAAGTCCCGTGATCAGGGTGTCACGCTGATAGTGTAAGACCGCCAAGCCATTGCAGGACGCGAAAACACTCAGCATATTGCCGTCAAAACGTAGCGAAGAGCCTCCATCGCCGCCAAACAGTCCGGAATTATGATAGCCATAACGGTCTTCCTGCTTCTGCAGAGTCCAGTAATAGGAGGCAGCAACTGCTCCGCTGACACCGCACATTCGCCGGATCGCTGTCAGTGGCACAACCAGAGAGAGTCAAACCGCGAGAGCCAGGCTGCAAATAATACGCGGGTAACGTGGCGTTAGCATCAGCATCGGTGGCCTGTCCTTGAAAGAAAGGCAGATTATAAATGCTGAAGCAGTTGGTTACAGCAGAGCATATCTGAACACAGATTGCCGCAGCGACAGTACAGGCCATGCCCGGAAGAGCAGCCTGCACCAGCGCGAGGCAAGGATTACCATCTGCGATTGAGGAAGTTTTCCAGCCAAAACCTTGTCGATCAACCTTTTTGCGTTTTCAGCCAGTCGAAAACTGTTCTTCTCTATTTGAGAAGGCTCCTACACAGCTCTCGACTGCCGTAATCACCCACGCTCTCGCAGTAGGGCAATGCTTCGCGCAATCCGGATGGCTTTCATTCCAGCTTCAGATCGCAGTCCGATATTTCCGGTACCGGTCTCACCGATCAATCAAAACTTGCCCAACCTGGCAGATCGGCCAAGCCCTCCAGAAACAGAATGCGCTGGACCAGCATGTCGGCGTGCTTCATTCATCGATGGACTTCGTGATACTCGTGAATCGCCCATCTTGTTCAAGCCCCAGTCCTGCAGCATGCGCGCGTGGCCAAAAAATTACTGGTTGATGGCTACCAGTTCATTGCCAGATGATGTCATGGCTGAATGACCTTTTGTTCGCCTTTCATTGACTAGCTTCCTCCGTTAATCAAGTGTTGAGTTTGGTCAGCGCTGCTGCCTGTCAAATGGCGGTTAGGTAAATCGTTGAAATTAACTGGAGTTAAATGATTTGATCCGATTGTCGAGCGCCTCGGCGCTGAAGCGACTGATTATCAGGCATCGATGTTCGGCTGACCTGAGCAATTGTCCTCAATAATAATCTTGATAGTGAGAAAACCTATGCTATATGGACGTTTGGTCGCGTTCCTACCGCGAATAAAGAGGTTATATCGCCCAGCATGCGGCTTGACGCACGTGGTTTTCAAGAACCATGGTGCATTGAGCCTGTGAATTGCTGGGCGACGACTTGCCTTTTTGATGGCGAGACCTCCTTCCCGATGCGTTCAAGTTGCGCGAGACGAAACTGGTTTCTCCTGATGCAACCTGCCGTCTCGAGCAGTGCGCGCATGTGATGGAGAAAGTCCATGGCAGACCCGCGCCGGAATTAAAAAACAACCCCATGCGTTGATGCAAAACCATGATCTATGTGCGGTATTTTCAATTGATCGTTGAATGCCTGATAAGGACAACTGAGGCTGGCTCCATTGGGCAACAGCAGCCTAGTTTATCAAAACGTTTCTGAAATCTTTCGGCGGCAGCTCCCGCACCGCGTCTCATCTTCCACACTGCCGAGCCTGGCAGGGAGAATGTGCGCTGCCAGTTGCAGCGCCTCGTTCAGTCTCGCGCTTCGAGCATTATAGGAAACCTGCAGCTGTCCTTGGTTTTCGGCGAAGCCACGGAATAACGCTTCCACCATCGCGTACCCGCACGGTGTGGTCGCTTGCTACCGGCTGCATGGCCTGCCAGCCAGGTAGTGGCCTTTTTCTGTCAGTTTTCCACCAGCGGAATGCATTGCTGGTTCATCATGCCACTTCCTGTTCTGTCATCGCGATTATCAGCTTTCTGATAAAAAACCAGTGCCAGATATTTCATCGTCATCTCTTTTCTATTACCAAGTTCTATTGCCAAACACCCAATCTAGCCAAGCCTGTTTATGCTAGCAGCGGTTGTTTGCGTGCCAGTTCTCAATGAGACAACCCCGGCATTCAGCATCCCAGGCGATCCCGAAACGCAGTCAGCATGCCAAAACCTCAAGCCCAGAAGTTCTGATGTCGAAGGGCATTGCACCAAGCCCCCGGCCAATTGATCAAATACCTTGCGGCGCATCTTTGCGCCTTGTCGTACTTGCAACTGCAACACAGTGTCCCTGAGGGCTTACAGTCACCCATCATGTCTGCGGCCATGATGCGTAAGCGCCGATCTGGATCTCGGAATGGATGAGTCAACTCCTGGCACTCGGGTGGAAGCCTCGCTGGCTGCAGGTGGTCTCGCGTGCAGCATGGCAGACTCGCGCACCAGTACATCGGCATACCCAGTTCATTGCCTCGCGCAAATGCCGTTGAACACCAGATGCATGCTGACGCTACCGGGTCGCGGGCCATGCCTGGCGGCCATTCTGCCGATGTTTATCAACCGGCGCGGGCACAAAATCTCCAGATCGATGAATAGCGCGTAGTTCCAGGTTGACGTTACGCCGTTATCCATGCGCGGGCCCATTTGCAGCCCCACTCGATGCTTCTCCCGCGAATCGAACATCCAAGAATGCTGTAGCGGCCAGCAACTCGCGGGTTCTCTGTGAAGGCCCGTCAGTGACCGTTGGGACGCCATCATCGAAATTGATTGCGGCAACCTTCAGAACTGGACTCAGGCCATTGCCGTCGACGAAAGACCCCGGCGTCGAGCATTGGCTGTTGGAACTTGCCATTGTCGCGGAGCATCTCATTTGGCCTCGGCATTTTCACCGTGCTCGTCCGTCATTCGGCCTTTGCGCATCAAAACATGTATTTCATGTCCTTCTCTCATAAGCTGAACGTTAATGGGTGTACATGGATGATCGGGGAAGCAAGACACGAATCGACAACCTTCCTAAATTTTTGCGATGTATCTGTTGAATAGGGGCCAGCTCCCAACGCATCAGCCCGCCTCTGCAGAAAGCGTGTTCCGCCCGAGCTGACCAGTCGCAAGCTTGTTATAAGCCTCGCAAGCAGCTGATAGCTGACCTAACGGCGCAACAGCATCGCCCGCGCGGCGGCAAAAACAAATGTATTCTGCACGCTGGGGCATCGTTGCATTACGGCGAGCAGGGCCAGAGCCCGCCCGCGGCCATCGCGCATGGCCACTGCCACGGCGCGTTTCTCAGTCGCGATGACCGGGTAGGGTTTGCGCTTGCAGCAATACGTCATACAGGCGATTATGTTCCAGTCAGTATCGCGTGTTTCTGGCCTCGCGTGCACCGCAGCCATCGCAGCCTGAAGCGTGTAGATTCCCCACGGGCGGGCGCTGTAGCGCCGCTTCCAACAGGTACACGTCGTTGAATTCTGAGCCTGTGCCAGAGGCGACTGCGCTCCTGATCCTCCAGCGTAATCAGCCACCAGCGGCTGATTTCGGGCATCGCGGCCGAATCCTGCAGCAACATCACCCCAGCAATCCGTAGACTCGTGTCAGCCAGCAGCTGGCCATTCAGCCGCCAAGCCGATAGCCTCCCTGCCATGTCGATATTACTACCGCTCACGCTGTGCTCGAAAACCCTCGTTGAACACCAGATAAATGACCTGTAATACGCTGTTAAACGTTGCGGTAGCCCTTGTGCTCGGCACCCATAGGAATCCCTTCGCGGATCTGCGTTTGCCCTAACGATCCGCGCGCCACGGTCGCCCGGTTGCTGGAGCATGCCCGTCGACCTGCTGGTGCTGAGAACCCACAGTTCCCGCAGGGTCATGCCAGTTGTTTCTATTGCCAACGCAGATGGCAAAAACAGGTGAAAATCAGCCGCAAGCTATCTCGGCGATCTGTCTTCGTTCAGCTCGTGGTGGGATGTCGATCCAGGTCGAAGACGCTGCAAATGTTGGCTGGGCCGTCTGCGGCGGCGAATCTGGTCTATCCCCTTTGTGCCGCCGTTACTGACCAGCCAGGCACGCGGTTGTCGGCCCACCACCTGCCTCCGGCCATTGCGCAAGCGGCGGCCAAAGCCTCCTGCATGGCTTCTTCGGCGAGTTCGAAATCGCCTAATAGCCGAATCAAGCGTAGCCAGAACCCCGCCGCGATTCGCGTTGATAAACAATCACTGCTTGCTGACTTGACATGGCGGTATCGCAACTATTGAAATACAGGCGTGTTTTGTCATCACATATTGATGATGGTGCCCGCCTCTCGCCCAGTCAAGCGCTTCTTACAGCCAGAGCATTGCCACCCCAGCAAGTGATACCGATACGGGCGGTTTGGCATTCAGTCGAAAACCGCCCAGCGTTTACGCTGCGTGTATGTAGACTGCCCCATGGATATTCAGCGAACGAATTCTATCAGGCTGTTGTGCGCGTGACGAACGTTACGATGGGCGTTCTTTACCTGGTGACCAGCACGCATCTACTGCCGCCCGGTTTGCCCAGCGCGTTACACCGCAGCTCACCATTGCCGCTTTGTCGCCAGTGCCGCCGCCGCACAGGACAGGGCTTTCGGCCGTGTCTGCGTTGCCTGTCCGAAAGTTCACCATCATCTGCGGCCTGGTCCGGTACCTCAGCGGTAGTCGTTCTTGGCTGTTCGCTTGATCGAGGCGGGCCGCGCTGGACCACGGCAGCCTGGAAACCCTGGCCGAACGCCTGGTCTGGCACAGCAATCTCGTCGGCGTTTTATCAAACATCTGGGCGCCCGGTCACATAGCGCTCGCGCAAACCGCCGCCATTGCTGGCGAACAGCTGATCCATTTCAAACCCCGCCTGCCAATGAGCATGTAGCGGCTGCGAGCGGATTCAACAGCATAAACTTTTCAATGAGGCTTTTCAGCCAATGTATGGTCGGCCGCCAGCAGTTTAGGAGCCGACAAGCAGCACCCCTGAGAGTCAGACATCATACTGCTGCTTGCCTACCGCCGCCCTATGACTGGAATCCATGCTACCTTTCTGCAACGCCGGCATTCCGGCATGGAGCAGGTGAGATGGGATCATCGCGCACCATTCGGCATCGTGATAAACCAGGCATGACGTGGCCGTTTTGAGCAATCTGCCTGTGCGCACGCTTGCGGTGTGAAAAAATCAGCTTTACCAGTTGCAGCGTTACCGCAGATCATTGACCGGTTTGGCGTCGCATGTTGATCTGAAGGCTGATCCGAGGCGAAACCATCGATGTCGTCCAGACCCCGTATTGCGCCCTGGTATTCAGCCCGGCCTGTGGTTTGCGCCGTAGCCGGCGCATGGGATGCCTTTGAGTGCGTGCGAGCAAATACCGGGGCAGCAGGTGACATGACGGCGGGTGTAAATCTGGTCAGCAGGCTGGGCCCGACTTGGGAGCCCGTTGCTGCCCCCGTGTTCAAGCGGCTTGACGCAATTTCCCCGCTTCCAGGGCATTTGATACACATTATATCATCGCTGGGATTGCCTGGCAGGCGAGCAGCAACGCTGGCGAACTTAGCTCGCGCCTACTGCCAACCCGATCTGTTGAACGCCAGCGTGACCGACCCACACCTTGGAAAAAACTCTGCCTCTTGCCAGGCATTGGCGAATGACCGGCTAACTATATCGCCATGCGCGCGATGCAGGGGGATCGAGCCTTTCTGAGCTTCTGACGTGCATTGCAGCGGGCGTGCAATGACGTGACGCGCGCGCCTGCACGCCAGGCAACTGCAGGCGCAAGCACGACAGTGGCGGCCTTGGCGTCCTATGCGGTGATGCATCTTGGTCTGACAGATGCCCTGGGGATCCAGCTTAATGCGGCCCATAAACAAGCAGACAATAAAGAAATAAAGATGCGATCCTGCTGATACCTTGAAACCCCGGTAGGCAGCTGTTGTAAACAGACGAAGCAGGGGATGCTGCTCGCGCGGATTTGAAGACTACCACGCGCGTCGATCCGATTACCGACAAAAGCATACCAGCTTATTCAATGGAGCAGTACCAGGATCTGCCACCGGAGCCGCTACCGAGGCATAAATGCGTATTTTGCTGGCACCTCCGGCCCTGGATCAAGATAACAGTACCGAAACCGCCGGTACCGATTTTCAGCGTTCGTATGCAGCTTTGAGAATATTCCGCCGGGCAGACGCGCAGTTACGGTCAACTAGCGCTCGCCATGCCGCCACGGCCAGCCGGCTTCGGCCTGGCCAATGGCTCGAAATCCGTCGCCCTGGTTGGTGCCTTGCCATTCGGTTATGGCGCTTAGTGGCAGCGACCGGACTATGTGCGGGCTGGGGCCAAACACTGGCTGGCTGGAAAGCAAAGAGGCCCGATATCCGGTGGCTGCGCTGCGTTCGCGCTGGTTTGAACCGTTCTGGCGCGCCTAGCTGAACTTCTGCGCGTGCTCTGCCTGGTCTCCCAGCGCACTTGAAAGCGAGTGTCGCCAGCTCATGGTATTGCGGCCCGGCTGTTCCGTTGCTGCTGCAATCAATCAGAAGTAGCGGGACGACGATCCATCGCGGCTGCCGGCCAGGAAACAGATATCGGCACTTCGGCGAAAACATCCAGCCGATGATACACCGCCCAGATTCAGGCGTGTATTCGGCACTGTGACCGATTGGCATCCAATTGCTTGTACTCCAGCAACACACAGACGTTATAGCCAAAAGGATAAACAGCGAGGAACCGGCGGCACTGATAAACACCGCCTTGCCCATTTGCCGCCCTCCAGAACATCAAACCAGGCATACAGCGTGATCACAGATAGTTGAGAACAGCTTTGTGCATTGTCGACTTGGCGCGGCAGCTTGCCACAATACGCTGAGCGCCAGGCGGCTGCCGACCCCAGCTGCGGCCAGCGCCGCCCAAGGCGAAGTCGACCGGGCTGCAATTATCACCAGAATGCGCAAAACCGCTATCACCGCGGGCCAGCTGAGCTTGGTCAAAACGCTCACCTAAAAAAAAACATCACCGACAGCAGCATGGACCATCAGCCGGCCCGCATAAAAAGACGCGTTGCGGTGGCCAGGGCAGGCGATCAATGCATAACCATGCACACTAATCCCCGACCAGATGCACATGGGCCGCGGGATAAAGGCAACGGGCCGCCGCAAACAGGATTGCCGTATCAAGCTGACGCCAGAACGGCCAGCAACAATGCCAGTGTTCATCACAGCCACGCAAAAAAAACGCAATTGAAATAACCGAGCATCGGCCTGCAGAAAATTTGATGAACACACGGAGATCAAAGCAACGCGGTTGCCGATCACCAAGCAAACAGAATGGCACGTGGACCGTTTTTCCTGACATGCGGACCTCCGGATGGGTTTGATAATGTGAGCGCAGAGTTAGAGAATTTCTCTGCTATCCGTTGAAAAATTGATTATTAGCTAGTATCTATTAGAAAATATAGGATACTGAAGCTTAGTCATGAAGTTACCCCAATTGAAGGCTCTACGGTATTCGAGGCCGTGGCGCGGCTAAAAACAAGTTTCCCTGCTGCGAAGAGTTTATTCGGTTTGGGGCAGAGCGCGGGTCAGCCACCAGATCAAACTTTGCTGGAAACCTTAACCTGGGTGGTAATTTACCCCTATTACCCGCACCGGGCGATACCCTGGGATGACTGATGAGGGCCGGCAATAAAACCTTTGATGCGGTGAGCACCGCCGCTTGCTGCAGATTTGAAACGGGGGCCACGAAAAGCCAGTTTATTTTCTTCTTTCCTTTCTTTGTTGGA
>Ga0163217_1032569_pt1 | contig 14809 bp, 16 predicted proteins | sample SynspAceP_FD_185933 | JGI IMG/M metagenome (GOLD analysis project Ga0163217, IMG submission 185933) | Saline lake microbial communities from Ace Lake in Antarctica - Synechococcus sp. Ace-P (PacBio error correction) | ecosystem: Environmental > Aquatic > Non-marine Saline and Alkaline > Saline ... | reverse complement strand
GGGCACTGACACGGGGCGTATGCTGTGTCAAGAGCGTCCTTGTGCAGCCCTTTTGATCATCTGAAAACCGCTTGAACGTGCTTTTGGCTGGCTTGCATTCCAGGTTTGTTTCCAAGCGGCAATTTGTGGGATAGGGGCAGCGCTCATGTTGGTGGCGCCAGCATGTACATCCTTACGGCAGGAAACGCGCGAACAAAGGCTTCTGTGGGCCGCTAAGCATTTGCGCGACGGGGTCTTGTTGTCTGACCCGTCGCGGATAATCCATCAGTTGATATGTCTTGGCTTCAACTGGCCGTAGAGGTATTCTCAGATCTTCGGCTTCGCGTTCGCATCTGCAATGCGCCGTTTTGACCCAGATCGCCAATTTGAGACCATTCCTGCCAGTTCATCATTTCTCTTAACAACTGGAATGTGGCCCGGAAAGCGGCCTTCGCTCATGCGAGCCATCGCCATCTGGTATTTGTATCCTGAGGGGAAATGTCACGACGTTTGATGTAATGCACTCCGGGACGCATCGGCTTGTAAACGCATCGGGGCCATGTCCGCGATCCGTCGTACGATATTCGCGCTCAGACAGGATGCCAGCCCAGTTTGGCCCTTGTCGTCCACGATCAGAATTGCACCGATTTGCGGTTGTTTACGCCAGTGTGGAGCAAACGTCTTAAAAGTGTTTTGAGCAGAGTGATTGAAAAATACATCGCTGCCTTTAGAACCTAAAATGGAAGCAATGTCATGTCGTTCCTTCCCGTCTCTCTTTTGTGTCGCCATAAGCGAGCTGGACACAAATTGTGCGGACGAAATGTCCAAAATGAGGCAAAGTCACGCACCTTTCCGAGTGTTGCCGGCAAGGAGATTTCAGCCTTTCCTAGAGATGGGGTCAAGGATTTGGAAACAGCAAAAGGCCAGCCAGGAACCCACCCAGATGGGTTCCCATGCGGATTGCGCGGCACCGTCCTCACCAAGGGCGCCGCCGGTCAGTCCGAACAACAGATTCATTGCAAACCAGATGCCGATAAATGTCAGGGCAGATCGGTTGCGGAGCACAGCGGAGAAGGGCTCGGAACGGGCGCAATGAAAATCGGTTTTTGACTGCGCCGCAGGAGGTGAGACCGGGCGAGGGGGCCACCTGCGCATGAACGCGTAAGGCGCGCAAAACGGCTGCCATATGCCCCGAAATTGCCGCAGGACGCCCCTACGGTTGGTTGTCCAGTGATGGGGATGTGCCAGAAAAGCCCACACCTGCACCTGACAATTGCGCATAAAGCAGAAGAAACAGCAAAAAACCGTTTTGTGCCAAAGCGCCATTGCCAGTTGCGCTCCGAAGGCCATGCATCAGATGGAATTCGTTTCAGAACATTGGAAGCCAACTGCCGTTGAAAAGCAGGGCATTTAGCTTAAAGGGGCTGATCACTCGGAAATAAGGTGAGCCAGGGAGTTCCAGAAAAGCCAATCTACCCGCAGGAAGGAACTAAAAAGCGGATCAGTACCATTGACGTAGTTTTGCCTGACAAAAGGCCCAATGCCAGCGTGAATGCCCAATGAACAGCGCCGTTAGGCCAATGATGAACATTCGGCGCATTGATGGGCGCGGGTGCTGTCTGCTGGGCGGGGTGTGTTGTTGATTCTCATGAGGCCATAGGATAGCCTTTGATCTTGGGGAATACAAAAGCCGCGATGACGAAATTGAGGCAGTCAGCGGCTTTGATCCCGTAATCCACCAGACCGGCGCGACATTAACTATATTGCCTATCTGCTCCCACAGAGCTTTAAAAAATTCCTTGTTTAAGACATTGTTAGCCATTAGCACAACTTCAGGATTAGAGCGCCTTTTTTTTATTGAACCACCCCACCATCCGCGCCTTGTTTCAACTATTGGTTCGACAGCGTGGGGCGTTGGCTGCCCCGGCACCGGGCTGACATTCATCCGGGCGAATATCCGCGTATTTTACCAGAGGTTTTCTGCTGGGAGCGCAACGCCAATGGACCGTTTTTACTTACCGTCTTGCAGGCACGATGGTGTTCAGAATGCGCGCCGTGAGTTGAAAGGGCAGAGGCCATTGGCCCATTTCGCCGACCTGGATCGGCGAAAAATGCAGATTGCTCTGACTCAAGTTGCCGAAAAGGGTGCCATTTTTCCAAAGCAGGAAAATTTCTTGGGAACAAGGTGCACAGGGCCGAAAACTTGTTGAACAGCAATGGATCGTATTGCCTCTAAAGAAAATTGCCGGCAGTGCTCTCGGCTTATTGGTTGTCTTTGCGTCACACTGGAAGAGGCCGGCTTGTGGGGGCGATCCAATTGTACGAAAAGGATTTTGTCTTGCCAGAATCTAAGCGCAGGTAACAAAGCTGCAATGCAGGAACTTGCCGGGCATTCAGTTTCCACGCACCATGTCTCACTGCGCCCTCCACCGTGCAGGCCGCTTCATGGCTTGGCGGTATATTTGCTGAATCGCGACCTTCCGCAAGGCATTAGCAGGAATTGCAGGCTCTTATTTGAAGCGGGCATTTGGTCGCGTCGGACCAAAGCGGAACCTGTTTCCTGTTCCCCAGGGCTAACACAGACAAGTCGTGTGAACCTGCGATGATGATGCAGGTGGCCCCAATTTTCAGAATTGTTGTGTCCATTGGTGACGACCGGAAAAACGTATCAGCACCTTACTGGTATTTGAGGGTCGGTCGCGGGGTTAAGCGCCGGATTTTGTGGTAAATACCTGTTAAAAATTTAAATAAAAATTATAATAAATTAGATTTAAAAAGTACATCTGATTTTTGGCGTGATGTAAAAAAATCATGGACCTGTTATTCTGATCTTGATTGAAACTTAGGATCAGGAGTCCCATGAAATACTTGAAAACGGTCCTTGTTGGTTTTTGCTTTATCGTCGGCATTAAACACTGCGATTGAGCATTCTTGATTTGCCAGAGATGTAACACTGCTTTTATGGCGGTGACGGGCAAAACCCGCCCACCAATTGGCCATGTCAAATTCTGTCGCGCCAATTCCGCAGCAATGCCGCTCACAGGTTAGCCAGATCGGGCTATGGCATTGACGCAGGAACCGCTGGGACGAAACTCATTCAGACAACCACATGGGGGTCATCAAATCGTTCAAACGGTCACGGACATTGAGCTCATTCTGTTCCAAGGTTTGGGCCTTCCCGGATCAATATGGTGATTGCGAAGATTATTGTTCTGTTGAAGCGGCAATCACCTTATGGCAGGCCGGTTTGGCCGCAGGTTAGTCTGGTTGATACTGTGTTCGTGATATTTGACGGCAGGTGCCACGCTGGTCCTGGGACCGTGCGTACAGATCGGGGAGACTTTGTTCCTTGATAGTGGATGCAGCTGATCAAGCTGTGACAGAAGAAAACTCCCTACAACTATCTCAAACGCCAATCCAGCAAACATGCCGGACAAATGGGTTTTCTTGTTTGCCGCGACAAGCGCCGATAAACCAGTTTTTGGCGGAAACCGCGAGCACGGATTAGAGCTCAGAATCTATAGACCTGTTCAAACCGGTCAAAACGTTTTGGCATTTTCTTGATAATTCAGGTTGGCCGACTCTGTCAGCTTTTGCAGATCATCATCGGTGAGGGGTGCGGATTGACTTTGCCTGGGCATTTGGCCGCACGACCAGTGATATTGTCGGGGAATGCTCTTGCCTTCGGAATGAGCGCGCCTGCGCCAATCAGACAGTTTTTGGCGATGTGGGCGACCGTTCAATACAATTGCCCACTGTTCCTTTTGTGAATTGTCATCAATCGTTTGCAGCCATTGGGAAGATGGCGCGATGTCGATGGTGGCAGTTTGTCCAATCCGTTTTGCCGGAAACCCCGCCCCGATCAGTATGCACCATGGTTGTGCTCCTGGAATATTGGTTACCCTGGCCCAATTGTGATGAAGCTCATTGTCGCCGCGCAACACGGAACCGAACCAGATGCCAACTTTTCGCGCCCGCTTCACATTGCCGATGATGTTGTTGAATCGGGTGCAATCCAGATGTCGTCTGATCGGCGTGTTGCGGGATTGACCAATCAAGTTCGTAGACTGGCATTGGCTCCTCCTTGAGTTGAGAAAAACCGTTATTGAAGCAGTCGCGAATTTGCTTTGCAAATCCACCATGCATTCGCAATCGATGACTTCTGGTTCAGGCTGGACTTGCGCGTATCAGGTGTCAGGAAGCGGGTTTGTCGTTCGGGTCATCCCCGAAACACGCCTTTAAACTGCGTTGTGAGGTTGAAACGCCAGTCTGTACGCGGCCGCAGAACATGCTACTAATGTTCCGCTTCCAGGGCAATACGGCGACACCAACGTTTGCAAGGGCGTCGTCAATGCCATCTGTAATCGCGCCGTCAGATTTTCCTTGTGTTTGCATGCGGCGGGGGCGAAAACATCTGTTGACCCGCGCCAGTTTTGATAGGCCCACTACGCCTTCAACCGGATAATAGCCGATATGGGCTTTAGCGGGAATGGCACCATATGTTGCCTCACAATGAGGAGGAACGAATGATCCCGAACGATGACGATATCATCATAACCCGCCAAACATCTTCAAACTGTGCGCGCCAGAACGTCCTGAGGGCTTTTCAATCATAGCCTCGGTAAAATTCCTCATAGGCTTTTGGACTACGCGTTTCGGCGTATCAAGAAACACCTCTCGCGTGCGTCTCCGGCCCAGGCAATCAGTTGTACGCACTGCTTCTTCCGCGTTTCACGCGTGGGGCGGCGACGCGAGCCTTGTCGCTCGGCAGAAAAGGCCTTTTTGAGCGGCCCAAGATTTGCGTCCATTTTAAACTCCTGATCGGGCAAAGGCCGGGAATTGATATCCCCTAATATAAAGCGTGCCAAGCGGTTTCAGCCAGTTGGCCCTGCTGCAAGGAGATAAGGGGCATATCAGAACAGAGGCCAAGCTGAATGGACTGACAATTTTGCTCAAAAGCGACCTTATACTGACACGGAAATGTCGATCAATTCTGGATAGTCGCCACCAGCGAGAATAGGGCATTTTTTCACCGATGATTGGACGAGGTCTACAACGCAAAAATTTCTGGGAAATTTGCCGGGAAATTATTCCGCGCATTGGAACGCTTGGATGCGCTTGATGGCCTGTGCAAAAAGCCATTCCAATTGTGCGGTTCTACCATTTCGTGGATTTGAGGTGGATGTGGGCAAATCACTGATGTGTGTGCACAAGAGGTGGAAAGCCGTGGCGCGCATTGGCCCCAGTCATCGGCTTCAATCGTCGCCGCCAATATTATTGGGTGCAACGCAGACGATATGCGCAGTTGAAAGCCACGATGTTATACCAATAGATTGAAAGAAGGCGACCACCCGCCGGCCATAGGGCGCTTGAGGCATTGAAGTTCTGGTTTTTTCGTTCGAGGACATATCTGCGCTCGCCATTGCCCTCCACCTTGTTGATCTTTGACGCGGTGGTTGATTGCGGCTCGACCAGATTGAAGCGGATCGGGAAGAGATCAAGGCTGCGGGCTGTAGATGGTCTTTGCGGACGAAAGTCAGAAAGTGGGAACGAGACTTCCGTAGTGCGCGCTTAGAAGACCTCGGGCGGTTATTCGGGCTTCTTGATGCTTTCGACCATGTCTTGAAAAAACGGTCCTCACCGACAGCGCCTAACGCCACATTAAGGTCGCTCATCTGCGGCTGATTTCCGCGATACGTGTTGAGTGGAATGGCAAATACTTCTCAAGTCAATATTTTCAACTCGCAATCAGAAGCGTTTTGCTGCGGTTTGCATCAGGCGTTCATCAAGATACAATCATTGTAAATTCTGGAAAACGTTGGACGGGACATCATTTTGGCGAGGCGATAATCGAGGGGCGGAGGGTCATTTCATCAACAGTCCAGGCGGGATTAGTCGGCAGCTGTTGGGTCAGACCATCGATTGGATGTTTCCAAAGGCCACCGGCTTCCAACAGTGATGGACTGGATGGACAGGCCCGCCCACGTTGTATGTCTGGACCTTTCCCCACGACCTCCCGCTTCTACCCAATTTCTTGTTCCAATTGGCTCGGTGATCCATCTCTCAATGCGGGCAGAATCGTCTGAATCGCAGGTTGTCAGGGAACGCGTTAGGGACCATCTTGCCGGTATTGCCAGCCAAGCCCAATTCCAGGAACAATGCCAACTATAATGGCAATGCCGGAACCGCGGGAATGAGTATGTTAAGCTGCGACGTGTCATGGGATCCGAGCATGTTTTGCTTTCGTATGGAACCCATTTGATGAAACCAATTAAACTGTAGAATGCGTGATTTTCCGAAACAGGACAGATGGAACGGGTCTTCGGGCCGCCAATGAAGAACAAGCTGACACTTTTCCCTCCGAAAATTGCCGAAATATTATCGGGCTGGGGCTGATCACGTTCTATCAGAAAGTGATTTCGCCGCTGCGGGGATCATTCCTGTCGTTACGCGCCGGACTGTTCGTCCTATGGGGCTGAATCCATTTTCCCAATTCGGATTGTGGGCAGGGGATGGATGACATTGGCCGGTTTTGCCCGAATGGCAATCCCTTTGGGGCATCGGGCCATGATCGGCACCCTGTGAAGCCTGCCAGATGTGATGCCGTGTCGGGTACCTTGCCGTGGCGTTATGGGAGCGTTGACAGGGCCGTCATATTGACCGGCGCGACCCGGCTGGATTGAGGCGGTTGCCGGAAACGTTGTCGTCTTCAGATCCGCTGGCAAATTTACTTGCATCCACAATGCGCTCGCGTTAAACCGCCCGCGTTAAATTTTCAACACAAAAACGCTTACCTGCATTGCGTTGGCAGAGAGTGAGCAGGAGACAAATAATGATTTCCGTTAAAAACTACAGATGGCTCAGAAACGTTTCTTTGGAAATGGTTTCCAGAGGGGCTGGATCTGCCGAAAATATTTCCAAAATCCCTTGCAAAAAGTCAGTGGCGATGGTGCTGGATGGCACCCACTCACAGGACCTTGGGACTTGACCCGTGGCATGACGGCGCTGTCTGTGAGATTTGTCACCCGTGAGATGAGCGCCGCCCTTGGGAATTGATCCGCCACGATGCGGCGCATGTGATGGCCGAAGCTGTGCAGGAATTGTTTCCGGCACGCAGGTGACCATCGGACCCGTCATTGAAGATGGCTTCTTTTACGATTTTGCGCGCAATGACCTTTTACGCTGGACGGATTCTGCCGAACGATTGAAGCCAAGATGAAAGAGATCATTCAGACGCAATGCGAAGCACACGTTTCACCAATATAAGTCTGGTCTCGTGGAGGATCCGCCAAAGCATTCGCTTGATTTGGGCGAGGGCTACAAGGCTGGAATTGCTGGGATGCGATTCCTGAGGGCGAGACGTCAATATTTATCATCAGGGTGACTGGTACGATATGCTGGCCGGGGGCCGCATTATGGTTCTGTTTCTCTACCGGGCAATCGAGGCAGGCATTTCAAAGCTGATGGAAAGTTGGCCGGAGCTATTGGCGCGGGCGCCAGATAGAGACACCGCCATTGCTGACCCGGATTTACGGCACGACCTGGAACAATGAAAAAGATCTGAAAGCCTATTTCTGACACGGCTTGAAGAAGCTGAAAAAACGCGATCACCGCAGGCTCGGTCGCGAAGATGGATCTGTTCCATTTCCAGGATGAAGGTCCCCGGTTTCCGTCTTCTGGCATGGAAAAAGGCTGGCGCCTGTTTCAGAACCTTATCAATACATGCGCCGCCAGGAACGATGGGCCGCTGGACTACGATGAGGTGAACACACCGGATTTATGCTTGATCGGAGCACCTATGCGAAGCTTCTGGGTCACTGGGAAAAATTCGGCGAGAACATGTACCACCAACGACAACTCGGATGATCGCGTTTTTGACTGAAGCGATTGAATTGTCCCGGTCACGTTCAGGTGTTCAAGAACGGCGTTGAAATCCTATTCGCGATTCTGCCAGCCAAAATCAGTGAAATTTGGCAAGTGCATCGTTACGAGCCATCGGGTGCGTTGCATGGGTGATTGCTGGGTTCGCTCGTTCACGCAGGACGACGCGCATGTCTTCGTGGCGGAGACCATTGATCACGCAGGAATGTCTGGGCGATCCACAATCTGTTGCGTCGATTTATTGCCGATTTCGGGTTACCACATTCGTATCAAAAATCTCGGACGTCCGGAAAAACGTGTCGGGGACTGATGAAGTTTGGGACGAAAAGCAGAAGCGGCTTTGAAAACCGCCGTGGAAAGCGGCTGGCGATGCCTATACGCTGAACCGGGGTGAGGGCCGCCTTTAGCCCAAACTTGAATATGTTTTGCGTGATGCGATTGGCCGGACTGGCAATTGCGGCGGGTTGCAGGTGGATTTGAATCTGCCGGAGCGGATTGGGGCCTTCACATCGGTTCCGATTGGCGAGAAAGCACGTTCCAGTTATGCCTGCACGGGCCATTTTTGGGCTCGCTGGGAAGCGCTTTACTGCTTATTCTCATCCGGAGCATCATTGCAGTGCACTTTCCCATTGTGGCTGGCGCCGTTGCAGATCATGATCGCGGACCAATCACGTCAGAAAGCTTGATGAGGTATGCTGTGAAGGTGCGTGAAAGCCATGCTGCAGGCGGGCTTGCGTTGTTGATGCAGTTTGGCGCAATGAGAAGATCAACTACAAGGTTCGCGAAGCACAGTCTTGGCAACAGTGCCAGCCATTATTGCGCTGGGTTGCCCGTTGAGGCTTGAACAGGGAACCGTATCCATTCGCCGGATCAGGCTCCAAGCAGCAAAACGGTCATGACTTTGGAAGAAAGCGATACGACAGTTTTGTGGGAATAGCAACTTCCGCCGGATTTGGGCAAGGACAACAAGCCAAATGAGTTGAAAGACAAAAAAACCCTGTTTATGACCGGGTTTTATAGGGAATTTGACCGGCGCTGTGGACACGCGGTCAAAATACAAGAATCGTTTGCCGCATGTGTCATGGTGGGGCAGGATTAGTTCCGGCACGATAGGATTACCGGGATAAAATCCGTCCATTTGTTCAGGCCCTTTCAATCGACCAACCGAACCCTTTTTTAACAACATTGCGCCCTTCATTTCGGATTGCGCCAGGGTAATTGGGGCACATCTAGATAGCAATCAATACAGAGATTTGAAAACCATTGAAACGGCTCTGGTTTTTGAAAAACCCCACGGGGTCAAATTGGACCTCATCGCTTACGATTTGCGGCATACAAACAGATCAAAACCAATGCCCAAGGCAAAGCTGCAAAGCAAACAGGAATTCTGTATCCAGATAATCACCGCAATTCGGATGTCACATTGGAAGAACGGTGTTGTAAGCAACATCCCAGCGGCAATGAGGTAGGTCAGGCCAAGAGGGGCCAATCAACAAGAAACAGCAATGATGTAGAGAGGAAAAAACCTTCACGAAACGGACCTCGGGTTCTGTTTTTGTATGGGAAGTTCCTGGAAATCTTCAGATTTATCCAAAAAATAGCGGGCAAATAATAGCCGGTGTGATGCTACCCGAAAACGTAGAAGGCGGTAACGCTGATGACAATTCTTTTTGGCGTTTTTGTAAGTGTCAACATTATTTCACCTGCTTCCACATACGTCAGCAACAGATTGCTGCGCACTATCGTGAAATTACTAGACACGGGTCAGGTGGAAGCCCGAGGGCTGTTGTCTTGCCGGAGCCCCCTGTGGCAAAGCGATGGCTATTTACTTTGCCTGTGATCGTATGTCGACCAGCCACGCCGCAGACAGCAGCCCCAATCGCAATGGCCTATCCCGATGCCGCTGCCGGAATGCCAGCCAGCCAGTGACAGCGGCCTATCGCCAATCCTGCAAGGGCCACCAAACAAACAAACTGATTTCATTCCATGACTTTTCCTTGGACGTATCATGAAGATTTGCATAAATCATTTGAACAAACGTCTGGCTCCGGCAACACTTGGGCTCATGACTTGCATTTACTCCTTAACTCTCGAGCGCCAGCATATAAACCCATGATGATAAGAATTAGCCATTGAAGCCGACGCCGGGCAGGGCACCATTCAAAAAACGCTGCGGCGGTTCATTTCTGAACCTTCTGCGCATTGGAATCATCGCAATGACCGCAGGAAATCAGGACTTGGCTTCGAAAACAAGGACCACCGCGTTTTTGGAACTTATATGGGTAAAACATCCAACATTTTGGATCTATATGTAGCTGATAGAGAAGGCGGGAAATTGTTGGAATAGGGCTGATAAGTAAAAACAGGTGAAAATTTTACTGAACTATGTGTGTCCTGATGCCCGGTTCCCGGAGTTAGCAAAATAGCATTGCTAGCCACATGGAGCGAATGCCATCAAGCGGACGGCCTTCTTATGGTTCACTGGAAAGCACTAAAACGGCCCCGCCAAATTTATCTAAGTCAGGGGTTTACCAAGCCATTGACAGGTGGTTTTCCATAATTGTGCCGCTTGTGACAAAAAAAAATTCACCTGAGCCCATTCATAATAGGCTCGGAAGCGCCCGTAGCGCATTTTAGCGCCCCAAAAGCTTGCTGATGACTGTCAGGTCTAGCTTTTGCATCATCTTGGGAACTCAATCGGCATTTCATCCACGATTGCTAGCATCCATTTTGGCAGCTTCCGGCAAAAAAAAGAATTCTTTCTTTCGGAAGCGTTCGATAAGTCTCTGATCTGCCATGTGTGCCGATCATCGCGTGTTTTTTTTTTACCGGATGCACATAATGGTCTTCGCTCGTTTGCGGACGACAGAAAGTTGTGATCACGCTGCCAGAACTTCGCCGGGGCTTCTTCAGGAATAAAAAATGTCCACTCGGCATAGCTGAAAACCGGGGTTTGCTCGCCACCATCCTTGCCAGATCCGCTGAACGTCGAAAGTGTTTTCCGGACGACACCTCGCTTCGCCCCACATGACGAGCGTCGGGCAACTGATCTTTTTTATTACGCCGCCCGATCCGCTGCGTCGTGAAGCCTATCAATTGTGCATACCCGGCGCGAAACTTCGCACATTGCTGTAACACGCATCTGAAACTGGTGTTGGCCGTCAGATTACGCCTCCAGAGCCATTGTGATAATGAACGCGGGCTGAGTCGGATAGTCCATGGCAGTATGCTTGAGAAAGGCTTCTGGGTCTGCGAAATCAACCGTTCGGGAATCGGGATGGTTCTGCGTGAGAAACGGCAAAAAGTAGAAATAGTCCTGCGCTATCTCCGCGTTGGTGTTCTCGTAGAAATCGAGGGCGGGGATAATATCCATTGACAACGAGTTGTGCGACCGCCCCTCAGGGTAATCCAGCGCCAGTCGACGCGCGACCGCGTGCGCCCCTGTCGTGACCGACTAGCGAGAAGGTCTCATGGACCCAAAGCGTGCATGACCGAGAGTTGCTCAGCGGGCCATTCGCGTTTCGTATAGGCATTTTGCCCTTCAATTATGGGGAGGTTTATGGGGTTCGCCGCGGCCTCGGAATATCCGTCAAACACAACAGTGAAACTTGTTGCGCGAGGGCTGGCGCAGGTGATTGCCAACACAAGATGCGTTTGCGGAATCGCCCGGCAAACATCACGCGGTTGCGCCCCCTTGCAGCAATCAGCGTCATGACGGCTTTGCCATCGCATCTCGACTGGGTTGGCGCTCGAAGCCGGGCAACAGCTATGCTCGGCTTTTTCAAAGATGCTCATTGAGCCACCGGCCTTGTAGTCGGAGATTGTACTTCGTCTCGCTAAGACAAGACCAGCGGCCGATCTTTTCAACTTCAGGAAAAATGCGCCCGACTTAACAGTATACAAAGGTGGACGGCTCAACCGTCGGTTGGGCCATCGGCAAGTTTCTCGGACCAGAAGATTGACGCAGATACTATCTCTGATGGGTATTACCTGTCACTTGATGCGGAAAATGGGTTTGTCGGATCTGATAGCCATCCCAGAATTGGCTAGCCCGGGATTATCACTTGCTATCGCTTTGGATTGTTCAAGGATGTGTGGGTCATGCAAAAGTCCAAATATAGTCATTTAGCTATGAGTCAATTTGCAATTGCGATCGGTGGGTGTCTAACGGTTAGGCGAGGCTTACCGGAGAGGCCACTGACATTCGCTACAGAAAGGAATATATGTGCATGGGCCTCCATGCAGGCGCCTTGCCTTAGTGACCCACCGGTTGCCATCGGACAGCAAAGTGAACCGGAGCCTTGCCTTGGCGACGTAATCCATTAGTATTGCTGATGACTTGGCCAATGATACCTCGGATATCACGATTATGAGAACGGCAATCCTTTTCGACTTGCGAGTTTCTTGTCTTGAAGGGTCGCAGCGGCGGTTTCTGGTGCGCGTGCTGAACGACCCGATCAGTATTGCTCAGATCGGTGCTGCAAAAACTGGGATTGGAGGATGATTTCCCGATTCTGGATTACGTTACATGGGTCTATGTTGTGCCGATCGCCGCAACGGCGACAGATATGCGCTTGATCCATTTTCACCAAAACTTGGACCGGAATCACTGAAGAAGAAATATTGAGGCTGAGGGGTGTTTCATTGTCGGAAAGCTCTCGCTTCGCGCTGACAGTTTCTCACAGGTGCTCGCTTCTGGTCCTTGGGCAAGGACGAGCTGGAATATGCTCGCAATCAGTTGTCTATGTGGCCTTAGCATTTGAACGACTATTCCGGCAACACCTGGTTCGACAACGCCTAAACTCTCTCGCTTCGGCGTCGGGCATGCCGATGCAGGATTTTGGCTTCGGGACGCCCAGATAACAAATTGGCCGATTTATTATGGTGTCGATCATCTCGCCACTGAAGGGGCATGACGCGCGGCGGACGGATGCGTTTCCGGTGCCATATACCGTTCAGCCAACCTTTTGAGGAGAGAAGAAAGTTGCCAGTCCAACGCATTTGATAATTCTTGCATGCGGGGATAGCTTGACAGGGCATGATCAGGCCCAGCCAACAGCGTTGGATCTGACACATCCATTGGGCTTACACCACTCCGCATCCGTCATGATTTCAAACCAATGGCAGGGCCATTGACTGCGAGGGCTCGCCTCAATGGCAGCCCGATGTCTTCAGTTTTGGTGACCTTTTCACCATGTCCGCCACAGAGGTGCTCGGGAAGGCTTTGGAAAAGGAAGGGATTGTGCAGGTCTGTTTTCCCAAACCGGCACTCGCCCGCGATCGCTGTTCTTTGGAGATTTTTCAAGTGCCGTTGTGCAGAATATAGGGTCACATCATGCCGTAGTTTTACAAGCTGTTGTGAAAATCCATCGGGTATTGACCAAAATCCTCCGTCGCCAGAAGGATTGAAACGACTGCGCGTCTGCAAATTCTGATAGGTCCTGTGTGGCAAGCCCCACGCCCCCATTACAGCTCGGGAAATCCAATCAATGGAGCCCAGATAGCGGGACATCAGCCACGCGCTGCGTGCCTGTTTCAAAGATAGCGACCGAAGGAATAGGTGTTTGTTGCCCACATCTACTGCAAAGATTTATTCGGTTCTGGAACCAACTGCCCAGTGCATTCAAAAATCGCGAGCTGAATGGATTGCCTTGGCCATGCTCCTCCGCCAACGGCGGTTGCTTTTCGTCCACGCCATTCGTCCAACGTTCTAGCAAAACTTCGGCAACTTGATCAAAACGCTTTTGCATTTTGGCATTGATTCTTGTCCACCTGCCCGCTTCAACAGGGAATGCGCCCAATCTCTCCCCAAACCCGGCACTTTCAACAGCGTGAAACTTGCCAAGCTGCATTCGGCGTAGTCCACCTTGAATTATGTTTTGCTTTCAGTGCAATTACACGCGGTGTGTTTGAAAAACTGGCTCCCAAGGCCAACAACACATCTGCTTCATTTCATGAACCAGCTTGCAATCGGTGTGGCCTGATCTTCCCAAACACGCCGGCACCAAAGCGGGGGTTGTCTGGCACCAAAAACCTTGGCCTTTGCGAAAGTTGTCCACGACTGGTGCGCCGATTTTTTCGGCCAGCGCAATTATTCGTTCACGGGGACCCCCAAATTGCACCATGCCCCACTACGATCATCGGGCGGTTTGGCTGAGATTCAGAAGTGCTACAGCAGCTTCGATATCCGTCGCTGATGGAGTTAACACGTGTCCCGCCCATCCTGCCTGTGGCCATTTCCCGCTGGCGTGTGTCTGATGGCAATGTCTGCACGTTCATCTGGGAAATGAGATGGTGCGGACATCTTGTTTTACGATGGCATTCTTGCACGCCAGGACATCAAAAACTCTGTGTGGGTTTGTGAAATCGAAACTCAGCGACGGGGTGTGAAAAAAATTCGCGTGACGGGCCTGGAATTGCGGACTTCAGATCATATCTTGGAAAACGCACCTGCGACCGAAAAACACCTGCGCTTTGGAACTTGAACGCGTCAAGCGCCAGGATTGGGCGCGCGGCTCCAACTTTTTGTTTCAACAACGTTTCCCAAAAGGACCCGGTCATGAGATTTGTCGCGCCGGGACCTTGCAATCGTAAAGGACAAGCGGCAGGGTTGTTTTCCAGTCAACTTTCCATAGGCCCGAGGCCGGCGAATGCCGCTGCAACCTTCCATGCCGGAATAATTCGTTAAATATTTTGAGTGTTTTTTTTTGTTATGACTATTTTTATCGCCTACCGCCCCCTCACGGCCCCCCAAAGGGAAAATTTTGAACCGAACCCATTGCCGCAAAAAGAAACCCCGGATTGCCCAAACGTTCCTACCCAATTGGTCCATGGTTTCTTTACCCATTGGGCGTCCCGTCACAGTTGCGCGTATGGGTGGCTTCGCTGGCTTCGGGCCTCACATTAAGTCTTCGACAAGTAAAATCTCGCCCATCGCGATCTCTCTTCG
>Ga0163217_1050517_pt1 | contig 14811 bp, 9 predicted proteins | sample SynspAceP_FD_185933 | JGI IMG/M metagenome (GOLD analysis project Ga0163217, IMG submission 185933) | Saline lake microbial communities from Ace Lake in Antarctica - Synechococcus sp. Ace-P (PacBio error correction) | ecosystem: Environmental > Aquatic > Non-marine Saline and Alkaline > Saline ... | reverse complement strand
TAACCATAATGTTCCGTTTCAAACTTCTCCCAATTCTTCAATCCAAATTTTAATCTTTGATTAAATTCTTAATCTTCGTCAATCTCCAATTAATATCGTAAAATCTTACCCCACTTTAATTAATCCCTCATCTACAATCAATTTAATTGATATATCATCTCTTGAAACCTATGTCAATAAAAAATCCGACTTCATCCGCTCTAATACACATACAAAAATTTATAATCCCCATAAATACATATCCATTAAATTCTATCAATCTCTCGCTATGCTCATTCCAAATACACTCATCGCTTTATTCCTTTTACCTTCAATCCATTCCACTTTATCTTTCATTCAATTCAATCTAAATTACTTACAGCCCAAACAAAGCCCATTCCAAAAACCAACTGCTTTCATTTTTAAAACAAATCTTACTTTCCTCCACCTTTTGTTTCAATACCTATTTCTATCCTTCGCCTCTAAAACTATTTTATAATCTTAATCTTACCTCACTACAAAAACCTAAAATTTCCAAAAACTCCTAAGAATATTTTGCCATAATCATTTACCAAAACATTTTGATTAATTAAACTGCCAATTCCCTTTTTACAATCCTGTTCCTCTTTCTTTCATTCAATATTCAATTCCATAATTCTAACTCATTTATCTAGTTCTTTTTATTTTCTTCTTAATAAATCATTTTTTCTTCATCGTAAAACTTAATTTTACGTATAAGCTTTTTCAAATCAACTATTCATTTTTTCCAAACTCCTCTCTATCCAATTACTTCTTAATCAAAACCCTAAACTCATTCCGCTTTTAAAACTCTCAATTCTATCATCTCCCTAAATCACCAATTCTTTTGTTTTCTCCACCCCACAACAACTCCTCCCCAAAATAATTTGACTAAACCAAAGCATTCCACAAATCCAATTCCACTTCATGTATAACCAAAAACTTTAACACCGAAAAATTCAAAAATCACAAACATTCACCAAATCCGCATCCTCCTCCAACATGACCCTAACATTCCCGATTGACTACTTTATTGTAAATTATAAAATCACTCAAAAATCTCCTTCAAACTTCACTATCTTCCAGATTCTCGTCATACTTTTAATTCCTTTCATTTCTGTTTAAAATTCTAAATCCGTTCTCCACTTGCATAATCCTCCAAATCACTCAAAATCACAACTTTCCACATTCCTCATTCTTTATTCCATATTATAAAATCCTCCTTCAAACTTAAATTAATTGTCATACTCATTTTCCATTTCGCTTTCAATTATTCATTTTATTGTACCCCCATTCATCTTTAAACATGTCTATACTCCTATTTCATATTATGTCTTTTTTTAATCAATATTTCCAAAAAATCCAATCCAAAAATCATCTAATAAAATATTCGAAAATCACATCTTCCAATTCAAGTTTCTCTCTTACTACTTTTATTATCCACTCCCCTTGTTACCTATATTCTATATCTTCTCCTTTTATTCTTTAGAAATAAAATCTCTTTATAATTCTATTATAGCTGACCTCAAAAAAAACTTATAATTAACCACTTCTCAATTCATTCATTATCTTTAATCTCGTCACTTTTTTAAATTCATTCATTCCACTACCAAATCTTAATCTCCTCCTTTTTTCACCCTTAATTCCAATTCAAAACAATTTTTTCCAAAACTTAATCAAAAACCTGTACCCTTTTTTCCTTTATAGATCACCAGAAGTTCTTTACATTTCTTATTTATTCTTCAAAATAAATCTAATACCTGTACCAAATGTTAAAACACATCAATACAGCATAAATCAACTTTTTTCGTTTCAGTTTCCCAAGGTCATACCATATAGTAAAGCACCCAAAATAATAATCAACTCATACTATCTTAATCATCTATTTTCCCCCAATCAAAAACTTTGATCAATTTAAAAAGTTTTTTAAACCAATCACTTCTCAAAAATTGCCATCCAACCATCCCCAAAAAATTTTACCCAACCAAAAAAGCCACTAATTTCACTCCATCTTTCATAATCAAAAAATTGGCCAAAAATAATCAACAGATTCCCAAAAGAAATATTCGAAAATAGATTTGAAATAATAAACAAATTTTAAAATGTCTCAATTTTATCCAAACTCACAGTTCATTTTAGTTTCCCACAATTATTCTAAAATTCGATTTCTTTAGTCACCAATTCAAATAATTCTGAACAAATACTATTCCTCCACCTTCCAAGTATAAACTTAAACCCCACTCTTTAATCACCCTCTTGATTTACCGCAATCATCAGCATTTCTAAAAAAAGCTAAAAATATTTAAAATTTTATCCTTCCTCACCAATGAAAATCCTAAGTAAATTAATCTAAACATTTTTCTTCACAAACTACAGTAGTTTCTAAATCCCCCCTAACTACCTCCTTTTAACCCCAAAATCAAACAGTACTACAAAAAATAATCTCGACCATTTTTTATATAGTTTCAATCTTCAACCAAAAACCCATTTCAAAATCGCAAATAATCCCTACATTCATCCCTACACTCTAATATTCATCACTCCTTCCTGCCACATTACCTTCCCTAATTATCTCATCTATATATGTCCTTTTTTCCAACATGATCCTATTCCCAATTTTTCTATATGATCATAATGATCACTACCTTTCTCAAATATTTCTAATTTTGACTAAAAATTCCAGACTTTACTCCACCTTTTCCAGTTAACCTGAAAAATCTTACCTATAAACTTTCCTAAATTAATACCCTTCTTCTAAAAAAATCCTATAATCAAACTCATTTTTATTATTCTTTTTTTATCTCCAACTCTTTCTTAGCCTTTCTCACTCTTATTTTTATTTTCAATTATGCTTCCTGTCTTTCTATACGCATCACCAACCTCTAACCGTTCTCCATTCAATCTTTTATCATTAATTCCAAAATTCTCAAAACAATTTTCTTTTAATCAAAAACTGTTCTTACCCCATGTACTTTGAAATTTCATCTAAATTATCAAATTGCCTTCTTTTTTCCTTTTTATACGTGCTTTATAAAATTCCAAAAAAAAAATCAAAATTGTACCCAATCATTTTTCAAAAACAAGAATGTCTATTCTGATCTTGTTTTTAGGATTAATTACAAAAATATTGCTCAATACCAAATCTCTAATTTATATAAAACAGCCTTGACCACAAATGAATTCCAAAAATTCACTAAAATTTAATGCCTCCAATCATAATAATATTTCAAAAAATTTATTATTCTTAAAAACCCCATAACTAAAGAATTTAAAACTTAATTTACATCTCTTCATCATAAAATAAACCCTCAATGACATTTTAGTATTTTTTTTTATTCCTTATAATCTATATCCATTAAATCCTCCATTGACCTTCAACTTCCATAAATCATCAAAACTTCTCTACTAATCCAACTTCTATCTTCTATACACCAAAATTCGAAAATTCGTAAAACCCCATTTTATCCCACACCTCACAATATTTAAATCATCATTATTATTACTACATACCCCTTCTAAACTCTCAAACACAAAATCTTTAATTTTATCAATCTTTAATATTAAAATCTATTTCTTCTTTCATCTCCCCTAAATAGTAAATTCATTACTTTTACTTAATTTTTTGATTTTTTCACCACCTTTGTATAAATTAAAACCAAAACGTCATAAATTTGAATTTAAATTTCTATTAGATTATCCCTCACTCAAAATTTTTCATATCCTACTTCTACGATTCCAACACAATCAGTATTCAAAAAATTTACTTTAACTCATTTTAAAAAATTTCCTCTTCTTTTTACCACTACTTGAAATACATCTTCTAATTCCCATAATAATATTAATATTTATTAAATCTGATCTATTATTTTTTTTTCATAACTTTTTTTTCTAACATATAAAACTTAATTCACTCATTTATAATTCAAATATTTACATTCTTCAAAAATATTATTCCCTACTTTTTAATCCAAATTTTAATATAAAATTTACTTCTGCCATCTAATTAAAATTTTTTTTTTTATTAATTGAGATTCTGCTTTTTATTATCCAATATCCGCTCTTTTACCAAGCTTCCTACTCCTTTTCCTCTACGCCCTTCAAAACTTTTTCAAACCTTTCTTAATTTACTCATTAATCTCCATCACATCCCTACTTGAATCCATCTATTCTACAATAAAAATGAATAGTAATCTTCTTCAACTCATTCATATTCGTTTTCATCATCTACTTTCTTCTCTGATTACAAACTTTTTTCCGTATTCAAAAACATCATCTAAACTATTATCAAGCTATTTTTTCTACTTAATGCTTCATTCTTCTGATTCTTGCACATATTCATTTTCATACCCTTCAAAATTCCTTAACTAAATTTTTTTCGAATCACATCTTTTCCACTCAATTACTACAACCCCTATTCCTTTAACTCCTTTTTTATAATCTTCAAACCTCCGTTTGAAAAGACCAATTTCTGTTACTAATATAATCTACCTTTTTTATCATCCAGTATGATCACACTCATTATCCCCATACTATTCAAACATTTTAATTTTCTCACTATCTTATTCTTCCCCTTCAAGTATACAAAAGCAATCTAACGTACTTTACCACCAATATTCCAATTTCCTATTTCTATACCCTTTTTCTCATAGTTATTTAATTTTCCTCACCATATCTTTTAATTGCAATCATAATTTCTTATGAATATGATCCAATTCTCCTTATATCTCCTTTTATAAATTCCAAAATTTTCTCCTCCTCCACTCTTTTCTTTATAATGATTCTTACTCTTCTATTTTTCAAACTCTTACTCTAAAGCTTACCCGGTATGTAATTCTTACCTGTTTTCCTGCTGCATCAAAAACCAAAATCATTTTTCATACTTATTCAACAACTTGCCATTTTCAACTTATTGATACATCCCCTTATTTCCTAAGACGATAACTTGATCACTATTTTCTTCCTCAAATAATCCTTCCACATCAAATATTCTTTCACCAAATCTCTATCAAATTTTTTCCAAAAAAACATCAACTTTCTAACTTAAATCAGATTATGATATCATTAATTCGAAATCTCTCCACCTGCCTTGAATCCATTTCTTTTCCTCTTAATATTTTACTTTGCTTGTAAACTTCCAATTTTCCTTAATTCTCATTTGCCTTGACCTAAACACCCACCTCTCCAAAATGACATTTCTAAATATTACTTTTCACCAAACTATTATTTTATTTTAAGTTCTTTTTAAATTCTAAAATTAAAAATTCTATTTTTTTTCAAATCCCTTCTAAACAAAATACAAAAAATTTTTAATATAACTTTCTTAATTCAATGACCCTTCCTCTCATATTTTTTATAAAACTTACTACGTACCTGCATTTAAATCCAAATATCTTTGCCATTAACCCTCATCTAACACTTATCGATTTTTCTGTCATAAATTAACCCTTTGAACAATTCATCTTCTTTCTGCTTTCTCTCTACTTTCTTAATTCCCAAAATTTTTACTGTTCATTTTCCCTTAATACAACCATATCATACTCACGGATTATTTTTTTTATAAAATTATAATTTTCACATCTTCATCACCTAACAATAATCCTAATTTCTTCTTCAATCAAGATCCTTTAAATTTTCAGTTCTGCAATATTCATATCTTAATACACACTTTTCCCAAAAATATTCTTTCCCCTATCTCATCAAATATCCAGTCTTCTCATCATATTCATTATGTTTTTTTCCATTTTACCAACTCATAAAAACTCATTTTCCTCTCCAATTCCAACCACTCTGATAAAATAATACATTTTCCTTATTTTATTTTAAATCTTATTTACAAATATTAAAAGACATATTTGACAAACTAACCCATAAATTTTACGATAATTAATATAATCCTGACTAAACTTTCAAAAAAATACGTTATCATTAAACCTTAATTTTGCTTTTCCTTTCTTCAACATTTTCCTCATTTAATTTTTTATATTGATTACACTTGATGCGCTACTTTTTTTTTTTAAATACGATACAATTCAAAATAACTTCGTACCATAATTCTTTCGATCTTTACTCTATTACTTTTAAATAATAGCCAATTATTTCCTTAGTTTAAACTTCTGTAATAAAATAAATTAAATTCTATCTTAATTCAACCGTCATTTCATCAATTTATTACTTTTTAATATATCATTATAAAAATATTTCCTACTTACATCCATAAATAATCACCCTAAATTCCAATACCTTATTTCTATCTTTTTAAAACATTCTAACTTAGACAAAATCATGTTCTCATGCAAATCCTGTCTTTATCTCAAAAAAATTTTCAGTTTGAATATTTTAATATTCCCTTTAATTTTATTAAAATATAAATTTTTTCATTATTTTCACCCCTACTTAATTACGTTTTTAATTTAGAATTCTCTTCACCACTTAACCCATTTTTTTCGTACATCTTATACTCTTTGTCTCAAACACCCAATGCCCTAATTCTTCGTTCTACTCCTTCTTCTGTGTTACATTACTTAAATCTTCTTTCTGAAAAAACTCTTTATTCTTTTTCATTTATCCCTTACTTTCAATCCCTTTTCAATCACCCTTATCTTAACTCATCCGCTTACGTTAAGTCACTACCTAAAAACCATTTATATTTCTGAAAGTTCAACTTTATATTACGATTTTCATAAAATTCTTAAACAAAAAAAAACAAATCTATTCAACAATAATTAACAACATCTAAAAAATATCGAAAATTAAAACACAAATTTTGATTGATAATTAAAATATCCAATTTCAACATTCACCAAAAAAAATTTACCCTCAATCTCCTCATCTTTTTCTAAACTTTCCAACTTAAACTTTTGCTGATTTTTTAACTCCTTCTCAATCTCATTTTTTATCTATCGATATCTTATACCCAAAATTCCCAATTTCCAACTTATTGTCAAAATTTGCCTTATAAAACTCATTGCATAACCATTTTCTAAAATTAAAAATCTTTTATATTCAAAACCACAACTTTTATTTATCAAAATCCAACCTGTTTTCAAAACTTATATATGTCATATCTAACTAAATTTTTCACCCATTATTAAAATAATAATTCAAAGACCTTAAAATAAATCTCAGTCCACCAGCCTAAACATTATGCTAAATCCTACTCCCAAAAACCCTCTTCTTCAAAACCTCGTTACATTTAAAAAACTCACCATTATTTGATTCCCTTACTTCATTTAATAACGCATTCTATGTGTCACCTGATTTAAATTTTCTCTACAAAAACAAATATTTTTATAACTAATAAATTCTTCTTAAAAAATACTTAACTCTTTTTATAATGTACGATCTTTACTTTCACAACTCACTGAGAAGTTAAACTTTAATTTTTTTAAATCTCCTGTCACTTTTTTCACCACAGAATCGTTTTCTTAACCCCACCCTATCTCAATATGTAGAATGGATTCCAGTATGTCTAAATTCACAATACTAAATGTTACTCAATTCAATCACAAACTCTTAGCCTTAACGATACTTTGGGTCATCCTACGAACACGATGCAAATATTGCAACTTGATTTAATCCTCCTAGAAACTATTGTTAAAACATTTTATCCTGACTATCTTCCACTACCCCTTACTTACCCCTGGTCACTCACAGCAAATTGTGTTAACGATTATATATCCCTGCCACAAATTTATTTCCAATATCATACGAGACACATTCCTCTCAAACAAAGAATTTTCCAATATTAACGCAATAGAATTTCCCATTCTTATATCACTTTTCTTTATAAAAGATTAGCTCATGTTTTATCATCTCCATCATGTGGTTGACAGTTCACACACCACATGCAACTATTAATTTTTCGTTTTCGCTTCATCCAAAAAATCAATCTTTTATTAATTCCAATAACTTTCATATAAATACATTAATTTTTTAAATCCCTTTTTTTTTTTCTTTCAATAATATTTAATATTCCATTATAATTTATTTCTTAATTACCTTGATTTCTCCAATTACCTCTTAATCCCTTTTTAATCTAACATACTGTAAAATCCTACCCTCCATCTCATTATCCTGTTTTTCCCATCTATTTCTAAGTTAAAAAACTAATCCCATTAAGTTCAAACTTTATTTACTATAGAGAATAATTTATTTTCTAATCCAAACTTGAAAATCCCCAATTACTATACTATTCTACAACAAAACATACGGCATCTATCTATTTATCTTTTACACAATTCTTTCATGCAAAAATAATACTTTTTAACCACGGTAATTCATTCAAATTTGTATTACAAAGAAACATACGGTTTATTCATAGCCTTTTTTTTAAAAAATACCATACACTCACATCCTCTTTGACTGCCTTTATATCCAAAACTCCACCTGAATGATATTTTTATCTTTTAAATTTCTCTATCTTATACCAAATTAAACAAAATCAATTTTACATATTTTATCTAGTTAAAAGTCTCAATGTCCGACTGCCACTTGTTCATCTCCTAGTAATAATAGATATTATCTCCATAAACTATGTTCAAATACTATATTTCATCCAATTCTTAATAAATTTCCTTCACACATCTTCCTAATGTTCCATAGTTAATCTACATCTCCTCAAAAATTTAAAAAATCTAAAAACCATTCCCAGGGCATCATAAAGAATTGTTCCTTTGTTATCCTGACCTTTCGCTTTTTGGAGATTGCCGACACTATCAACTATTCCTCATACAGCCATAAAGATTCGTTAAAGAGTAAAAGTAATTATATAGTTTTGATTATCATTTGTTCTTAATAAGAAAAACCAATCTATTTACTCGTTTTTCTTGATCTTATCAAATTCTTCTGTATCGCATAATTTCTCACAAACACCGCCAGTCCACAAAAACATCCCATTAAAAGTAGACATCTAAATTAAAAAAAAAACTGATTTAAAATCCTCATCCTAACCAACCTTTCATATCTTTTATTAAATAAGAAATTTTACTTTTATCTTTTTAATTTTCCATCCTTCTTTCCTCCTGCCGCTCGTTGTTATAAAATCAACAAATCTCCACCAAAATAAATTTCAAATTCTCTTACCATCACACTCCATATATTGCTTTTCTACATGATTTCTACCTCATTCCTTTTTTCTTCATCCTTTACTGTCTGTTTAATGTAGGTTGAGTATCTACAAATGTGTCGCGAAGTTATTTCTACTCGGAGCCACAGGAGGAAATAGCATACCATACGCATCGACCCAAAACGATAAATCATTTTTTTTTTTTCTTAAATACCCCCAATTTATCATCCAAAAAACCTATCACTAATATTATTTCCTTTTAATCAACCACTTATCGCTCTACATTCAATCATTTATTTTAAATAAAATAACCTAATTATTCCCAAATTACAAATTTTATCATGACCTTTAATTGTGCTCTTTAATTTTCAATTTTGCCCTATCTTCTACTTAAACTCATTACAATTAAAATCTCTTCTTAAAAAATCTAATTAATTATTAAAAATCATCAATCTAGATTTTAACAACGTTTCCATAAATCATACTCTATTCTTCCAATTAACATTGTCCAGTTTACCATCTAACTTCATCCTTTTTCATGTGCAAAAATATTGCAATCCTTTCTTTTTTCTCATTTAATCATAACGACATTTAAAATAACCCAAACTCCTTCATTTATTTTCATCTAAACTATACTTCTTCCCCATTATGAGTTAATTTTCTCCAAAACAGTTATAATCTTCTTTTTCTCTCAAAATTTCTGATAACTACCTTTTTCCAAAGGGTCCTTCTTTTTTCCTCCCTTTTCTCCATCATCACATAATATCCATCTATTTTTTTTTGAGAAGTCAAATCGTTCACCATATCTTTAATTCCATTGTATTAGTCAAAGTACAATTCTCTATCAAACTCACCCAATGAAGACTCTATGTCATTTTCACCTTACAAATAACTGCAACATACCAATATAATATTCTATTTATTTTTCATTTTTATATCTAACAAAATATTCCGCTACTTAACATCTAATTAGCCAATCACCCCTCATTGCATATTCATATTATTAAACCCAACAAACAAGTTTCAAACCACTAATTTCTTATCTACCCTTCCTTGCATACTCCACATCCTGCCCCTTTTTTGCTCATCCATTCAAAACTTCTCTCTATTCCGATTTTGTTTTAATGTTCAAATACACTTTCTTTCATTATTATAAAACATACATAATTTTCACTCAAACCCAAATGCATCATCATCACGCCATATCAACAATTATATTCATACTTTCAAATTTCCCTGGCTGTTATCCATTTTATAAGAGTTAAAATAATTTAATGTCATTATATCCCATCTTTTACAAACTTTCTTTATTTAATTTTCCTCAATTTTCATTACTCCCCCTCAACTTTTTTTCATAGTTATAAAATTGCCAATGCTTCTGCTATTTCATCAATTCTGTAATCTCCCAATCTCGGTCTAACTATATTTTTTTCTTCCTTCTTGTTATACATTAGTATTTCTTCATTTAAATACCTTCAATCTTCAATTTAATCTTTTATCCTTTACCCAAAAAATTTCTAATCCCATCTGAATTATATAAAAAAACCAAATTTCAAATCTTTCCACCTTCATTGATTTTTACTCCCAGATCTAATCCTCCAAAATATTCTTCCCCACCTCATTTTCCAAACCATTTCTATCTCTACATATTTTTTTTTAGCAACTTTACCATCCTCAAAACCAGAATTGGCGTTCACATGCGCCGCCACCATCAAACCAAATTATATTTCATGTTCAACTATAACTTATTTCCCTTCCTTAATTGAGCAAATCCTGTCGCTTTTATCTTAGATTTTAACTAAATCTATTTAATTTTCCTTTGAATTCTTCCTCTTAATAATTTTTTGTAAAGAGATTGTCCGTTCCACGATATGCATTATCAGTTATTTCCAAAAAATTTTTATTTCTCATAAAATTTTTTTCTTTTGAATATTAAAAATATTTTCTTTTACAAATTTTAATAAACCGGATCTTATAAGTTCCCAAATCTCCAATAATTCTTTAAATTTTTATAAGTCATCATCTATCAGCCTACGCAGTAACGATACTTAAAGAATTTACAAAAAATCAGTCAATGTTTTTAATTAAAAGTTTTTAACAATTACTCCTATCTTTTCTTTTTTTTTTATTTGTTCAATTTCTATTTCGTATTTCCATTCCCACCTTCTCTACTTAATTGTTCTTTATCATTTTCTTCAGCACTGTTTAATTATTTTTTAATATGATATTTTTTAAGAATTTATTCAAAATCCATAATCTTAAATTGAACTTTCAATAACATCTTTACTCATATTACATTCCTGAAAACCATTTATTCAACTAAATATAAGAGAACTTAATCAAATCCTGATAAATAAAAATAAAAAAGCCCTCTTTCATGAAAGAGATCTTCTAATTACAGATCCTTTTTTCAACCTTTTCACCCTTTTCCCATTGTTTAACCAACCTCTACCTATTCCCCACCTTTTTTTATACATATCTCATTCCATTTTCCACTTCCTATCTTCTGTTCAAATAGAAAACATTCATTTTGCCTACCGAGTTCACTCACTTCTTCAACTCCCATCTAACTTCCACATCTTTCTCCTACAATGCTTTTGTTACAATTCCAACTTTTTTAAAAATCTCATAATCACGCGTTTCATTATTAGTCCCTTCTCACTTTCCCAATTCTGTTAATTCATGAAAATAATTTTATCATTCTTCATCTTCCACACTCAAATGATTACATCCTTAATTTTCTAATATTTCTATTTATTTCTCTAAGTTTCAAAAATCCCACTTGCTCCTTCTTTACAATCATGCTACGATCCTAACTAGCATTATTGTACTAATAATTTAATCATCTATCTTATTTCAAACCCAAAAATTCCCCCCATCACCTTTAAAATACCAATCACCAATAAATCATCTTTTGAAGTAATCAAATCAATCTCCATGTCTACCTGACTTTATCTTTTAATTTATTGTCACGATTCCTCTCTCCAAATTCTATCTTAACTTTCCTTTTAATTTTCAAATATTTTCTTTTCTAATATTTTTATCAATTTCCATAACAATCCACACTATACATTCCCACTATTTTCTCACTATTTCTTTCTCATTTCATTTATTTTCTGAAATTATTTTTCAATTTTACCCCCAAAATCATTTAATAATCTCGTCCCCTCACTTTTCCTTCATCTTTTCCCATTAATATCCTTTTCTGTAAAATTCTTGTCCTTTCATCATGAATTAGTCTGGTTTCAGAACGACCATCTATAACCATGACTCTCTATCTTCCAAATTACTTAGTCATTCCATGATATTCCTATGTAAATTCTCTGTCAAGCTTGTATCCCAATAAATCCATGACACATCCCTCTTACTTCACGTCTACCAAATGAACAGTCCCTCTGTTTTAAAAAGCTCTGCGAAAATAACCAGCACTAAAGCCGCATCCCAATCACAAACTTTCAATATTATTCTCTAAAATCATAATGTTAACTTTTATTTAACCAAGATTTTCTTCACTCCATACTAGTAATCTTTATTCCCCAAAATCTTAGTACTTTTTAATCACAATCCATATAAGCAATTGATAATAAAAAATTGCTCTACTTTTTTTTAAATATTTAACAACAATATAATGTTTAAGCTTTCTGATCCCTTCAAACTAAAATTAAATCAATCAAAAATACTTGTGTTTTCAAAAAAATTAAATCGACTTTATAAATATCCTGTTCAGACTTTATATTTCATCAAATCATCACACTATCAGCAAAATTTCCCCCTCCCCTCCAAGGAGATTAAAATAAATTCAAATCAACTCAAATCCTTAACAATCTCTTCGCCGAAGTCTTACTGAATTACATCCGATACTCCTAAATTTCTTTTAGGTATGACGTTATCTTTCTTACATTTTGACTTCCATAATTTAATAGCTAAGTTTTATTCTAACCGTTCCCTTTAAAAGTCCATCGTTATCAATTACTCGTCTTCGTAAATAGAACCTCGTTCATCAAACGTAAGCATCCTCAAATCATTCGAAAGTTGTTAATCATCTATTGAAAAATTATTTTATTTTCCCCTCGCAGGCGCCATCACGCCACATTTTAAGTACACACGATCACGTTATACTTATCATTTAACTCTTTTAAGAAAATATATATCAACAAAATCAGTTACTCACCATCACATCCTTACTTGTATTCGGAGATAATATCATGCTAATTCTATGTGAATAGGCACGGATCTCCTTCAAATGAATAAATTTCACCTCCATATTCTATTATGACCAATCTCTATATCACGTCATCAGACAGATTTCCGCCTTAAAAAATTAAAATACATCAATAACACTGTACTAATAAAATCTCCCATTCCATATATTTCTTGTCGACTTTTCACATCTGGGGTCCACCTGCAAATCTTCATTAATCCAGAACACTAGTTACAACACATCTAAAAATTATTTCTACTCCGCATTGGCCGTAGACTCTCCGGTATCATGGCACTGAGGACTCAAAGCACCGAGTACGATCTCGGCGCGTAGTCTGCGCAGCAGATCTTTCTCTTTACTTTTGAAGATTGCTGAAAACGTTAGTTCAAATCAATAAGTTCTTGCTTTTATTCACAAATAATTTACACACAAAATGTATGTACAATTATTAATTCTATCTGTAAAATTTATCATTCTCCCAAATTTAATCAAAAAAATAACTTCAATTTAGAAAAAGAAATATCCTATCAATCAGGTAGTTATTCTTTTCTTTTGATAATCCTTTTAAAAAATTTTTTTTTAAAATCTATTCAAACTAATTTGCTTTACCAGAATATATATTTATAAAACTTCTATTCAACTTTCTCTCGCATAGTATTATTCCATATATTCTCGATTTAACTTCACATCCAATGTTATCCAAAATATAAATTTTTTCCATCTTAATTACAAAAAATTATTACCAATCTTTTAAAACTTTATTATACATCAACATTAACCTTCATCGAATAAAAAAACCAAATATCTTCCCTCACTTCACATTAGCGCGCGCCAGTGTGAACTTTAAAAATTTTTATCAAAAAAGTATTGAATATTTTTAAAATAATATCTTTCATTATAAAAATGTTATATCTAAGTTTATCACTTTTTTAAAAACAACACATTATGAAAAAAATAATTACATTCATTTCCTCCTATTAATTGATGTCTCTTCTTCCTTTACCAAATTCATTTCAATATTTAACACCATATAAATTTTCAAATAATTTTAAATCAAATTTTTTAATCTATTTTTTTGCATCTTACTAATAGATATAAAAATTCTTTATACTATCAATTCCCTAGACTTTCTAACTTCATTTAAATGTATCTGTTTTTTTTAATTCTTGCATTTATAAAAAACTACAAAACTTAATTCATCCAACACATTGTTAATTCTATTTATTGATTATCACTAACTAATATTTATATTTACCCACTTTGTCCCAAAACTTCTTATTGTGTTTTGAATTTCGATATCTATACTATTATCATCACAAATATTAATCTTCATACTTGTCATCTTCACATGTAAATTTATTTTCAATCGTCATCTTTTCCTGTTCATTCCATTTATCTCCCTTGTTCATTCATATCTAATTTTCTTGATCTATTGTTTCATCAGTTTTACTTCCAATTTATTTATTTACCTGCTTCTATTAATTCTAATCAATAAAAAAAAAATTACTAAAGGCCTCGCATTGATTTTTGTGTTATTGTTACTAAAATC
>Ga0163217_1051544_pt1 | contig 14812 bp, 21 predicted proteins | sample SynspAceP_FD_185933 | JGI IMG/M metagenome (GOLD analysis project Ga0163217, IMG submission 185933) | Saline lake microbial communities from Ace Lake in Antarctica - Synechococcus sp. Ace-P (PacBio error correction) | ecosystem: Environmental > Aquatic > Non-marine Saline and Alkaline > Saline ... | reverse complement strand
TCGGGTGACACGTTATTCACTCAATCAGGCGCAAACTCCACCCCAGCCGCCGCGCAGCGCCGCCAACGGCAGTCACTGATCGCGTTGCGGGCGCGGGCGATCACGGCATTTGAGCTCTGCTGGCCCTGCCGGCTCCGGGTTCGAGGGCCGGCGGCACGGGCGTGGCTCACAGCCGCCAGCACCATTTGGCCAGCAGGGCCTTCCCCGGGCTTGCGGCACGCCCCACGCCGACCCGCCATCCGCGCACGCTTCTCGCCATCGGTGCCATCGAGGCTATGGTGATCGATCGAGCCCGGCGGCCTTCAGGGCCGAGTGGCCCGCTACCGCCCCTAGCGCACCTCGTTGGTGGTTGGTCAGCGCGATGTCTGCAACCGGGCCGCCTTGAGGGGGGGGCGGCTGGAGGGATCACGAAGGGCTGGGAGACGCGAGTCAAGGCCTCAATCCCGTTCAGCAACGGTTCACCGCGCCGGTGAGCCGTCCAGCGTCGCCGCCGAAAGCCCAGACCCGGCGGGCGGCGCGACCAGCTGCAGACGCTCCGTCAGGACCTTGAGCAGTGTCAGGTGGTTCCTGGGAATCCGTGGCAGCAATAGGACCAGGGCCAGATTGCAACGGGCGTCACCGGACAGACGCAACACGCCGGAGTGGAATGTCCGAAGGCGATCCAACAGCAGCACGGAGGGCGGATTTCAGCCCATAACCAACATCCTCCTGGTTTGCTGCCGGGCCGCACTAAAGCCGGGGCGCATGATGCAGTGTTCGGATTGGACTGCTCAGCGAGCGCCCCAGAGCGGCCGCAGCGTTGGCGTTACCCACGCATAGCAGTGGGTCCAGCGGGCACCGAACTGAAGCGCGACTGGCAGTTTGATATCAGCCAGCGCAGCAGGCCTGCCGGCCTCCTTGCCGGTGAACGTTTCGGCGGACCTGACGATAGGGCTCGCTGGGGGTAGAGACCGAGCAGGGGGTCGGGGAAGCCGCTGGCCGTCGTGCGTGGCACAGAATCGCTCGGCCCGCCGGCGCCCGGCCTCCAGGCAGTTGCTTCATGGGTGCCTGGTCTTGAGCCAGTGCTGACCACTGGCGCCAGTAGCGAGCTCGCTGGCCGCGTGTGATGGGCCATTCCAGCCGGGTGCAGGTGGCAGCAGGGGGCCCTCCGGGGCGGGTGCTCCACGATCACCTCTAGCTCGACCCCCCGCGCTGCTAAGTTGCCGGTGCGATGCGTCCCGTGGGGACGGGTGGCGGCTGAGCAGGGGTGAGGGCGCTGCACGCTGGGGCCAGTCAGGCCGCCGGGCTGCTTCCAACCCAGCGTTGCCGCCAGCGGGATGGGAGCAGCCGCTTGCTGTGCCGGCCCCTCGCCGACTCTTCCCCGTCGCTTCAGCAGACAGGGGCACAGACCGGTGGGACGGAGCCATTACCCATTGCTTCTCAGCCAGGCCTGCTGCGCTGGTGAAATGCCTGCATTCATAAGGTCCAGTTTTACGGCTATGGTCTCCCAAAGCAGCGGTCGGGCTGGGTCGTCAGTCGTTCTTGTCGCTCCTATATCCCTTTTTTTTACAGTGAAAGTCCTGTAGTGATTGAAACCGTTCGGTGAGACTCGCACCATCATTGCTCAGTCAGGTGGGTCTTCACGAGGATTGTGACTCAGCTCTGATGTTTTCGGCTAGGTTTTGGAAAGCTGGCCCCGAGCCAACCTTCCGGATCAGCACCGAAGGGTGTGGGTCGAGTGAAGAGGGCCCTTGCATCGCTGAATGGAACGCACAACCAAGAAGCAGCAACGATCAGGCGCCTTGCACGCTCTACTGGAGTTTGTAAGCGCGCAGGACTTCCAGTCCACTTCATCAATAGGTAGGCATAGTGACTCAGACAGAAGGGGAAAGCAAATAACAGTACGCTCGCAGCAATCCAACAAGCAAATCGTGTAGGGTCAAGAAGTTCTGGACAGTAAGAATGACCATTTCGCAGCAAGACGAGTAGACAATCGTTTCAAGGCAACTGCCGGCGGTTAAAAGAGCACGGCGAAAAACGATCACCTCTCCGAGTATGAAATTGGCCTTTGAGCGCGTCCGACTATAGATTGGTGCTTGGGAAACTCTACGACTGAGATGGGGGGATTGGCCCATGGCAACGGTCAAAGCAAGAAGCTCGGCCGCCTCGTTGTCTATGCCATGCCACTCATATTGACCGCCTTCGAGACTGTCTTCAGCGTCGAGCGACATATTGTCACAACGCATTGTGGAGGCCCAGAGATCCTGCCGAAGCAAAGTACTTGCCTCAGCGGCGCCAAGTCTGCTTGAGGCATGAAAGATTGTGCAGGGAGAAGCTGTACCGATCACAGTTATCGATGCCTGGGCGGGCTTACAAAACGCCTCGCCAAACATTTATTATTGGGCCGAGCAAAGTTCTCACAAGCAAAAATTGATTTCGATTCTCGCGTGCAGAAATAAGAGAGCGCAAGCAGCTGATTCAGGTCTGACGCGGGGCCCTCTGCCCTTGTCCCCTATTTACAAGGCTCGGGATCGCAGGGAGGAGCCTCGCCGGAGTTTTGTATTGTGAATAGGCGTGGTTTGATGGTTCTGAGAGAAGGCGGCACCCAGGCGGACCAAGGCAAGGCCTACAGGATTCGTATCACAACTCAGAGGGAAGGAGTGCTCCGGATGCTCTTATTTGAGTCTCGGTGCAGCATCGGTGCGCCCGATTTCTCAGTCCTGAGCGCTTTTTCCGAACGCCAGGGTTTCCTCTTTCGTGAACCCATGTCTTGCGCGAACTCTGCGTCTCTCCAGGGGAGTACACGTAAAACCCTGCTCTCACCTGGTGTGCCTTCTTTCTCTACCTTCAGTCGCTCCTGGTTCAACCTCGCTCCACTGGCCACTCACGGTTCAAGGAGACCTTCGGGTTCTCGCTGTCCAGTATTGTCTCGTACGTTGGCGATCTGCATGTGGCTCTCATGGCTCGCCAAGCCCGCCTCTGATTGGATGGGCCGAAAGTACGGACTCAATATTCAACCGTTTCCACACTTTCTGGATTCTTCAGGCCGACTCCTTGCTTCGCTATTTGCATAGCGCCAGAGATTTTTCAATCAACGTGGTGATTGCCCGGGTGTTGCTGCTTCATTGTTGGTGCAGGCGCTTTCGTGATCGGAATCCGGCATGGTGGCCTGACATGGGTTTCCGACCGAAGAGATTGGGACTGGCGGAAGGGCATTTACGGCGGCTGGGGAATTTCGGCTCGGCCTTTTCGCCCTTACCATGGTGATCGTGGCGGGTGGGCTTTCGTCTTGCCGGGCGGAGCTTCAGATCGTGTGATGTTGGTGCTCAACTGGCGCTCGGGCGCATGGCCATAAATGGACTGATCCCCGCGCAGCCTCACGGCCATCTTCTATTTTTTCACATGTCGTTTCGATTACTCGACGGGCAAGGGCTTTATCAAAAGCCGCTAAAGCGGCTGCGTGATAGAGGTGACCATCCCATGCGGCGACTTCTGGGCGCGGCTGGCTCGGATTGAAACGTTCGCTTTGCAACCATTCCTTCAGACGTGCTTTGGCCTGGGGCTTTCCAGAAGGTTAACTTTATCAATGGACACGGGATACACTTCGATCGCCCTCTTGTTGCTGGTGGCTTTGCCCTTTTTCGTGGCCCAAACCCTGGGATCATCCGCACAAATATGGATCTCGATCCAGGGTACGAAGTTGCTGATCCCAAAGACGATCCGTTTATGGAGTTCAAGCAGGTGGCTCATTTTGAGCTCACCTATTGTGGTGAATTTCGGCTCAGAATTGGCTGTGGTGTCGATGTTGCCCACCCTTTTTTGAAACTACGCTTCCTGTAGTGCGAAGGCGGGACTGCCTCACGGTATCCATTGCGCCTCCTTTGCGTTCGTCAACCTGGTAGCTCCGCCCGGCGTGAGTACGGACTCATTTCCTGATCGTTTGGGATCGCGCCGCCAAGGGACAATCGCTTCTGACCGTGGGCCGGGTTATCGGTGCTTAGCTTTGGTGCTATGAGGCCATGATTAACCGGAACTTCGTGGGGGTTACAGGCCCGGCATCCTTGCTGGCCCATTGGGTGCTCACCATAGGGTTGCGCCCTTCTGTACAGGCATGCGAGCAGGATCCACCTTTATGCCATTTAGTTCCGTTTCGGGTTGAAGCGCCGACGGTCCACAGGCCAGATCGCCGCGATGGTCCGCGTGGCTTATGGGACATGTGGGGAGCCGTGGGACCTATTCACCATTCTACAGCAACTGCTTGCCCGTCTGGATCGGCTGTCCTGAGCATTCCTCTCGGTGAATCCGTCTCCGCTAGGTTCAGTGGCGGGCACTTCCAACGTCTTCTTTCCAGGTTCGGCTGTGGCCGGGCTGCGTGGTGGGTCGCCTGAATGTGTTATCTCTTCCTCAAGGCAACCAAAGGGTTCTTCGTGGCATCTCCACGAGGAGAATGTGATCTGGCTCGAAGTGCCCTGATGGGTGGCCGAGATGGGCGTTTTCCCGCCTAGCAACCGAAGCCTCCTGCCTAGCAATTAACACCCAGTAGCCCTACTGCGGTGTGGTTGTGGTTTCTCAGCCATTGCTGCGCCATCAGCCCCAATCAAGCGACCGTCGCAGGTCGACGGCCTGCCTGTCTGGGGTTAAGGGGACGATCCGCGTGTCCATCGCATCAGCCTGGGTGCAGGGCGTGCATCAAGGGGGACCACGGTTTGGGCGAAACGCTCGATCATCCCGGGACCTGCTGGAACCTCTCGTACCGGCCCCACCCTTGGATCAGCGCTTCCAGCCGATCAGCTGGAGAAAGCTGGCTCTCGAATCTCATTCTCGCTGTGCCAGATTCACATAAAAACAGGCCGTCACTCCAGGTCAGCGATTCCGATTCCCATCGCACCTTTACGGTCTTCAGGGCAGTTCCGATACGGACAGATGAATTTGATCGTGCCCAGGAAGTCTCATCAACAGAGAAGCGATGGATCCAATAATGGGCTTCGATCTTGCAATTCTCGGACTTGGCTATTGAGTTCTCAGCTTAGCCGGTTATTGCCCGCAGCTTGGCTCCGGATGCGCCTCCCTGTTGTTAGGACGACCTTGATCATTCTGTTCTGATCTGGCTTTCTTGATCGCCCGCACAACATCGGCTGCCTGTCATCCGGTGTCTGTTCCAGCGAACTAGATTAATTCGTCGCGAAAGAAAAAACCCCAGGCAGCTATCAAGATTGTTGTAGGTCGATTCGCGAGCCACAGCCCACCTCAGACCGCCGTCTGATCTTGTATCTGGCCATTTCAGCCCCGGGTACCGACCGCTGGCACTTCTCTATGGCCTGGCCATCTTTTTTGCTGCCGGCGTAAACCATTCGATCACGGAGCTTCATGCACGAGGCCCGCATGCTTTCCGCCTTCGCCGCCGTGAAATGAGGAGTGGGACGCCAACAAAGGTTGCGCCATCTGTGTGCTAGCAATGCGGATATGCCTTTGAGTACTAGGTTGCGAGGACACAGCTGCGGCGGGTGGCCGAGCTCTGGAGGAGGCGCCGGGGCCGCGTGCTCAGCTTCTGGGTGTCGATGGTAAGGGTCAATCAGAGCTGCGAGGGCACGGCTACGGTGGCGGGCCTGATCAACCTGCTATCTGCTCACCCGCGTCAGATCGGGCCGCCCGGGGGGACCCTTTTCTCTGTTCACGGGCCAGCCCAATGCCAATTGGGTGCCGGAGGGGCTGCGCGGTTCTTGCCCACCTGCTGCCTGGCTATCCGGCACATGTGTAATGATGTCCGGGCACCTGACGACGGTGCTGAGCTGTGCCTGGGATCTGGCGGCCGGGCTCGATTCGCCCAAGGCGGCACTTGGCGGCTATGGCAGTCAGGCTGCTCGAGGCCATTGGGACGCGGCGTAAGATTGATTCTGTGGTGTGGTGGCGCGCCACCGAACCCTCTGGTGAGTATGCCCAACCTGGAATCGGCGTCAAGGCCGCCCATGGCCCTCTGGCCCATTGATCGTGCTCACGCTGAGAACGGCCTCAGCCGGTGACCCGAAACCGCGCATTACGTACCCACCTGCTGCTGCCGGGCGCCCAGGCATTGAGCGAGAAGCATGGGAACCGCATGACCCAATTCGAAGCGGCGGGTCACCTTCGGTTCCGGCCGTTTCCGCCGCCCCCCAGGCAAGGTCCTCGTCCCGATCTATGGAGAAGATCTTTTCGCCGCTGTTGGACGGCGGCTGGGTTTCAGGCATCAGTTCACCTACACCAGGCGCAGCCGACGTCTATGCAGGCACGCCCAACTCTCGGCCGGCCGCCTTTTGCGACGTCTCCGGCCTCACCACGAGCTAACCTGGCCAGCCACGCCCGCAGCAAATGCCCGCTCCCAAAGGCAGGCCACCAAACGACCGAGCGAAACGCCTCTACACCGATCTGCTCGTTCCCAACCGCCAGACGCCGCGCCCGTTTCTGCGCCGATCTGCCGCTGGGCCCTGGGCGAGCGATCTCGGAGGGCTATCCCCTTGTACTACTGTTGGGTGTTATCTGGCCAGGGCACACGATGGACCCGCACGCCCAGGGTTCCTCGGCTGAGTGGCCATTGCATCCGAGCCTCTGCTGAGATGCATCCGGTGGACGCTCTTGATCTGGGCCTGGCGGACGGGGCGCGCTGGACCCGGATCACCCATGACGCTCCAGCATCACGGGCCCGGCTGATTCGATTTCAGCGGATCGCATCCGCGTCCGGCACCCCCCCGGTTTTCTGCCGATTTGCACTTGGGGTTCAGGCAGGAGGTTGGCCTGCCGAGGCCACGCGCTCATGCCATGGAGTTGGGCTGCCCGAATCTCCGGCCACGCCGGAGCTGAAGGCAGGCGCGGTTCGCTTCGAGAGCTGCCCGCGCCGGGTGCATTCTGCCTCGATCGAGCGCCCGGGACCTAATAACCATCTCTCAGCAAGGCTTTCTGATCAACGTCTTTTCTACATCCCAAGCAGTCTGGATTGAGATTCATGGCTTTGCTGAGATCATCAGGCTATTGCGGTCCAGCGCGCCACCGGGTGGCCCGACGGGTCCTGACGGTCCATTGGCTAATCGCCCAAGCCTTCCGAACTCCGCGAATGGCCCCAGTAGGTTGCGGTCTGGTCGTGGGCCAGGGTGGCGTGGATTTGACTAGGCGAAGCGTTGCAGTTCACCACTCCGCCCAGCGCCGCCAAGGGGTATGAGCAGTCCACATTGCGTCGCAGAGAGGGCAGCCCGATCGGGTAGGCTGCTCGGCTGTTGTGCCAGCTCCTAGGCGTGTGCTGGCTCCAGGGGGCTTGGCCGGTCCATCGGCCATGGCGCGGTGGCGCCCGCTCAGCCACTGCCGCAGGCGGTGATTCGCGTCAGGCTGAGTCGGGCCCCACTCAACAGCTGTAGCCGCTTCGTCGTTGCTCAAGGCGTGCCAGTGGCTGAGTTTGAGCTTGACGCCGGCGAATCGGAGCTGCGCCGCACGGCCATGGCAGCAGGCGCAGGGAGGCACGACAATCGGCCTCTCGAAGCCATACAGCAATGGTTGTGTTCTGGTTCGTGCGCCAGCTCCTGGAAACGAAGCTTTTCGCCGACTACGGTGGCCAGCAGCAGGGCCCTGGCCTGTCCAGGCGCGGCTTCGGGGCTGCTGCAACTGAATCGCCAGCCAGAGGTAGGCCCCCAGAGTCCAGAGCAGGCCTTCGGCCAAGGCGGCCCCTCCCCGACCGCGGGCGCAAGCTTGCATCCTCTCGCCATTGGCTCGAGGTTCTCCCCAGGCCTGTGCATTGTCTTGCTGATTCCCATGGTCGCGGGGATGGAGCAGGAGGTTCGCGTATTCCGCCATCGCGCACCGGAGCGGTGATGCTCCCGCCCGGGATGTGGGCAGCCGTCGTGAGCCTTTCAGCCCTCTTGACGGTGAGCAGGTCCGGGTTCGCCTGCCCATGCGAGGGCCTCCCAGGCCCGGTTTCTAGGTGGGGGGGTGAACGGAAGCCGCCTCACCAAGCAGGTACTCCCCTGATGGTGGAGTCAGAGCAAGGCTCAGGCTTGGCCACCGGCGGCGTTTGCCGATCGCGGCTCCGCCCACCCCCCCGCCCCCAGCCCGCCGCGCACTCGCGCGCTGCGCGCGACGCTGCAGGCGCTCGGTCGCGCCCCGTGCAGGGCCAGCGTTGTGCGTCTCAGCCTCGGCCCTCCACGCCGGCCGCGCTCGCTCTCCGCAATTCATCCAGGCCGCAAACAGCTCGGCCGGGTGCTCCGCCGCTCACTTTCACCCGGCATCGGAGTCGCGCGATGCGCACACCGGCTGGCGGCCCGCGCCCGGCCGCCACGCCTCAGCGCCCCGCCCCACGCCCCCCCCCTCCGGCTCGCGGGCGCCGCTGCGGCTGCGGCCGATCCCGCCTCTACGGTGCCCCTCCCAACAACCAGCGCGCGCCCCTTCTTCCGCACCTACTGAGACAACCAGGCGGACCCCTCGCGTCCAGAAGCTCCGCTCGTCGCGCGCGAGGCGCGCGCGGATCACCACTGCATCGAGTCAGCCGGGCAGAGCTAACCGCGGAGCCGCCGGCATCCGAATGGGTCGCATCCGAAAACAGGGCGCCGCGCTGGGGCCTCCCCCACCTCCGCCCGGACAGGAGCATCCAGGCCATCCGCCTCACCGGGCCTGCGGCCTGGCTCAGGCCCTTGCCTCGGGGTGCTCACCACGCTCGCCCCTTGGCGAGCACTCACGAACAACGCAGGGCCATCAGGCCAAGCATCGCCGAGCCGCTACCCCGGCCTGTTCAGACAGGCGCTCACGCACCCCAGTGCGGCCCTGCGTCGGCCCCGCAGTGCAACGAGGTCCGCCTGGTTCGACCGGTCCCGACAAAACCGAGCTTCCGAGGAAATGACCCTTGATCTTCACGACCTCTCTCTTCCGACCCTCCCCCCCCCTACCTCAGTCCCCCTCCACCATCCACACCCCTCATGAGGTCACGCACGGCGGTGGCTGAAGCCACTCCACTTACATGCTGCACGATGTGAAGACCGGAAAAGCTGCGACCTGCACGGACAACCCTTCGCACTCACGCGGCGCTGGGGTTTGCCCTTGCCGCATGGCCTTGCCCCGTGACCACCACGCCTCCCTCCCTGCTCTCACCTCGGCTCGCGCGAGCCGCACCCCTCCCGTGACGGCCAGCTGCTCACCCCTCCAGGCCCCACGCCTCTCGCCCTGCCGCCATGTGTGATCCGCCGCTCGCTCCCTACGCACTTCTCCGCGTCTCGCCGCGGCCGCGCTCACTCGCTCCTCCCCCCACGCGGTTGCTCGCAGCCCCCACCTCCTTCCGTGCGCACGCCGGCGGCGCCCGGACCACCAACTTCCGGATGACCCCACAGCCGCAGCCCACCCAACTGCCCGTGCTTGGTGGACCTGAGCCCCAGCGCTCATGCGATCTCCGCACTCAGATGCGCGCACCCCCTCAAGGGTGGCCCGATCCCTTCTCTGTTCTGGCCGCCAGGCGGCGAGGACGGACGCCCCACCTGGTGGCGGCCGGGGTGCCGTGACAGGTGGTGCCGGCAGCGTGACCGCCACCGGAACTCGCCCGCTCCGGCCTCACATCGGACCTGCCGGTCACCATCGCCGCGCTGGCCTACCCAGCCGTCACTCTCGCCTCACCCGGCCCATGCGCGAGATCGACAAGGCGACCCGCCCCCGCGGGTCGGACTGGCGGGGACTGGGCGCCAGCGCGACGAGCTGCGCTAGTAATAATACACATGCGCGCCCTGACACACCACCTAGCGCCGATCCTAGCAGCGAAGCTGATCGCCGGTAGGCTCTGGCCGAGGCCCCGGCGAAACGACCCGCGCGCCGCTCACCCCCTCGCACGGGCCCGTCCCCCGTGGTCCAGCGCGACCGGTCGGTGAGGCTACCTGAGGATTTCTGGCCGCATCAGCCGTGGAGGCGCAGGCTTTCGTCCTCCCCTCCCCGCATCCTCCCCTGTCATCGTGCCCCACGGTCCCGGTGCGCCAGGACGCCTCGCACCGTCGCCGCGCCAGAGGCGGGCTGATGCCGAAAGCCGATCCCGTGCTGATTCTTTGCCAGGCGTCAGGCCGAGCTATCCTGCCGCCCCGCGCCTCACTCCAGTTGAAGTGTGCCGCGGGTACGTGACGACGTTGCTCGGCTCCCTGCGCGCCGCTCATCGACACGGCCTCCCGGCATTGCACATTTCCCCGCGGTCCACCCCCCGGCACCAAGCAGCGCACACTTTCACGAGTCGGACGGCCGCTCGCATTCAGGGCCGGCGCGGACTGGCTCTTCGTCGCGGGCTGCGCTGCGACTGGCGCTTCGTTGGCGGCCGAGTTCAAGGTGCCGCGGTCGCCGACGTGAGCACCTGACCCGGCGGCGGCCATCGTTCCGGGGACCAGCCAGCATGGGCCGCGGCGGCCAACCCGGCTCGCAGGACTTCGCCCCCTGACTCCGGCTTCAGCCGTGCATCGGTGGCTCTTCGCCCTTCACCGTCGCGGACGTCCCACCGCCTCACGGTCCGGTTGCTGTCGACGCGACCAGCGATGTCGATCGCACGTAATCCTTGGTTGTCCACCTCGCTGCTTCTGGTCGCCGAAGCCCAGCAGGCCGAAAACTTTGCGTGCTGAGCTTGTGTTCTCCACGTTCGGAGTCGTAGGAGCTCACTCTGCGTGCCCGAGCTCAGCACGAGATGGTAGCGGGCGCCCGCGTCATCCTTGGCCCCGCTGGGCCCGCCGCCTCGGGCGCTGGCGCCCGGGATTCCCACGACGTCGGTGAGACTTCCTTTGCTTCCGAGAAGCCAAACGTCCTTGAAGATTTGGGCTGCGCTCCAGACCAACCACTGCCGATGCGCTTCCAGCCGCCAGCTCAGTTGAGCCAGCTATTGCGGCAGAGTTCCGCTGCCCACCGCCCTTGCACCACAGCCGCCCTGCTGCGGTCACCCGACTGTTCTTGAAGTTGCGGCACGCCGGAGACACATCAAAGGTCAAAAATCATAGGGACCTGCAACAGGAAACGGCGGCCTTCGTTTCTGGTGCAGAGCGCAGGCAAAGGCTCTTGCAGGGCCCAGGCCGCGGCGGAGCCACCAGCACGGCCGCCCGCCGCAGAACGGCAGTTTGGAGCGACTTCGGCCATGACTTCGGGCTCCAGCTTTACAACGGGTAGTTTCCCCGCATAAAGCAAGGCCTAGTCAGATCCCGCGGTTTGCTGGGGCCAGTTGAAGCTTTGCGCGCTTCTAAGCTTCAACAACCGCCTAAGTCCATCAGTACCGGATTGTTTTCGACACCAGCGCGGGCTTCCGTAGCGGATGCGCACGGCTGCTGGCCCGAACTCCCCCGGTTTTAGGTGGATCACTTTTCAAGCGTATTTTCCCTGACTGGCGTTGTTCCAATGTCCAGGCTCGGTCCTCCAGATGGCCGAGGAGTTCAAGAGTGCCCCGTCCGGCGCCCGATGTTTCGACGCCTCATGCGCTACGAAAAAAGTCTCCGCGGACACCCCTTCGGTGCGCTTCTTCTCGATATCACCGTTCCCACTCCAACGCCCGCGACCTGTGTGTTCACAGCGGGCGGCGGTGAGCCCCCCGAGATTGATCCGGAATCCGGAAGTCCTGGCCAGGTTTACCTGCATCCCCGACAGGAGGACAACCTGTGCTGGCAGTGCCGGTGGCCGCACCTTTTTTTGGTGAATTGGCGCTGGAACTAACCGTCTTCCCATCATCGTTCCGGTACGGACACCGGTGGCGAAATCCTGCGCATCCGCGGGCACCTTCACCGCAGTCGGTCTCGATCCCGATGGCTCTCTGGTGCTTCCAAACCAGGCGCGTTCCGCAAGGAGGAGTGAGCCTGGTTGGAGAATTCAGGGTCTTTACATACAGCAAGCTCGCAGTCCCCGGCCTGTTCCTGCCTACCACCAGACCAGCCGCACCGCTGTCCGAAGCTTCCATGGGGTGGTAGCTGGTGAGGCAAGTGTCCTCTAGATTTCCTGTATGCAAGTGAGGGCTGAATCTCAATTCTCGTCTGACAGATGATCGGCCCCAAAGTGCTGGACTTCTTGCGCACTGGAAACGAGTACCGAGTCCGCTCGCGATGCGATGGCACATCAGATCGCCGATGGGTGCCGTACCTGTGGTGTGCCGTTGCACGATTTGATGCCACCGCTCTCACCGCCCTCCCTCCCGGCCATCCATTTGGCCCCTGTTGCCGCCCTGTGCCCGTCCTACCGTGCCATCGACGCGCCTGTGAAGAGACCACAGCGGCTTCACTCCGATGGAGCTGGCGCAACAAGTTTTCATGGTGATTCGGGGCCAGCCTGTACGACGCCAATCCAGCCGGCTCGGTTCTAACCGGATGGCGCTGATAGCTGGTGGTCGCTCCCCCCCAGGAACCGAGGATCTCTACCCATGACGTCTACCTCCGCTACTGGGCCAGGGCCGCGTACGACCGGCCGCCGGGCCGGTTGGTGCCTCACACTGCTTTCTGTGTTGGACCCGTCTTCGCATGTGCCCTCAATCGCCTTGCAGGTCTTAGCGGCAATCGCGCTGGCTGGAAAGTTCAGCAGTGGTCAGCCAGTCTGTCTGCCACGGATCTCCTCCGGTCCGCTGAGGACATGCGCGAGACCGACACACCTTGCGCCGGCGGCCTGCGGGCCGCCTTGACACCCATCCCCCCCTCGCCAACGCAGGTGCTCGAAGCTGGCGTACTACGAGGGACTCAGCCAGCTGGCGTCGCCAGCCAGCTGCAAGCTGGCCCTCGGCACCGTCAAAAATCCCATGCGCGCCAGGGGCTTATCCGCCTGGCGCACCCTGTTGGAACGATTTGTTGCTTTGTCCCAGCCATGACCCGCCGAACCCCGCCGACCGATCCGCGTACCTTTCCGGATCCCTCGAGACGAGATGCTCGCAGGCTTCGCGCTCCGGTTGATCGCGAACGACGCAGATGACGCATTTCGGCTCGACGCTGGTCGGCCTTGCATGCACGGCACCTGGGAGCGGAACCGCCGGCTGGGGAGTTCCAGGAGCAAACCCTCCATCTGCTTGCCCCTATAGCCTCAACTGATCGGCGCTTGGTCCCCTCTCCCTCGCTGCGCTGTCTGTTGCTCGCGTCTCGGTCGTGCGCGTCTCGCTGAATGCGTGATGACCGCGTCCCCAGCGGTCGCGGCCGCCGCCCAGGCCAGCGCTGGTGGTCCCGTGTGCGCGTGGCCCTGGGGCTGCTGGTGACCGGCGGCGAGCTGTGGCGCACCCGCAGCATGGACTGGCCACGTTACGATGCACCCTCCAGCTCCCTGGAGATCAGTCGACGTTCACGGCCTTATCGGGTCGAGCCGCAGCCCTGCCTTTGCGCACATGGATGCCCGCCACGTCATCAGGACTCGGTTGCAGTTCAGGTAAGGCGGCAGCCAGCCCTACAATACATGCTGCGGTTGGAAGGTTGCTCGGCTCCGCCGCCCCGCACGGCCTTTACCGGCTCTGGCGCGGGAACGGCAAGGGAGGTGGGTCTGTGTCCAACTTCGTAGCCCGACGCAACGGCACGGTGTCGATTTGCGATCCCGCCGGACCCACCAGCAAGGCCAGGAGCCTCACAGTCAGTTTCTTCAAAAGCGCTTGAGCACCCGGGCAGCGGCCCCCACCGGTCCGCACTGTTCTGGGTCCAGCACCATTTGATCAGCGTCCTCCGCTACCACCGTTCCCAGCCCGCAGCTGCTCGTGAGCCTCTCCGCGCCTCCACTCCGACAATCTCCACCCAACGGGTACTGACCTCGGCTCACGTCGCCTGGAGATTCCCAGCCTGCGGCGGCTTGATCTGCGGCACCCTGCAGGTGAACATTTCACCTATCGCTGTAACCAGGCCTGATCCCCACTGTCACGTGGATGCCAGCCCAGCCGCACCGAAAGGCAGTAGGACGACGGCCACCCTGGCGCGATTCCCGGTCGGTGCTGCAGGCCCGCTGGGCCTGGGTTTTGGCCTGGGATGTCACCGGTGGTGCGCCGGGATGCTGCCAACCCTGGCTTCCGGGGCTGGTGCGCGCCGCCGGCGGGCTCGGCGTGCAGGGTTGAATCGATCGGGCAACTGAGCCATCCCTGCTGGGAGCCGGGCCAGGAGGATCTTGGCTTGCGTTCTGGGGCGGCGAAAGGCGTCACTTGGTTGGTGGCTTCATTGGCCTGTTATCTCAAAAGAAGAACGTCGAGGAAAAAGCGGGGCGGCGGCGTGGTTTTGCCCGAGCATCAGGGTCTGGCGGCCGGCTCAAACGCTCTGGGCTACCGGCCTCAGCCTGACAGCGGCCTCGAGCTGGATCTCGTCACATAACCCGCAGGGGCGCGGCGCTGCCCCCGCCCCAGAAGGCCCTGGAGGGCCGCATTACGGCGGGTTGTTGTGGCAGAGTACGGCGTTGTTTTCAAACCGCTCTACGCTGGCCCGAAACATGCGATCAGCGGGTTTTCGGCGGCGCTTCGCCGCCAGCGGCCCAAGCTCGACGGGACTTTACTCCCCTGCTTTGGCGCGCCAGCCCACGGCCGGCCCGAATCTCGATCCACGGGGTTGATTGTGGCGCCAGCTGAATCGCGTGGATTGGCCAGGGGCTGGCTCTACGGACTGCGGACTTCAACCAGGGCGCTGGCCTTGCCGGCCGGCGGCGCCGACCTGCGCGATCGTGTTTGCAGCCGCGTATCCCCGCCGGTGATTCCGTTGTTTCCAGGGGTGGCGCCACTGGGCTCGGGGCTGCCCACAGGGCGGCAGGCGGCTCCAGCTGCGGCGGTGGCGCTGCGGCAGTTTATTTGGGATCCGGTTCGGGCCTTGCTGTGCTTGCTGGGCCCGTCGCCCCCCTTTGGTCTTTGGTTTGGGGGCCGTTTGAAATCTTCCTTTCTCCCGGTGGG
>Ga0163217_1030188_pt1 | contig 14812 bp, 10 predicted proteins | sample SynspAceP_FD_185933 | JGI IMG/M metagenome (GOLD analysis project Ga0163217, IMG submission 185933) | Saline lake microbial communities from Ace Lake in Antarctica - Synechococcus sp. Ace-P (PacBio error correction) | ecosystem: Environmental > Aquatic > Non-marine Saline and Alkaline > Saline ... | reverse complement strand
TTTTTGATAATAAGAACGGGATTTTCAATGGTCATAATAATTCCGAGGTCTGACTACTTTGGAAATACTGGAGTGGTTGCAAAAGGAGATTGTCAATACCTAGGGCCCGTCCTGAGGTGGTCAACTATCAGAGGCTATGTGGGCACCTCATGCCCCAATAACCTTTTAATGGATTGGGTACGTCATTTACGATTTGCGTGGGGTGGCAAGCAATACTGCTGATATTCCAAGTAAACCTTATAGGACCAAGCGGCGTGACCGAAGCGCCCAAACGCCTATGATATGCCAGTTTATTACGCCCAGGAAATTCAACGAATAGGGGAAAAAAAATATAAAGCCAATGTAAAAAATGTGGAGGTACCCCTGGACCATGCCGGTCCTACTCCACTATAGTTGGTGAAATTTATGGCCCTGGATTACGACACACAGATGGATATTGGCCGACACCGGTATGCAAATATTGGGAAAAGTACTGCCAGATGTGGTTGATGTGGATTGGATGTAGAAGACCGATCAAGTGGTGGAATATGAGTTTATACAGTAGACAGGAAAGGCAAGCTATATGGGGGTGGACACCAGAGCAAAATTGTACAGACATGAATTATGGCGCTTCCGACGAAAGCGCAGTGAGCAGTCACTAATTTTATATTGACGAAAATGCTTCCAATCCCACAATGGGTTGATATTGGAGTTGGATTGCAAAAGGAGGAAAATCCACCATTTTCAGGACATGCCCAAATAAAAGTTTAGATCCCAACAGGAAATTGGGAAACATTGGTCCCATATCGGTTAAGATTTGGTACCATTGAACAAAACCCATAGGGCAAAAAAGCTCTATAGGAAAAAAAACCAAAAAGAGTGGTTTATGTATATGCGGATATGGGCGTGAATTAGCAAAGGTCCGGTATATGCCATTTTATGGGAATGGACCGATAAGCTTAAGTGGCGTTTGGAATTTGCCTAAAGGGTATTCAGGTAGACGAACTGGTATATAAACAACCTGATTTGAAGATAAATTACACCGTTAAAATGGGACGGAAGAATGGCGCAAACTTACCTTGGAGGTATTCCGAGATTTGGGATTGGCATCCTAGGGTGATCTCATTTATTTATATTTCTGATCGTGGTGGTTGGTCCAAACTTTAAAAGCGCCAATGTGATGATGGTGCCATTACGCTTCCACTTGAGCGGATAGTATTGAGGCCATTTGGGATGTGCGGTGCTTTTTTTTTTACGGCTTCACATCTGTTTATTGGAATGATTGCCTTGGCAGGAAATCAGGTGGTCAGGAAACTCGCGTGTTAATTGATCGATCTTTATCAATATCGGCTGCGGACGGACCGTTACCGTTAAAGTTAGCGGTAATATGAAGGCCGGAGCCGTAAGGACAACGCCTATTTGTTACTGCAGTTACTGTTGTCATAGGAGGCATTGTAATTCTTTTCGATCTATTTTCCAAGGGTTGGCCATATCCTTAAATGGGCGGGAACCATAGGTATCCCACAAGTGCTTACTGACTTGTGGTTCATTGGTTATTACATGATCGAACGAAAGATATACAGTAACTTGAGAGTTAAATGAGATTTCTTATGCAGGGGGTCCCTGAGCGGAGTCGAAGGGAGCGTTCTAGGAAATTAATTTAGTCCCATGTTGGAAATGGGTATTAAGTACAATTCATAAAAATGAAACTAAAAAATTTAAAAGTAATGAAACTACCTTATAGTTAACCGTGTGGAGGAGTACGGAAAGGAATGCTGAAACAAAGCTTTTAAAAAGCCAATATGAGCAGCTTTAAGTGGTTCGAATTGATTGGGTATAAGAATCCGGCGACGTTCTTAATGTTATCAAACTGGTTCCCAAGTGAAAAGGCGGGTATAGAAGTCCAATCATGTTCTTTTCCTTTTACCACTGATGAAAAATATTGAATTTCTATTCGGACCTTATATTTACATTGTTCAATACTAATGGAACAATAATCCCATTAAGGGCGGGGGGTGTTCCAATAGAAAATTATTTAATAACCTTTAAAAAGTATTACTTATGATTCAACAGATTTATCTATCAGGGCAATGCCGGTGCTTTTATTCATCATATAAGTGTTGTTTGGCTATGTACGCTAACATAAACTGGTGTGGCTTTACCCTATTTGTAGGCTAACCTTTTACAATCCGCATTTTACGAACAATGGTGTCTTATGGAAAAGATTTTATTTTTAAATTGGGGGTGAAGAAAGAGGGAGACAGCTGTAACGGTTTAAGGACTAAAATTGCTAGATTGTCTGACTTTCTTAGAGCCGTATGCTTCTTTTACCATATTCAATGGCTGGGGAATTTCTTATGTCGTGCTTTATCAGACGAGCCATTGGCAGCGCTAAAGACTAAGTTAATGCGTTTTGGAGTGGGTGTGAGAATAAAAAATTGCCCGGTCTCCAGGGCATTTTAAAAACTAACCTCAAAAACGCAATAATTAAAAACTCAATTTTTTTTACCAAGGGCGTTACTACCACCTTTGTACAATCATGGGTCTAGCCATATAGGGCTTCATCATCTGATCCCGTCTGTACTATATGGAGTACTTTCCAAGAAGAAGCTCCAACAGGTATAATTGGGCGGTATTAATGTTTAATTCACACTAGGATAAAATGATCTTAAAGGCATCACATCTTCACGAGCAATGGTCCAGGCCTTTAATCAGGAGTCCAGTTCTTCTCAATCCATATAGTTTCTTCCCCATTAAACAATTAGCAATCCATTTTTGGTTGCATAATAATATCTAGAGTACCGTCGAAGGCAAACTCCAGTATTGTAATGTCAATCGGAATAGTATCCACCCAACACCCCCAAACAAATTTCCAAAGATGCTCTGAACTCCATTCAAAATAATTACCTTCCGCATCAGAACCCCAGCCTCTTACGGCTGCTTCGCTTTTACAGAATGGCACCAATTCTGCATAAAGAAAAATAGTAGGCCTTTTAAAGGTTTCCTCCATCATCTTTCTGATTGATACTTTCATTTATTTGCGAGACATAAAAGCATTTTAGTACCCCCTCTTGACCCTTCTGATTCAAAGTGTACTCATTAAGGGTACTATCTGCAACTTACAGCGACGGGCAGCCCCACATAAAACGCTGCTGGTATCAATTATTTTTGCCTGCCTAGCAAAATTGCAGCAGTATGTTGAAGCGGAGTATATCGCATATTGACTACCTATACACCAGCATCACTTAAAACGCTCAGCAGAACTATACGTACACCCTCCTACTTCAGCAACAGCAACCCCACCAGGAAACGTCCGCAGCGGGAACTGACTTTAGTACGGTACTTGCTATGGAGCAAACCATACCGCCCCACTTCTAGGTCTTCCAACTCCCTTTAACTTATCTGTCAACGGTCGTTACATGGCTTTCCCTATAAAATATCAGAAGCTGCTCAAACTGCCACTATTAGGGCCAAGATTGGGTTCTGAAATCCCGCCGATATAAGTCAGCACCCAAGGCTCATCATCTATTTCACTGAATTAAAGGGCTTGGTAAGGTGTACTTGTTACCCAGTTGAGAAAAAAGAAGGCAGTTTTTCAGATAAGACGCGATATGAATATCTTTAAGGCTAAAGAGTGGCCAATTTTTGCCACTTCGAAGCAATTCGCCACCATACAATACATCCTGATTTTCAATACTCCGTTATATGATCCAGCACTCTTAGGAGACCCTGAAAGCAGTTTCCAAATCGGCAATAATGACCCTTATATACAAAATTCTTGTGAGTGTAGGCTGAAGTTCTCTTCTAAATCGAGTGCCTTTTAATGCGTCAAATAGGGATAATCACATAGTAATCGGTTAAACTTACCGAATAAATTGATTTCAATACCAAAGGTAACCCCTTCAGAAAAGGTTAACCCAGCTCTACCGCCCTGTATGGGGCCGCTTTATTGGTTTCGTAAACAGCTGTAATTTGTTAGACCAGATTGAACCGGTCTCCAAATCGGATCGTGTTGAGACCAGAATCCGCGTTGCGTGAACTTGCGCGGCATTACCGGTATCATTACAATATCCCTAGAGCTTGTACTGTGTGCTAGGCCTGTCATAACAGTTACTTATCAATAAATTTGGCGTCGGGCCAACCGGGCTCTATGCCATTTGGGATTCTATATTATTTCACAGGCTCGATTATCTATCGCAGGAAACTACAAGCAATAATGGGCACCAATAGAATCTGATAGCTATGTTTTGTATAATTTCATAGCCTTAGTTTTTACATTTATTTGGAGAAACTTGCGTTTAGTTTTATACCTCTGGAAATGCCCAAGGCTGAATATTATACCTTTCAAACCACCCTGAGATTAATTTAACCTCAGAGTTTTGAAAAGCAGAGTTCTGGAATCAATATTGATTTCTGCTTTGGTCCATAAGATAATATTTACGCTAACAAAGAAAGCGATAAATTCGGCATGTCCAATTTTCTGAGCGACTGCAGTGGCAATGATATACCCAATAGAAATCTCTTTTAACTTTAAATTAAGTCGGCATCAAAGGTAGGAAGCCTTGGTAACAGTGTCCCACATAGTTCACCATACGTATGATATTTGTGTACCAGGCCCACAATATTCTCTTGGGCGGCTACGAAATTACATTGCCATCATAAATCCAATGACTCCTGGTAAAAAATACCACCATCATTCCAGTCCATTGCCAATTGGAAAACCACCATATTCAGGCTGTTGGTCACAACAAGTGCCGCGTAAAACTCACCGCCTCTGATAAAACTTCAGTCTGGCATTATTTCTTGATATAGGTGGGATATATTCTCACATCGCTTAAATCGTACACTTGATCCAACCATTTTGTAGGTCTGTAAAATTCTGACTTATAATAACGATGTGTTTGAGAAACGAACTGACGCCTTTCTCCAGTAAGTTCATTGAACAAATTCCATAATATATTTGTATTTGAGGATGTTTGTAGGCCACTTCAATCGCGGGTTATAATTCCCAATTACTGGAGCACTCTATTTCCATCTTCATTCAGACAAAGGTTCTGTCACTATTTCTCCCACCTTCAATCTCTAATAAAAAGCCAACCGTTATGGGAGAATTGTATTCTTTAACCGCTTTACCGATTTCACGGTCAACAATCTGACCTACTTCTTCACCTTACCAGGTATATGCACCGCCTTTGCTTCCCCCAAAATCTCACGAAATCAGTCCTGAGCCATATTCTGTAATAATGGGTTTTATATCGTGGTAAAAGTAAGATTATATTCCCATCAAATCTTACTGTTCAATTAGTTTACCTCCCTAAACTAGCCCTCAAAGCCCTTACTGTTTAAGGGGCCGGCATTAAAAGTTTAGATCACGTGCACAGATGTAATGTGGAAGCGATTTTGAAAAAATTTGGTTTGTAATTTATCGACTCATTAATACGTTAAATCCATTCAAGCGATTCTTGAAAAGCGACAATTCAAACCGTATTCTGTGGAGTATTCAGTTCGCTTTAATATACTGATATCTTAAAGTCTGCGGTACAGACAACTGTGCTTTTGGGGCCCCAAAAACGGAAAAAAAAACCCCCCCCCCCCACAAATTTTCCTTTTTTTTTTTTTTTCCCCCCGGGGGAAAAAAAATTTCTACTCAATATAGCAAATAATTGTGCGGGCTGGTGTCATTTTAACCTGACTGTGCCCAGCTTTACTTCTTTAGCCTTAAAACAAGACACATTTACTGCCCATTATCGACAGTTATTCACAAGTACTTGTTGAACGAACGGGTACAAGAAACTTTATCGCGTTTCAGGTAGTGTACTGGACCAATCATTCTAACGTTGCATCCACGTACATCATATCCTTAGCTAATATTACCTAAAGGCATAAACAAGCTATTACGCGTTCTTTTGAATGCGTTTCATTATAATCAATATTGTCAGATGGCAATGTTAGACAATAGAACTAGGTTTTGGTATAACCATTCCAGAACCACCATTTTTGGTTTGGGTAGGATACATATTCACTGTTTACATTTCTAATTATGACCCCCCGCCAGATAGCCAAAATCAAAAATTATCATTAACTTATCTTTATTTACGTAGTAAATCAACATTGCTTTCCACTCCATTTAGAGTTACTAGGACCATTAGGCTCCATTTCTTTCTCTATTAAAGCCACTTGATATCTTGTGTTTCCATTACTTCACGACTATCATTATAGGCGTAACGCGCCATTATGAAAGTTTATCAGTAAACTTGTAATCCCCCTTGAATCATTCCGTAGATCCTCTTTCTCTCAAAAACAATTGTTTATTTCATTGGCTACGAGAATTACGGGTTATTATATTCAAACTCGGATGGGTCATCGCCAAGAAGTTATAAGGGTGTATTGACTCTGCTATCACTAACCAATAGTCTTGGCATACGCGAATATCAATATGTGGGTTGATATCGTAGATTGCTTGTAATGGAATTCGCATTTCTATCAGTCGTGATGGTCTGTTGTTCCGCACCGAATAACATAATTTTAAAATTGCGTTTGATTTTTAAATTGTCCATTAACATCAAAGGCCACTATTAATTCGTAAAAACTAGTTCGCTCTAAATCAGAATTCGGAATAAAAACCTTCATGCCTCCATATAGTATAAAACAAATACGATAATTTCATGCGATCTGAACTATTTTTCTAAGAAACTGTATTGGTAGAGGTATTGCAGATTCAAGAAATTTTTACATTGTTCTTTGCCTTTGGAAGTAATGGCTGTAGGTACTCCAACTCCACTTGCTATTCTTCAGCTGTAAAGGCCATTGAATTGCACTAAGCCCTTATCCAATTCTGGAACCTATACACCAGATGAATTTCATCAATTTGGGTGTGGTAGGGATCAGGCCGGCTGCCATTTGCAAAAAGATTACTTATCTTCTAAGAACTTTATACGGTGTTTCATACACATTACTAGAGCTAAAAGAAATGCCCAGGCCCTTATTTTTTTTACCTGAATTTTGTTGTAATCAATAAATAACACGCACATTACTTCCGTCTAGAACCAATAAATGCCGCAGGCACTAGCTGTCCTTTAAAGAACGATTACGTGTGCAGATTATACATCTGGGTGGTAATGATCGGCCAAATACCACCACCGTAATCTACGGACAATACCATACCAACGTAGCCGATTATTGGAAAAGACTACCTTGAAGTGGCACCCCGTGAAACATATAAGGTTGGTTGTCACGTTGTTTAAGGAAGACTTGCTCACGAAGTATCACACTTACCGTAGAACCCGCACCAACCTGTTGAATTAATCTGAACCCTGCAACTCTCACCGTTTCAAACGCAAGTTTAATGCATTTCCTGCTTTACAGGTTCGTTTATGGGGCACCCACTATACTTCACTTACGGAATATTCCGAGGGATTTCTTTTCCCTGGAATACCAAGTGCCGTTGACGACCACTTCGTCCAATTTGTTCGGAGAAGTTGCCAAGGTTTACTCTAGAGTTGATTGCGATACCACAACTACTTCTTTCTGTTGTCCATTCCCAGAATAGGAAAATACTACGGAACTTGCACTATTGTTCGGACAGATTTATTAACTGTAACCCCCATTCAAAATCGGAGGTTAACACCATGGAGGTGCCCTTAACCACCAAGATACCCCAGGAAGTAATTCGCCATCATCACTGCTGACGACTCCCGTTTACTCCTTGTTGTGCCAACATGATTCTAAACCATACGAACAAAAGGAAGTCAAAAATTTTAAGCTTCTTTTTTTCATAATGATTATATTCAATTGGTTGAGTATAATTAGCATTTTCGTTAACAATCTAAGTGTAATTATCGCAAAAAAGCATGTTATTTTTATTAGATACCTATAAATTTTACTTCTTTTGTGATCAATATTGAAGATATGGAAAATTGATAGGTTAAGATATGTTTGATTTTTGCAAGAATATTTCTTAAAGTTAAAAGCACATTTTTTGGCCTTTGCAAAAATTTGGGTATTTTTTTATGAATCTTTTTGGGGAGGGTATGTGCTGGAATGGTTATGAATATCTTATACAGAATTAGTTATTGGGTGTATTAGATTTCCAAACTGCTGTATTTTTAACTTCATATTCGAAAATAACTATAAAAAATCTCAGTGCCTATGGAATCATTTTACAGTAAATGAAATAAGCATTTACTTAATCAATTTCATTTCTATTTGAATTAATTTGTTAGTAATAAACCAAATTACAAACAATGTTAGCAGGATAGATTATTTATTTAATGTTAATAGCTTATATAATAGGTTATGTTATCTACTCGCGGCTCTATTTTAAAAAAATTTGTAAATAGTTCGAAAGATTATTTTCTTGGTGCGTAAAAGCTTCTACCTTTTTGGGCTATTTGGATGGTTATTGTAGGTATCGGAGTATATGGAAGCCTTAGATTTTGTGGGGGTTTCTGGACAGCATATAGATATGATTTCTGTTGGTAACTTTGATTGGGAGGGTTCTGTTCCGCGCCATTGTTGTTGGCTGCATTTGATTTTTTATTCCCTATTTCTGCGCGGGGGTATGTTATACCCATACCGGATTATTTTGGCAGAAGGTTAATCCAAAAGGGTAAGGACCATTGCCTCTGGTAACATGGAGTTTCTGTTTTTCGCCTTGATTTGGGTGTACTTTTTTGGGCCAGTGCTTGTATTGCTAAATGTGGCTTATTGGTTGGCCGATATGGATTTCAATTATTTCCACTTGCCGGGGAGTTGGGCATATTATACATGATTTTGGGCGGTTTATAAACCGCGGTCAATAATGACGATGTGGACCAATCGTGTATTAAATGTTCATTGCGTGGATCGCCCTTGTTTTCTAAGTCTTTACGAAGAGGGGGTTGGGATAATATGGTCCGATAAAATCGCAACAATGCGGGCCTGAGTATAGGAGAAATCATTTGACTCATTCAACCACAGGATACGAAAAAATCACCCTGTCCATGGACCAGAATTTTATTCGGCCTACCTTTGTTATGCAATGCTGATAGGATAGGCCAACCAGGTCTAGTGGTTTTACGCGCTGCCCTTACTGCCACAAAACGAATGGCATGCAAAAACAAGATGATTTTGGTTCCGCCTTAAAAATGTTTATTCCTATAATTGGTTTTTTGTTTCCCGGTTCTTATGGTGTAGTAGTTTTCATCCTGTCTGGCAGATGGCGATCGCGCTGCCGATGATGATCAAATCTATTCGCCTCCTGGTTTGGTTGGACCTTAGTTTTCGCAGCATTTTTCGCAGGTCTTATGTCTAGTGGATTCATTGTTAAATTCAACGGCACCTTATTTACGCAAAGATATTACGAACCGTTTATTAAAAAAGGGGACAGATGAACAAACATTATTTTGAAAGGTTTGGGCAGTCAACTACCTTGGTTTTATTGGTTATTGTGTGCTTACCTCGCGTATTTAGCATTGATTTTCAGGTATTATGTGGCCATTACAAACCTTTATGGCCTATTTCCAAGGTCGATATTCGCGGATTCTTCTGTTGGTATTTATGGAAAAGAAACACAGGAATGCGGGGGGACTTTCCGCAATGGTAATTGGACATTGGTTTTGCTATTTATTTAATGTATTTAAGAGCCATTCTTCACCATAGAAGATCCTTTTCTTTATATTCTTGGTGGTCTTTTCTATTAGGTGTTATTATAAATGTATCGGTAAGTCTGATGACTTTAAAAAACATACCGACGAACAACTTGGAGGATTGGTGTTTAGTTCTAAATATTATTGGTAAAAAATAAAAAAAAAACCTGTAATATGTTCAATTTGACTGGCTTCCGGTTTCGCAAGAAACTGCAAAATGATATTTCTTTCTTTATATGAGTAATAGGTTTTTTTGGCTGCTACTTGCTTGCCCCCACAGAGGGATATTTCGAGGGTATAGCAAAGGAAAAGATTCGTCATTCGGTGGAACAATTTAAAACTATTGGTTATTAGGTTCTAGCTATATTGCATCGATCTTATTATCATTTTTTACCCTTTATCCGAAGAATATTGGAAACAAATGAAAAAAAATGCGGGAATAAAGGGCGCCCAAAATTAAACAACGCCTTGGGTTTTTCATTATTGCACTTTTAGGGGTTATTGTACTTTTTGCAATGATTTATCCGAAACCTTCAGAGAAATATGACCGATATGGTTGCTGGCTTGATTTTTAATATTCTATGGAGGTGGTATGATTGTGGAAAGGCAAAAGCAACCATAAAAAAATGAAAGCAAAGCAGGATAATAAAATATATAGCATGCATTAGATCCGTCAAAATAGGTTATCGGCATAAATTGGAGAATCCTTACAAGTTCAAGTAAAAGTTCGGAAAAAAGGGCATGAAATTTCTACCAATTCCTCATATTTTCTAATAATTGGTTACCGCTAAGGTTCCATCTTACCGTTTGAGCACACTGGTGCTCCAATTAAGGTTTTATGAACGACCTATTGTTGGGAGGAATAATCTAAATCAATTCAACGATTTGTTTAAGGTAAGTGTTCATGGTGGTAGCCAAAAATTTGAACTACTCAAGATCAAAGCCAATAATTGCAAGTTTAAATTTTGACGGATTAATTATAGGCCAATGTAGCGTTAAATGTCAGCTTATAGCCGTATACCAACTGCACGATAGATGGAGCTTATCGTATAACTGCTTTTGATATTAAGTAATATATTATTAATTGTTTACCAACGTACTGGCCATTGAGGTAATTCCTTCCTAACCAGGCGATTTTTAGTAGTAGGTTTTGTAGATTGGAATCCTGCCCGCCAGGATGGCGATATGGCGGGCATTTTTAGACCTGTAACTTTGCATCTACACGGTTGGGGTTACAGTATTGAAAGCCATTTCGTTGAGACCAAAAGTAAATCTTGAAAACTTAAAGGAGGCCGATCTAACCGTTTCAACGGAAACTAACTAACTATTCTGATACTGCCGTTTCAGGAGATTTGATTGGAACCATAGGGGGGGCGTAATCTTTAAGAAAAAGATACCCCTTGCGCTTTAAAAAAAAAGGAACAGATCCTATTTACAAGCAAAGAGTTCTCGGAACTTAATTTTAAGGAGCCAAAAAACTGTGGTGCCTATCCATTTTGGGGAATCCCGGATCTTTATGATTTGGATTTGGAAATTTGTGACCAATCGATGATATTTTGGATGAGTCCCATGGAGATTTTTGGATTCGCCAAATTGAGGATTATTGGTTTAATGATATTCACGGCGTGGTTATAAGTCACCGGACAAAGGTATTGATTAAAGTGGCGGATTGGACAGATGATATGCTTTTGATTGGATACAGACGAAAGCATTGAAGCATCAAGTGAAGTATGTAAACAAATGAATCTGAATGGTATTTCGTTTGGAAGGTTTTTGGGGGAAAGACCATAAACCTCTATGACCTATGTGACGAACATGGAATCTTGTTAATGTGGTAGGATGAGTGTCATTGGGAACTGAGGATCCATTGGGGTCCAGTCAATGACGTTCGGGGGGGTGTATAAGCCCAAGGATATAAGCCGATGTTGCCAAGCCTGGGAAGATCATGTAATATGGTTTTTGCGCAATCACCAAGTATCTTTGTTTTGGACGGTTTTGCAAGTGCAACGGTGGCCGATTACTGATTTGGCAACAAAAATATATTAGACACTTTTCGCTAAATATGATCCCACAAGACCCCCCCCCCTTTTATTTTTAATTCTACGGGAGGCCGATGGGCAGTGACCAACCTGTTATTGCGTAGTGAAGTGTCTTAGTGAGATTAGTTTGGGTCATCTGGAGTAAAATGTTGGGGCCATATGCCTATTACTGCACCGGTATATTGGTTTACGGACACCAAATTTGGTTGGAGCTTACGGGTTTAATACCGGAAACTGGCCCTGGGCCCAGTACCGCAACTGGAAAGTTAAAAAAGATGATCCAGAGGAGCAATTATGGCTATTGGGGAAAAGCCTGGAAACTATCATTGCGGCAGTATGAATTTAGCCGATATTAGTAGATTACAAGGCCATTTGATGAACGAGTTATGGAGCCCCCAAGTCTTTGGAAGAGAATGAGATAAAAAGGGACACGGCGATGAACTATGAGCTTATGCGCCCAATGTTCGAAGCTTTTCAGGTTATAAAGAGAAGATAACGGGTTAATCCAATGGATGTGAACGCAGGCTTGGACCTAAGAGATGGCAATTTGTATGATTATTATTCTAAATCCTACTGCCGCATTTATGCTACCCAAAACGCGTGTAAGCTTTGGACTCTGATATATAATTGATGGGATCAAACCATTTTATGCCGTAATGACCATATAAGTCCAGTCGACAAATTGACGGCACATATTTTCGGGTATATGCTAGATTCGGAAATCACTTTTGAAGAAAAGGTCGCCTTTGATTGGAATCGGATTCATCCAAATCATCTTGGAATTTCAAAAGAATTGAAAAGGACCTAGCAACGACCTATTTTGTTGATCTTCGTTTATTGATAAGAAATGGGGTCGAAATCAACAATATTTTTAATTGGCTCTCTCCACAAAGAAGAGGTTGTGGATTATGAGGTGATTTAGGACCATTTGCGTTTCACACCCCAAAGTAAGGTTTTATGCAGACTTTAAGCAGTTGGAATGAGTTGCCCAAACACAGTTGGAGGAGTCACTTATTTTGACAGATGGAGACAGCAAAATATTAGGTGGAACTTAGAAAACAACCAGCAAACGATATAGGCGTTTTTGATCAAGCTTAAAAGTCCTGGATACAAAGGTGTGTTTTTTGGAGGGAACTATACTTCCGTATTTTCTGGGAAAGATACTTTTATCAACTTAATCCCGGTGAAGAAACGGGATGGTTTGTGCTTTTTTAAAGGAAAACTATGGCAGCAGAATTAAGTTGGAAGGCTGGAATATATAATAGTCTAATGAACTATCCTTTTCTTGGTTTGTGATTACTGACTTTTAATAACTGTTATTAATTGCTAAGGTTTGGACAAAATATATAACTTGCCAGTCCCTCTTTATATTTCAGGTTGGGTCCTGTAAAGAAAAGGCAATGATAATGAAATTGGAACTACAGCTAAGCATTCCGAAAGCCATAGCTTTGAAGAGTTACATTTTATGAAATAGGCAGGGGTCCTAACCCAATGTCATGCAGCCAACCATTGAATTTAGTAAAGTGGTATCCTGGTTGCGTCTTGGTTTGGGGAACAGAAGAAGAAAAACAATGATGTAGGCATTGGGTTTCTAGAAACGATGAACGGTATGGAAACCCCGGTCGAAGTGGCCGAGTTGGCGTTGAGGAGGATGGGTTAGATACCCCATTTGGAACCAGTACTATTTAAGCCTTAAAAATAAACCCTGATTCTCTCTTTATAAAGTTGGACCCGATCCATTGTATTGGTGGGGAATGTACAAAAACCTCGGAGGATGGATGGTCTATAGTTGGTTCTGCCGATCAGATTGGCCGAAGGTATTTTGCGGGCCTATAAAGAATAGACCTGTACTTTGAACAACGGGAGATATTTTATCTCCTTCAAGTACGAAAGTGGAAAACAGAGGGGCCATTTAAATTTTACTTGGAAAGGAGTGCAGATTTTTGGGAAAAAACATGGACCAAAATGGCTTTTAACGTGGAAAAAATTTAAGGGCCATACAGCCGGGCAATCTGTTGGACCACGGGTAATTGTACAATCCAATTATTAAGTGGAACCCTCATCAAGGGTGTAATTGGGGAAAATTGGTCTTATGACGGAGGACTGTCTGGACTGAAATGGCAGCTACGAGCATTCCAATCCGGACTCGGGGAATTGATTGCCTTACATTAAGGATTGGACGGCACTATATTGAAATATATCCAACCAGCATAGAATCAGAGGATAGGGTTCCCTTTGAGTGAGGTATTTCCAAAGACGGAAAAACATGGGAAAAAGGGTATTGGATTTGGGCCTTTAACGGCAACAAACGATAAAAAGGGGAAGGAATATTCATATCCACCTTATTCAACCCTGAGCGGATGATTACAGTATTAGTATATACATGGATAGGAAGACCGGTAAACATGTAGTATTGACCCTAAAAATTATAACTATTCATTTAATAACACCTTTTAAAATGAAAAAAATAGCAATAAATGGTGGGCGTAGCTAGTCGTGACACCAATAAAGTCCATGGCAAAAGGCTGTATGGGGAAGAGGAGGAGTTGCTCCTTGTTGAGTTTCTTAACAGTGGGGTATGGTCCTATAATTGGACAAAGGGAATTAGAAATTTAATAACGTTTTGGCCGAAATAATACGGAGTTAGGCCAGCGCCATTTGCACCGTAAATGGTACCATAACTTTGCCAAAATGCCTTGGGAAGCCTTGTATTAGGTGTTGGGGACGAAAGTTTTATTGTTCCGGGCTTAACCTGGAGGCCACAGCTGGCAACGGTAATCGGACGTTTAAATGGCCACTCCTATTTTATGGGTTGATGTTTAGTTGAGGATTAATTGGTGTATTGGATCCAAAAGAAAGAGGAAAGCCATAACCCTAGAACAAAAAAGCTAATTTCATACAGTTCATTTTAGATTGGTGCTTTTTGCCGATATGGAGTGGCCCGGTTTTATTGGGGCCATTTGCTAAAAAGATAATTCTTATTATTTTGTTATTGAAGAGGTTGTTGCCACAAAACACAGTGGTGGGAATGGGGGAATTGGTTTTGTAAAAAAAAAGCCGGCCCCCAGTATTGGGATTAATTGGTAGGTTTTTAAAGCTTAGTTTTCAAAATTTGTTCCCCAAAAAAAAAACCATTAATTTTTTTTTTCTTCCTTCCTTCCCCTTTTT